>Ga0214545_1003017_pt1 | contig 32371 bp, 17 predicted proteins | sample CNSS4metaG_FD_160064 | JGI IMG/M metagenome (GOLD analysis project Ga0214545, IMG submission 160064) | Root nodule microbial communities from cowpea collected in UCLA plant growth center, Los Angeles, California, USA - CNSS4 | ecosystem: Host-associated > Plants > Roots > Nodule | place: USA...
GAGAGCAGATGTTGGCGATGCAGGTGGCTCTGGTGCAGCTTAGTCGCGGAGAGGGGATTGATTTGGGGGAACTTTTACTTGTATTACCTTGTTTTGGAAACATTTGTAAACCCGGATGGGTGACTTAATAACGTTGTGGTTTTAATTATGTAATGGACGTTCTAAATTTTATCCGCTCAATTAATAAAGCTTTAAATTTTCCCGCGTTTTGGGAAAAGGAGGTATTATTAAACGTGTTGTCTTATTTATTCCATTTATTTATTTATAAATTAGTAAAATCCTGACGGGATGTTACACATGTTGCCTCCCTACTCGCTAGCATAATCATATGCCCAAGTCAACTACTTATTAGCATAATAAGCCTGAGTGGCTCCCCACTTGTCGACCAAGTAAGAGAATGAGAGGTCAGGTCACATACTCGTAAACAAAGAGCTTATACAAATATAAAATAAAAAGAAGAAATGAAATATTGCAATTGTAGATTCAAGTATATATTCATTGCAACTACGAATTTACCAATGAATTTTCGCAACACGTGGTTCATCAATCTCATAAAAGTACTATGTGCATTAGTTAGGCCAAAGGGCATAACCATCCATTCATACAAATCAAATTTAGTTTTGAAAGCACTTTTTCATTCATCTCCTTGCCTCATTCGAATTTGGTGATAACCCATTTTCAATTCTATCTTTCAAAAATAACAAGCACCATGCATTTCATCAAGCCAGACATTATGTCTAGGAATAAGATGTTTATACTTGATGGTAATATTGTTGATAGCTCGACAATCGACGTACATCCTCCATGATCTATCTTTCTTAGGAATAATGATGACTGGCATAGAACACAGACTCAAACTTTCTCGAACCCATCCTTTCTCCATAAGTTGCTCCATTGCCTTCTTATCTCTTTGGTCTCTTCCGGATTGCTTCTATAGGCTGGCCTATTAGGAAATGTCGACCTCGAAATGAGATCCATGTTGATGAGACTGCTCCGTCACTCGCTAGAAAGCCACTCCAATCGATGTTTTGCCGATTGAAACTCGTGGAAGGCGAGGGAAAACGCAGCAAAAGACTTGGATATGGAGATTACGCTCAGATCTCTCTGGTTTCTCACTGGTTTGGTAAACCCTAGGAGGAGAAATCCTCATCTAAGGTGAAGGGTGAGCTGACGAATGGAGGAGTGATCTCAACTAATTTTAACATTCATCAGAGCTATCTTTACAAGAGAATGGCCTACCTTTATATAGGTGAAGGCAGCCGGAAAACAAAAAAGAAGAAAGGGGAATGTCGTTCTAACAAGTTCCTAACGACAAAGGTGTGAAAACACATGGAATGCTAATAACAAGGCATCGTGAAGCTAATGGTTGATGGAAGAAACGTGTGCAGATGGAAAGCAAACCCTAACATAGGTAACACGCGTGAAGATTGGTTTTCGAAAGAAGAGAAGCACCCTGTCCAGACCCTAGCAGTTGTATGCGTGAAAACTTAGCTGAGCTTCCCCTTAGGTTACGCGTGAGGTCTTGGAAAATTGGGCTCAGACCTAATTAAAAGTGTTGCTACGTAGAAAACAAATGTTAGCTTCAGCAAGAATGGAGTGCTGGACGCGTGAAAGAATTGAGTCACTCTTGGACGCAAACGTTGAAGGAATTGGGCTAGAAGCCCAAAACGTGATGGCAGAATATCCTGACACTGTAACGTTAAATGGTGGTGCGCGTGAATAAACTGGAAGAAATTGGGCCATGGCAGTTCCAACATTATGGCCCAACAGAGCATGCTTATTACACATCCATGACGTGCTGATGCAGAAATATGGGCTGCACTTGAAATAACCCAATTAGACACATTTATTTAATAAAAGAAATTAAAAGAAATGGGCATAGGCGTTGGCCCAATGCTATAAACCTTGTTGGGGTCACATCACATGTTATGCTCAATTCCTCTTTAAGGAGGTAAACCATGTGAAATGTCTATAGGAAAGACATCCTTATATTCCTTAAGAAGTTGCTCCATACCTAAAGACAAAGAAACTTGGGTAGATGACAAGCAAATATTGTTAGGCATAAGCAAATATAAAGGTTGTTTTGTTACTACCGCTCTATTAACCTTTTTTTCTCTCAAGAAAAGACTTTTACCACTCTCTTTTTTTTTCACTTTTACCACTTTTTTCTTGCCTTTTTCGGAATTTTTCTCTTCCACTCTTGTTTTCTCTCTTCTTTCTTTTTTGTCTTGCTCTCTTTTGACTTTCATTTTTACTTGGCCCTCACTAACCTCTCGAGGTGACAAAGGGGTTAAGGTCACTTTTTGTCCTTTGAATATAAAAGAATATTTATTGGATAGACCGTCATGTGTCACATTTCTATCATATTGCCACGACCTTCCCAACAACAAGTGACTTACTTCCATAGGTACTACATCACATATTACTTCATCAACTTATTTTCCTATTGAAACACAATTTTCACCTATTTATCTACCACTAACTCACCATCTTCACTTAACCACTGCAACGCATAAGGACTAGGATGTATAGATGTTTCCAAATCTAACTTGTCGACTAGTCTTTAACTAGCTATATTGGTACAACTCCCTCAATCGATGATGAGTGAACACACCTTCTTCATTATGAGACACCGAGAATGGAAAATATTCCTTCGTTAAGTCTTATCCTCCTCTTTGTTCTTGCTTCCCAATATCCTTCTAACCATCAAAAGATCCACCTCCAATGGTGGTACTTCTACTTCATCATCTTCATTACATGTTTGCTCCTGGTCTGAAGATTCACTTACAACATCTTCTTTCTCCATCAACATGGCTTGTCTGGCGTTGGGACATTGTGATGCTATATGTCCTTTTCCCATACATTTACCACTTGTAGATTCTTTATCTTTAGTGTTGTTGGTAGTAGAAATTGTTCCCTCCTTCTTAGATCTTTCTTTATCCTTCCATGAAGTGGATGGTTTTCTGTAAGAACTTCTTCTCTTGAGTTGTTGCACTACCTTTGTAGCTTGATGGATGAGATCCTCCAAGATCTTGTACTGATGCATTTCCACTACGTCTTGAATCTCTTTATTCAGTTCATTCAAGAATCTAGCCATTATAGCCATATGTGTTTCTTCTACTTCAGATTTCATCAATGTAACCTCCATCTCTTGGACATACTTTTCAAAACTTTTATTTCCTTGTCAAGCATTGCAATTTGTTGAAAAGCTCCTTCTATAATAAAGTGGTACAAATTTTTCCCTCATAGCTTGCTTTAATTTCCTCCATGAATTAATTTGTAATGTTCTTCCTCAAGTTATATCCAAAGTGATTTGATTTCACCAATTTATAGAGTAGCCTTCAAACTCCAAGGTAGCCATAGTTAATGTATCTTCATCCTCGTAATCATAAGAACTGAAGATATGGTCAAGCTTCATCTCCTAGGCTAGATAAGCTTCAAGATCATTAGTTCCCTTGAATGTCAAAAGTTTGATTAGCATATTTTCTCTTCTCACAAGTGCAAAATTGGCTTTTTATACCTATATATTATACTTGTTTAAATTCGTCAAGTATAAAAAGAGAGACAATGGTAATTTTGTAAATAATATAAGTTATTTTATAGTTGTTGGACCTAAAACAAATATAAAAAGTGATTTAGTGACATTTTTTAATATTGGAGAAGACTATCTATCCCTGTTCTGCACTATAACAGGTATACAATATTGAATATTTTCTCTCAGCCTTGCCACTTCACACAACGACATTTTGCACTTCACAATTCATTTATTTCTCTAGAATTTTTGCTCTCCCTTTTCTCCTTCTCTATTTACTCGCCACATTGGGTCTTATCGTGTTCGTCCGTTGCCATTGAGGTCTCGTCGCGTTGTTCGATGTTTGTCGTTCACCACTCACTTTCTCCGCTCGCATTAGCCGTTTGTGTTTGTCGTTCACTGTTTTGTCGCCATCTCCTCCATTCTTCTTTCCTTCACCATTTGTGTTCGTTCCTTCATTAGAGTTGCTCTCCTCTGTTCACGTTTGTGTTTCGCTCCTCCTTCACTGTCATGTTCGGGTAATTATTATTCTCCTCTTGTTTGTTGGGTTTACTATTTTTGCTAGGTTTGATGTTTCTCGTTTTTTCTATTTTTGTTGGGTTAACTGTTTCTGCAAAGATTTTAGGGTGAATAGGTTATCCAATTTAACAATATGTATTTGGTGCACTACAATATTTATTTCGAAGATTTTAAAAATTCATATAGAAATCAATAATTTATACAAACTTGAGACAATTCCTCAAAGAAATGACTTGGTTTTTGTCTACTCAAAATATTTGAAAGTCATGGTTGTAGAAATGCATGCTATGCTATTCCATATGTTCCGGAGAGTGGCCATGGTTATATTATTCTAGATGAACTTGTAAATGGATATATCCAAAGGAATGGGATTCTTTCCCATTCTCAACCATGGGTGAGCTGCACAATATATAGGAATCTCTCTATTAGCAAGAATCATAGAATAACATTTAGGAATTTCAACACAAGCAACATCTTATTTAGTAAAAAGGTCTGGTAAAAACTTGAAATGAAACATACCTAATGCATATTGATTAAAATTCAATATAGGTAGTGAAAAAATCAATAAGAGGATACTACTCACGATTCTAAGGCAATATGATAACTATGAAATTTGAACACTCCTAAACCAAGTATTATATTACCAAAGTTAAGTCTAACTAAGCCTAATCACTAAACTACATTATTTTATCTACTGAAGTTAATTATACTATAATATACTACACTAGAAACTAACTATCTACTGGTTTACTAAACTAATTACTTAACTAAAACAGAATTTAATCAAAAAATTTACTCCTAAGATTATATCCAAACTTTTACTAGTTACTCTATTCTAGGTAATCCAACTAAGCTAAATTAACTAACCTAATCTAACTAAATCTAACTAATGATTTTAAGTCTAAAAACCAGAACCTAAAACTAGAAGTTGTAAATAGTTCTCTTCTAGTTAATTTAAGTGGCGGTCTTTGTCAATTACTATGGAATCAATGGTTAAATGAATGAAGCTTGAAATTTATCATAAATTGTTTCTATGAAGATTACCATGAGTGCTTCCTTCAAGGCCAACACCCTAGCCATGTTAGCAACATCTTCACTACTAACCTGGTGGGAGAAAAATAAGAGTGTAAAATGTTCCTGCTAAATCTCTATTTAGAAGGAAGTAAAATTCTTACTTCAAGAACTTTTCCATTACATCCATGTCTAATATGTCTGGTTTGAATCCAACCTCATTGTCAATTATATGATGAGGACCATGTTTGTTGTGTTGTACTGTGTTTCACTCACTTTCTTTGTTAATTCAGATTGAAAAGTCTGTCCTTTTTCTATTGGAACAACAAGGGATTTAGCAAGTAGGATAGCAAGGTTCGAAGAGGAACATGAAGTTAGTCAGCTGGAGCTTCGTTTAAGTAGAATAACTGAACTACGATAAGCTTATAGAGCAGTGGGACAAAAGATATTAAAGCTTCTCATCTTTCTGGAAGTCAATGTTGTTGGTTTGTGTAAGATATTGAAGAAGTTTGAGAAACGCTTAGGCTACAAATTTACTGATTACTATGTTAAAACTCAAGCAAATCATCCTTACTCCCAGCTACAACAAGTGTTCAAGCATGTGGTAATATGTTAAGTTCAAACAATTTTTCATTTGGACCTCTGCTGAACAAAACACATCGTTAAAACAAACTAAAACTTTTTATTTTCTTCCTACAAATGAACATTGACTGACAGATTCAAACTTGCAGGGAGTTGGAGCTGTTGTTGGAACTTGCAAAGAACCAAAAGGATCAAAGTCATCACATACCAGAATTATAGTTGGTGTTGTAGTTGTTGTTGTGGTCTTTATTATACCAGCACCCCTTGCAAGGATGTATGCCATTCGCTAGAAAAGAAGAGCAGAAAGATTTGTAGGGTTGAACCCCTTTGGTACGAAGTGATTATTGCAGCCTTGGCTAAACTTTGTTCCTTGCAAGGACTTCTCACGTAGTTTTTTATTGATTCAACGTCATTATAAATGCAGCCAATTGGGAAGCTGATGAAGGATTATCTTGTTTCTTTTTAGGATTATTGAATATGGTGTGAGTTGATTAAGAAAACTAAGTGAAATCCCCACTGGACATTAAGATAGCATGCTATCTAGATATGAAGGTTCCCTTCACAAAGCTCAAGAGAAGAAGATGATGGATTGATTCAAACAAAAAGGAAATGAAAAGCACATAAACCATAGAAAACCAAGAACAATTAAAGGAAGAAGAAAACATAAAATGGAAAGGAAAGAAATGGTAAAAATGTGAGAAGCACACCACTACAAGGCTAGCCTAGAAGCCATGACAACCTTGAAGATGTGTGGATGTGTGCCGCCACTTGCTATGCAAGATAAGGCTTAAAAGTATTCACTCCCCAGGGAGGAAACTCTCACAAATGGTTGAGACACAAGAGTGTTTTTACTTCAAAATGTTCAACTCTTTTACATGTCTAAGAGCACCCCTTATATAGAAGAGTTTAGGGACCTCTAAGCACATAAAAGATATCTAAGGATGTCTCTACAAAAACCTAACCCTAGCTTCTAGAAACTAGGTCACATAAGGTTACAAAAATGAGAGACAAAAGAGCTAATAACTATGGTGTGTGCAAGGCTAATTTCGTTCTAGCACAAAAGGAGACAAAGAATGTGTCTCATATGTCTCCAAAAAGTGGTCAAAGTGTGCTAAAATCAAAGGACACCAAAGGTACACAGGTACACTTGCTTTATGCCTTTTTCTTTATGCTTTATGCCTTTGCTTTACTCTCTCCTCCACATCATTTATGCTCCCCAATCACCATGTGCCACCTAGCATTGCTTTCTTACTCTTAATTAACCTACAAAGCAAATAAACATAGATTAGCATGTTGGCTTAAGTCAAGTCAACTATAGTCAACAAGTCAAACCTAGTCAAAGGTCAACAAGTCAACTAAAGTTGATTCAACTAAGTCAACTTAGGGAATCAAAAATAACAAACACAAATGAAAGGGATGAATGATTAGTGAACTTCCTTTCTAAACATGCTTAGTCTTCTTAAGCATGTGCCTCCATCCTTGGTTGGGGTCAATCCTTCATCATCCTCCCTTCCTTGGAGAGAATTTGACCATAAATTCTTTAAGCCTTTGTAGATGGAGCTTGACTTGATTTGGAGGAGGATTTGCACATCCCTTTTATGAGCTCTATTTCCATCCTTTCTAAGGATATTACCCCTAGCTTTGGGTAGAGTAGGTTTCATTTAGTGTATCCATTAAAACTAGATTCATTACGAGTTTTAAGTTTCAGAAAGATGAATTTGATACAATTCAATTACATAATAAATATATGAGAAGAATATTACATATCAAATACTTTTTGTGTGAAAACCAATTTCATAGTTGGTCGTATAAATATTTTATTCCATATATAGTATTTAAGAGTAAACATTGTATAATATACATCTTTTTTAGGATTGTAGAGTTTTAAAATAGATATATGATTATCTTTTTAAGTTTTAAGTAAGTTAAGAAATATTGTTTATGTTTGTTATGAGTACTACTGCTAACTTACAAGAATTAAGAATTATATAAATGTTGATTATGAAATTTTTTAACAGATTAAGAAGTGATTATAAAATTTCAATAATTAAGAAGTGATTATAACCGTTGTTTATGTTTGTTATAAGTACTATTGCTAACCAAGTATTTTTCCCAAATAGTTTTTTTCTTGTTTACTTATCTGCAAGACGTAATTAGTCCTCTTTCACAAGGTTTACCAAGGAACTCTTCCCTCTAGGGAGTTGGTGGCTATCAAACAGGCTACAAAAGCATCCATGCAAGGTGTTGTTGAGTTTAAATCCAAGATTGAACTTCTATTAAGGGTCCATCATAAGAATCTCGTTAGTCTTGTAGGTTTATGTTTTGAGAAGGGTGAACAAATGCTAGTGTATGAGTACATTCCCAATGGCACTTTAATGAATACTTTCAATTCCTTCACCCTTCGTATATGCCATACTGTATGAGACTCAAATGTATGATGGGGATGACGTGACTATAAATTTTCATCTATTAATTTATATTTCATTTCTTGATTATTAATAAGTAGACTACTCATTTGCCCATTTCACGGTGAATCACCACAATTGGTCTTAGTATCAATATTATTTAGCATTCGGTAGTCAATTATAAGCCTCATATGACCAATATCAATTACCATATCAGAATCCGGATTTTAGTTCAAACCTTAAGATGAATAACAATGAACTTAATCCAATTTGCACAATTTATATGGTAATTTGTTGACTCAATGTAGATTTTCTTTGACGCATCTCCATTGGAGCAAGGATTCTTGAAGGAAGTCCATGAGTAGTGGACTTCGTATCTTTTAAGTGTTTATAGGAGATGATGTTATGTATTTTATGAGTTTTCTTAAATATGTAGTCATTCGGTTTGGAGTTATATTATATTTCATATAAACATTATATTGTATTTCATGTAAATATTTGACTGAATGAAATATGTTATTTGGATGCTTTGGGTAATTATGTATAGGTTTGTATGTGGTAAGAAGCATAAATGATTTTTTCATAAAAAAACAAAAAAATCACTTTTTATATCGGTTAAGGCCACAATAGGTGTAAAAGTTGAAACTTTTTATACCGATTGGAAGTATAACTAATATAATAAGACACTTTTTAATACAAAATTTTCACATACCAAGTGGATTTTTATACTGGTTTTAGAAGCGGTATAAAAAAATAATTTCTTATACTTGTCATGGATGTGATATAGAAAGTCAAAAATTTTTATACTGCTTGTATCTATACCAATTCCAAAACTGGTATAAAAAACCTTTTTTAACTGGTATAAAAAGGCTTTTTTGCACTATTGTTTATTGTCCCGCTCTAGGTCAATCCATCATCCTCTCCTTGCTCGAAAATTATGTGCCTCTTTTCTCCTATTTCTAGGAATCTGTTTGTTTCTTCTATGTATTACTTCTAGTTCTTCATCACTAGTATGGTGAGATTGAACCAATTTTGCACCTCTTTCTCTTGTTCTTTCCATCTTGTCTTATCTCATACTAACTACTTCAGTGGTTGTTTGAAACCTTTCCATTTGTATTTGCATTTGTGTTATTTGTGTAGTGATTCTTTCAAGCGTAGCCATGATTGTAGCAGTTTTAGGTGAATGAGGAGCTTCTTTTTGTGTAGAAGCCATATCTTGCAAAATGGTTAGTAAAATAATAGAAATTATTAAAACCTCACCACTCGCTTGCGTGTTACACTCGAAAGTCTACTCGTGTATCACACTTGTAGGTTTTTTTTTTCACAAATGTACTCTCTTGTCTTTTACCACTAAAATTCTCTTTAACGCTTGGCCAAGAACTCTAGTAGCTTAAACAAAGAGTAAACAATCAGTGTAAAAAACATTATGAAATGCAAGCTTGACTTAAGAGGTCCAAGAATTTTAAGAATTTTAAAGACACAAAAACAATAAAAGCTAGACACAATAAAAATGACTACCAAAAGAATTTTATTTAAACAACGTGGAGATTTCTAGATATTGATTGGAAAAAACAATTTAGTACATAAACAAATATTACAACATATAACAATGTTGGACTTTTTGAACTTTTCTTTTCCTTTTATATACTTTTTTCTTCTTAAATTTGTAGTCGTAACACAAGAATTAAAATAACAAATCGTTGTACAAACAATGCTCTACAAAACCCAAAAACAATTAGTTGGAACAAAAAAAACAAAAAAATAGATAATTTCTACGAATCAAATGCAGAAATACTTTATTTCAAGACGAAGAACAAATTACACAATTATTAATCCTTTTTTTAGAAAAAACAAAAAAATTAAGATAGAAGAAGAAATTAAAACCAGAACCTTGCTCTAAATACCAAAATGATACAGTTTGTAAGACCCGTAAAAATTAATTAATTAAATAATTAATTAATTAATTAATAAATGCGGGTAGAAAGAGCCTTTATGACATTAATTATTGTTTGATGTGATGTGGAAAAGTACTAGCTCAAGTAGTTGAGAGTACTTTAATTGTGTGAAAGGACTTGGGTTTGAGTCCTATGTATGCCAATTATGTGTTGTTGTTTTATTATTAATTTTAAATAATATGTATGGGTATGGAATTGGTAATGTAAGCTTATACTGATTGGAGTGTATCACAAAACTCGACTTGATTGAATTGGTTGTGCATTTGATTTGATAATTGATGGGTTGTGGGTTCAAACCTGGTTGGGAAATAAACTAGAACTTTATTTTTTAAGTGTGGTTTTGGAGGGAATATGAGAGGGCAAAAGTAAACCTAGAAGGGGCAGCCAAGAGGGGCTGGAAACCATCCTATAATAATCCTTAAATGAGAATTAAACATACCATAAAGCCTAAATTCGTCTTAGCCCTTTAACCCAACCATAAGACACATATAAAAGGTAAATTTGTTTTGGCTTGAGAGGAAAGCGAAAATTGGAGAGTGAGGGGCTGAGTTGGGAGAGAGGTTGAAGCAAAGAATTTGGTGAACTAAGGAATCCCTACTTCCTTCTCAATTTCAATCAAGAATTCAGGTTAGGGGTGTTGAATTATGTGTATTCCAATAATACTCGTTTTTCTGCGTTTTGCTTTGAATTGGATTCTATATGGTATGATTGTGTATTATCTGCACTGTAAATGAGAATTGGTGGATTGAAGTTAGGCACAAAGTTCTTTTGGGTGGTTTATATGAATGGGATGAGGGTTTTGGTATTGTTGTTTTGGTCTTTGGCAAACCTTTAGTTTGATGATGCAAACTTGTATGAACCATGTTATTGTGACGGCTTAATGAGATAGAATGCTTGGTAGTGTCTAATTTGGGTCTTGGTATGGGTGTGGAGTGTTTTCGCGCAAGACCAGGAGAGGAATACTGCAATTCTCGCCCAAGCGGGTCGCTCTCGCCTAAGCGAGAGTTGCAGGGTTGCACTATTGGTTTAGGGGTCGAGCATCTCGCCCAAGCGATTGGCTTGGTTTTAAGCGACTTGCTTACTCGCTCAAGCGAGGCATGCTCGCCTAAGCGAGGACGCGATGAGACCTGTGCATGATTGAGCACGACTTCTCGTCCAGGCGAGGGATTTTGGTGTTTGAGCGACAGATACTCTCGCTTAGGCGAGGGTGGCTCGCCTAAGCGAGGTTTAGTCGAGGTCTGAGGCAGTATGCGTCAGATTCTTGTTTAGGCGAGGTGTTTATGCGTTTTTGGGTGAAGATGTGACTCGCTCAGGCGAGACAAGCTCGCCTAAGCGACATGTTGTGGTGTGGCCACTGTTTCATGCTCACTCAAGCGAGATGATTCAGCTTAGGCGAGATTAATGTGCTCGCTTGGGCGAAAGCACATGGCCTAAGCGAGAATGGCTGGAAGCCGAGCTTATATGCACTGTTTGGATTATTGGCTTGATATTTCTTAAAGTGTAGTGGTTATATGCTTGTGTTTGTGGTATTTGGGCTTGAAGGATTAAGTCCAATAGGGGTCTGGGATGTGCTCGATGGTTGGACGCATGATGGGCATGAAACTGTGTAGTTCCCGTCGGCTGCTAAGTTACGAGGAGTCCTAGTATGATGATGATTACATGCGTTGGGCGCACGATGGGCAAGGAACTGTTATGTTCCCGTCGGCTGCTATTGGGCGAGGAGTCCATAGTATGGTGATTGCGTGCGTGCCATGGTTCGAGCGAGAGAGGCTTGGATGTTTTACTACAGACGAGGAGTCTGTAGGGCGGGACTATGAGCAGGATAGGCTCATAGGGTTGGACCACGAATGGGTTAGTTTCGTGGGAGCACAGTGAAGTCCCAAGACCTAGTTCATGTATATGACTCATGAAGGACTATGAGATCATGGTTGGGTAATTTGAAAACAATGAAATATTGAATCATGTTATTGTTGGGATGGTGGAATATTTATTTCATGTATATATTCATATATATTGCATAGCTCACCCTATCTGTGTGTGTGGCGATGATCGGATAACTTGTTATCCGGGAGCAGCTGATTTGACAGGTGAGCTAGGAGATGCTTAGAGGCGGAGTCCAGGGGCTACCTGGGCTTTTGAAAGGATTTTCATATTTAGACTTTTGATGTAAAATTTATTATGTTGAATTTTGGTGGATTTTGTAATAATGTAATTGCGAACATTTGAATTATGTTATATTAAAGTTTTAAATTTCCCGCATTTTGGGAAATGGACTTATAATAAATGTGATTTTTATTTTCTTATTTTTATTTTATTAATTAAAACCTATAATATCCTATCGGGATGTTACACGGTCCTTACCGAAAAGATGATAATCTTTTCTGAATTTGAATATCTTCTATAAAGAACAATTAAAATAAGAGTAAAGAACGCATAATAAGACAAAGATGGATTATGCCACAATCTAGAAGATTGATAAGCAAAGGAAGATTCACCACAAGAGGTCCCTCTTTGATAAGAAGCTAATCAAAAAGGTAGATGCCACAATCAAAGATACATAAGTCTAGACGCTACAATCCAATCCAAGATTGATAAGTCAAGACGCTACGATGGAGATTGATAAGTCTGAAGAAGGTTTGCCACAAAGATCCCTATCTTTGATAAGAACCTAATAATATTGACACTACAAAGAACCCACTTTGATAAGTCAAGGAAGATTCGCCACAAAGATCATGTCTTTTATAAGAACCTTAAGGCCTAAGCCAAGAACCAAGATAATCCTCTCTTTAATGAAATAACTTTATTAATGAATGAAAAGTGATTACAATTGTTGTAGACCTTGATATATGTATGCCTTAAAAGATAAAAGATAAAAAATAAAAGATAAGAACGAAATAAAATATCAAATGATATCCAGAATATCAAAAGATATCCAAAAATATCAAAAGATATAAAAAAAATATCCAAAATATCAAAAGATATCCAAGGATAACAAAAGATATTAAAAAAATAGGCCCACTTATAAAGGCCCAACAACCAACTTAAAAAATAAAATTAAAATTAAAAGTGATGCTAAAAAATAGGGCCAACTATAAATGCTCTATGATTTATGCTAAAAGTGAACTATAAGCTATGATCTTGATGTTCTGAGGATTCTCAACTTCTTCAATCATCATAAGTCTTGAAGATATTTGTTCTTCAATCTTTTGACTTCTTGACCTTATTATAGGCATCTTGTATTGCCACGGTTCCTTTTCTCATTCGTCTTGTATGGTTTCCATGGATAGTTCTCTATCAGTACATAAGCAACACAACATACTCACCATCACCGAGCCATTATCATCCATATATCATAGCTTTCGCAACCTAGGAGCTTCCTTCTTGCCTTGTGCTAACATTGCTTGGAGGAGGAGCCAACATTTATTGAATAATGCTTAAGCACAAATGGAATAGGTCATCAAATTTGTCATTGCAGAAAACAATAGACAATAGAAGGACCCACTCTCTAACTTATAAATAACATTACTTAGCTTTCTTAAGGCACTTCATGTTCCATTATATACACAAAACATAGTTTTGTTGATCATATCTTTAACTTTTGATTGAAATGACAATGGAACGTGAAGTTGAGCATCCAAGGAAGTCCTTTGGATGGGCAACTAGGGATTGATATGGTCTTCTCTCGTTAATTTTCTTCTCTAGAAGGTCATCCATTCTCCTCTCAAGTACAAAAAAAATTAAAACTTATTAATTACATATTTATTTTTGTATATATATATATATATATATATATTTGAAATTATTCCATTTTAGCTTTTACACATTATTTTTAACAAGTTAATGTGTATCTTATGATATTGGCTTAAAGTACATTTACACTTTCTATTTTTCTTTTTAATTGTTATAGTGGTATTTTTTTATATTATTGTAGTGGTAAAAAAATTTAAATATAAGTTTATGTCATACAATAAACAAAAAGTCAGAATAAAAATGAGACATGATAAAATTGACAAAGTCTATTATCACCTATAGACTGTGACTCTTTAAGAATCGTAGTCTAGAAGTGATAATAGACTACATTTATTAAAAGAAGCATATTTTATAAGTAACTTTTATACTATGGTTTTAACTATAGTGAGAAAGACTTATATTTTATTACAGTTTGATATACTATGGTTTTATAATCGTTGAGTAAGCTAAAAAATAATCGTAGTTTATGGCCTTTGTTGCACTAGTTAGTTTAAATCACTTTACACACAATAATAATTTAATCACTTGGTAGATTTTTACATCAGAGTCCAGGTTCTACACAACCGCATAATGTACATTATCACCTCACTACCCGGACTCTACTAAGCCTTTCAAAACACATAATTGTGAGTATCAATACGTACATGGTTTTCCAAATTCAAAACTGAAAGAAATCTCTCTCCTCATTCTCGCTCCAAGGATCTCATACCCTTGGAAATACCTTCCATCATGCTCTTCTAGAGAGTTAAACTAAAGTAGTAAGGATCCAGGGCTTTTTATGGAGATTTTAAAAATCTTTTTCACTAAATGGATGAAAGATTTGCTCAATGAGTGTATCGTCTGATCATTACTTAGTTTACTGAGTACATCATCTGACGAGTGTTGCATCTGCTAACACATTGTATAATGAGTACTTAATCTACCAAATACATTATTTTGCGTATAATTAGCCTACAAATGAATCTCCTACATCGTCTAACGTGTACTTCGCCTATAGAAGACTCACCTAGAGGGCATCTCATCCGTCCAATCCCCACGAAAAATAGTTATATTAGTTTAATATTATTGGCTCTTATTGAAACCATTTTATTGAAGACCTCATTAAATTATAATTTAGTTCATAAAAGGGTTTTTTTTAAGTCAAATTCACATACTTATTCTATCGTTTAGGATTTTCTCTACACCATAACAACACAACTCTTACATGCATCAATTGATTTTATTGGCCTACTTCAGTATCCTTTTTCATTTACAAGGTTTAAAGAAATTTTCAACGTAGTATTAAATTGTTTTCCTACATATCAACCATTGGAGTAAACTGATATACTTAAGATTTTCACATTCTTATTTACAAAAAAGAAATTCCAAAAATAGTAGATTTTGACAAAGTTCATCCATCTCATAAGTCGTCACAACAATGAGGCCATACTACAAACACAATGACTACATTGTCAATAATCATTCATATTAGCCATACTAAACATCGTCACTATTAAAAAATAATCAGCAATCACAATATACAAGTAATAATAACACAAATCTACCAGACATGAAATCACTTCATAAAAAATAAACAAACCAAAACATCAATCAAATAATTAACTTTCCTTACTAACTTAAAGCATTCTTTGTTCAAGATATCTACCCACAAAAGTTTTCTTTAAGTTTTCCACTTTATATAAAGAAAACTACAAATAAGAAATCTAAACATACTCTAGAGCTCTAACCTATAAAGGATTCTCTTAATCTTAAAAGAATCATACACTAGGTAAATCGATTCACATGCTAGTTCATCATTGAGTTGACCCAAAATAGGAGTTTAGGATGAACTTACTCAATTCATGCTTCTGATGAGTTAATAAGTTAGCTTCTAATATCTCAAGTCCTATGATGCTATAAAGTCTTCAATCCCAAAGAAAACTATACTCGGCATTAGGGAGGGTGAGAGAGAGAAAAGAGAAATAGGTGGTAACAAGAGAATAGGGTTTATAAAAGGAAACTTGATGACCTATAAAGTCATACTAAGATAATCTAGTTTTATGTCATAATAGTAGGGCTCAGCACAACTATTTAACCCGTTAGAACCCATAAAACCCAGAAAGTAAAAAATGGATTCGGATAGTTCTTTTCAGATTTGGGTTAAATGAATTACCATATATGGATAAATGAAAGTATAAATGGTTGGGTATGGATAGTGGTTTAATTTTTTGTGGATACCCGACCCGCAACCATTACATGTAAAACTATAAATTTTCCTAAACCCTAATTTGCAACCTATTCTTATTTCTCCTTTGTGCAGCTCATTCATCTTTCTTTTTTCTCTCTTTACTTTCTCGAGTCATGGAATCTCACGCATTTCTTCGTCAAAGCCTTCCTCACGACTCTTGTCGCAACACTTTTCTTCACCATTGCCACCACTCATGATCTCTCTCTGACGTCGACATCAAGACCTGATGTCGAAGTTGCTGAATTTATGTGGTAGGTGATGGATCTTCTCTGATTTGTGTCGGTAGGTGACGAATCTACTCTGATTTTCGTCATAGATAACGAATTTGCTCTGATCTACGTCATAGGTGACGAATCTACTATGATATGCGTCATAGATGATGGATCTACTTTGATCTGTGTCGTAGGTGATGGGTATGTTTTGACCTGTTTCGTAGGTGACAGATTCATGTCGTATGTATCAGTGGTCTATGTGGTGATGTCGTGATGCAGAGAAATGAGGACGGTAGGGAAGTTGGAGGAAGCCTGTAAGTTGATGAAGTTCTTATCTTCCTTGTCTCATTTTTCATTATGGATAACTCCCTATCCATTCACATTTAACCAGATCTGAAATGACTTGAACCTGCCTTACCCAAAAGCATAAACGATAGGATATGGGTTTCAAATATTAAAATCAAATTGTGCTAGATTGTTGGACCCGAATTCGGCCCAACCTGATCATTGTTCAGTCCTACATAACAATCCATTCTCTCTCATGCACACGTGTCTCATCAACTTTGAATCGCCTACCCCAACCCTGCTACATATGATTCGTTTATCCTATTACACCTACTATGCTTACTACTTCATATAATTTTCCTTGCACATAGTGTCTACTCCACCTGTCCTCGTAGGACTTGTCTATTGTACTCCTCTATTTTCTTGGTTTGATTCTATACTTTTTTAGTTTATTTTTAGGTTCTCCCTACTTATTTACCCTTTATCATCTAACACCCTTATTTATACTTTCATCTACCTTAACACGTAATACATAAAATTGAATCCTTACATTCTCCTCAAAGATACTTAAACCTTAGTACTTACCCTCTCACACCTTCACATTTCCATTTACAAACTCCTCAACTTTGGATACCAACTAGTCGGAACAAAACAAAGCTGACACATAAAGTAAGGCACAAAAATAGTCTAGATTAAGAAATAAGAGACTTCCTCAATACTCTAAATTTACAAAAGTTTACCCATACTTAAACTTATGCAAAACTTGTGTTTCAGGTGTAGGGACCTAACGTCTACTTAAACAATTTTGTCTAGTCTTCTACTCCTCGCGTCGTTCGTCCGTTCAACTCCTTTGCCGCTTGTTTGGTGAAACACGCAGATTGTTGTACCTGCTAAAGAGGCTCTGATGCTTAAGTCAGCAATGGTTTGATCAGTAATCGCAATTAATGCTGTAATAAATGAGAGAGAAAAGTCTTAACAACATTACCTTTGACCTCTATTTATAGTTTTCTACGTGGGCCTTTAATTAGGATTGGCCTAATCAAGGCCCATTTGCTTTTCAAGCTTGATTACTGACATGTTTAATCTTAATCATAAAGGGACCTATTTATCTTTGTTGTCGTTTGGCATTACTTGCCGCACGTTGTTGTTTGACACACATCTACATATGTCTGACATCGCAACTTGAACGACTCGGCGAGTCGTTCGTATGGTGCTGCTGAAGTGGCTGACCGCTCGTTGACACATACTTTCATAAAGGATATGTCACACAGTATAATATAAGAAGCGAGAATAATAAAGTATAACTTCACTCCTACAGATATCTCAATTACTTAAAGGACGAATAAAAGAGGCACACCACGATGTCAGGTACAAAGTAAAGTAAGAGAGTGATAATGACTTAAACAAATTCCCAGAGAAAGCAATACATGGGCCTTAGCCCTAAATGAAAAGCCCAAAAGCAGAAGTCAATCCAAAGGCTAAGCAGCGGAACCATCACCTCCCTGTTGACCACGGGTGTTTCTCGCATCTGCTCACATCAACAAGTTGATGATCATCGCAAAAGAGAAAACCACACAGCAGAACCCACAACAAATAACAGAAGGGTAAGCTAAAGCCAAAAGTGGTTTTATCATGTAATCAGATATACTTTCACATTCAATTATACACACGTCATCCAAGCATGTTATGACTCCTCAATTCAATACACTAAGACTCGAATTGACTCATCCAGATACATATAATCTGGTCGGATTCAACGGATGCTTGCACTTGTGGTGGATACATTTGCTCGCACTTGTGGTGGATACCTCTGCTCACCCCCGAGCTATGTGTTACAAGTGTTACAATGAATCAATTCCCCCACACAAAGTTAGCCCTTAATGAGTTTCAGGCCTCCTGTTATTCTCACCACAAGAGTTAGTCCGCTCTAAGTGAGACTAATTGACTCCTTAGAGTGTCAGGATGCAACCTTACCTTGAATCCTTACCAGACCATATAGATGGGGCACCACCATGGACACCCACTAACAGGGCCATGGAATTACATCCCGACCACTGAAGCGCGATCCTAAAAGTCTTATCTAGAGGCTCCAAGGAATTACGCACTAACACAGACCAATCATTCTCAATCAATCAAGAAGGGTTTAACATGCATACACACACACACACACACACACACATATATATATATATATATTACATACCAGTTCCTCACAATCCACCTCTTTCATGTTCCTAGTAAAATCCCTACCAACCCATTATTCTCAAACCATGAATATGGAACTCCATCTCATATCAATACCATGCCACATTGATACCAACCATCTCAATTAGATCACAGCCAAGATCATATCCAACCCATCATTTTCAATCCAAAGATCACACAGTTCTTGCATACTTAACTCATTCATGCTTTAAACAAGGCAATGAAATTATGCAGTAGATCACCAGTCAATATATAAAACACAGCAAACATCACACCACTACATGCATTAGCCTCGCTCAAGCGAAAGGGCTCTTTCGCTCAAGCGGCATGCCCTCGCTTGGGTGAGAACACCAATAGTGAGGGTTGTTGGAACGCGAATTCTCGCTTAGGCGAGCCCCTCCTCGCCTGAGCGAGGCCACCCCTCGCCCAAAGGCAAAGTCCCTCGCCTGGGCTAAAACCGCAGCGGCGAGCCAAAGTCCTCACGCGTTCTCGCTTAGGCGAGCCCCTCTCGCCTAAGCGAGATGCCTCGCTCAAACAAGAGCTCTCCGCCTGAGCGAGAGCTCGAGTGTGGGTCTAGTCTGTCTCTACAAGTCTCGCTTGGGCGAGACAGGCTCGCTTGGGCGAGAACACGTCTTTCTCGCCACTGTTTCCCTGCATCAGTCACACCCACAATTCCATACAACAGACAAAGACATTTATGCTCTCACAGTAACATACCAGCCATAAAATCGCAGCACAACAATAGAATCGACAGAAAATCGAACTACAAGAATAGGGCCTAGCATCCCTTACCTGGAATAAGCTAAAGCAAGACCTCGACGACAAACACGGACGCAACAGATTAAGGAGTATGTTTAGGAGATGGAAAAAACCACGGAACAAAATGCAAGATAATCTTGTTATAGAGTCTTAGTTGGGTAAAACACCATACACTAAGGAATGGATGGTACGAGATGTAGGATGACTTACGTGGAGTAGGAAAGAGCTCGGACGAACTTGACAGCAATGAGGAAACAAACCCTAGCAGAGAGTGCAGCTATTCAAGGAGGCAAGGGGATTCTGTTTTTACGAAATGAGCATAGAAGTCAAGGTTAGGCACATTAGGTATGATTTTCCCCTTTTCGGGCCAGCCCTTAGACCCATTCGATCAAAGACAACCCTTAAAATATTAGGGCAGAAAATTGGACCTTACAGTTATCGACTCTGAATTACTAGTTAATTGATGTGGATCACTAGTTAAATTACACGAACTCATTAAAAATAATATATATATATATATATATATATATATATATATATATTAAAACTATTTTATCCATTAAATATTCTCATGCAAATTAAGAATAACGTCCGGTTTTTATCCACTAAAAATGGATACGATTGCATCGATAGTCTAGAAGGAATAACTCAGATTCCTATCCTACCAAACACTTATTCATATGAACAGGGAAAAGAAAAACAAAAACAAAGGGTGGGTTAAGGTCAGTAAGAGTTTCCTAATAGTTCTTGTATATGGTATTTTTATTTTTAATAATTAAAATTTAATTAACTAATTATAGTATTTTTAAAATAAATTTTAATAAATATAAAATTATAAAAGACTTAAAAAATTACTTAAACTCTCAAAATGAAATATAATGTCTAAAAAATTAATTAAATAAAACTTTTAGAAATATAATTTACAATACTTAAAACATATACAATCAAAATAAAATTTGGAATAGTAACTACATATATTTTTAAAAGAATAATCCAATTGCAAGTATTCAAGGATTCAATGCATAATTCAATCGGTTACATTGTCAACGGATTATTGCAAATCATTGGGCTTGACAACTCTAGTATTCGTTAATTAATAGCATTTCTTTTTATCGGCAATCGTTAATTAATAGCATTAGAGAAGCATAATATTTTGTTGTAGCAGATTCCAATTAGTTTTTCTTATGATAGCAAGGTTCTCATAATTTATTTACTGAATAATGAATGCTTAACAACAAATGGAATAGGTCATCAGATACGTCAATGCAGCAAACAGCAGACAGCAGAAGGACCCATTCTCCAGCTTAAAAATAGCATTACATGGCGGCTTTCATCATAAGACACTTCAGGTTCCATTCTCCAACATAAACACAATTTTGTTGTTCCTGTCGTTGACTTTTGTTGGAGTTGCTTTGTTTTTGAGTTGCAGATTTGATTGAAATGGCAGTAGAATATGAAGTTGAGCATCCAAGGAAGGCTTATGGATGGGCAGCAAGGGATGCCTCTGGTGTTCTCTCCCCATTTTTCTTCTCCAGAAGGTTATTCATTCTCCTCTCAGATAGGGTTTGACTTTTTTTTTTCTTTTATTGATATTGAATTTTCAGTAAAATTTTTCACCCTGTAAAAGAAGATGAGAACCTAATATTACGAAGAATTAAAAGAAAAGATAGTAAATAAAAGTATATAGGAGAATAAAAAACATTAAAATAAGCAGCTAAAGTTTATCCAAGTCTCTCACGCAGGAAGTATTATTACATACTAGAAGCAATTGGTATAGCTTCCTTGGTATATTTTTTATTTAATAAAAATTAAATTATTTTTTCCCATAAACATCAGAACTTTCTATAGTAAAAAGGGTAATTAATGTTAGCAGAAAATTTATATCGGCATAAATAATTGAAATCTACTATCAATATGTTTGAATTTGGTAACATTTTACGATTTATATTAATAATTTTGTCACACAAAGGTTATATTAATGGAGACATTCCTAATGCTAGCCTTTTTTTATTCAATGATAGATGACCTTCTTTCTTCATTCCCTTTCCTTTTTCTGTTTTTTTTTATAATGTAACCTTACTTCATTTTTATGTTGTGAAATTTGGAGCCAAAAATTTATTTGGTATAAAGTTTACCAAATTTAAATTCTCAATTTAGCAATTTGATAGTTCTAAATATTTTAGAAGTGGTGTAAATAAGGAGTTTTTGTTTATAATATTATAATGTGAATGAATAATTAGTTTAAACAAAATTAGGCTGCCTAAAATGTTTTTTTTTTTTTTGGAAATCAGGAAAACAGGTGTGAAAGATGTAACGTTCAAGGTTTTGTATTGTGGAATATGTCATTCTGACCTTCACAAGTTGAAGAATGAATGGAGTGATTCCATTTATCCACTTGTTCCTGGGTATGATCTCTACTTTCTTTTTAATAATGTTTGGGTCTTCTTTTACCTTGCTTCTCTTGCAAAGTTTATAAGTAGGTAAGAAACAAGTATGATATAAATAGAGAATGGATATTTTTTTTTATGCAAAGAAAAGAAGAGAATGATATAAATAAAAAAACATTATCTTAAAAACAAAATTTATGATTAGCTCAACTTTACGAAATGTTTACAAAATGATGAGTGATATTAATAAGTGATCTGATAATGACATAATGATGAGTGATGCAATTAAACCAACAAATAATAAATTTTGTTAGAATAGATTTCAAACGATTATGATACCATTTTAATCGACTTTTAAAATGAGGTTTAGATCTATTTATATACAATAAGTTTGCTTTATCTTTTATCCATGTAGATTTCCAACAAATTATGTAAATAATTAGCGAGAGGTTACAATGTAAAAGGAGATTTTCAACACAAGTTGAGGGAGGCTACTAGGCATCTTACATTTTGTGCTTCTTTCATCTCAAATTTTCATGATAAAAGCCTTTGTTTGAGTTAATGATGATGGATGATGGATTACAGACGTGAGATTGTTGGAGAAGTGACAGAGGTGGGAAGCAAAGTGGAAAAGTTTAAGGTTGGAGACAAGGTGGCCGTGGGATGCTTGGTTGGGTCTTGTTCCTCATGCCAAAACTGTGTCAACAATCTTGAGAATTACTGCCAGCAAGGGATTCCCACATATGGTGGGAAGTATGTGGATGGAAGCATCACGTATGGGGGATTCTCTGACTTCATGGTTGCAGATGAACACTTTGTTGTCAACATTCCAAATGGCCTACCACTTGATGCTGCTGCTCCTCTCCTCTGTGCAGGGATCACAGTGTATAGTCCTTTGAGATATTTTGGCATTGACAAACCTGGTATGCACCTGGGAGTGGTTGGCCTTGGTGGATTGGGTCATTTGGCTGTCAAGTTTGCAAAGGCCCTTGGCTTGAAGGTCACTGTCATTAGTACCTCTCCTAATAAGAAACAAGAAGCCATTCAACATCTTGGAGCAGATTCCTTTGTGCTCAGTACAGACCAAGATCAAATGAAGGTGCCTTATTTTTTTTTTTCTTTCATACCATGATTTCCAAATTATGAATTGAGATCAAATAATGGTATACTCATTGTTTTTATTTTTATAGGACCATTTCTAATTTATTTTCTAGAATTAAGTTAGATGTCATCTTGTTTGACTCTTCTATTAACCAAATAAGGCTGATAATTAATGTTGAGTTAGAAATCATAATGATTTAATTTTCTTACTTGTAATTGTGTATGTAGGCTGCAATGTGCACCTTGGATGGTATAATTGACACTGTTTATGCAGTTCATCCTCTCATGCCCTTAATTGATCTGTTGAAGTCTCACGGGAAGTTAGTGACGGTTGGGGTGCCACTAAAGCCTGTGGAGTTGCTACTCCCGTCTTTGGTTTTAGGTAAGAATGCAAATGTATATAACATTGATGGAATTATGGTTTACTTAAGTTTAAAGGTTACAGTAAATTTAGTTGATTTTAATTAAATTTTATTAATTTTTTATTGATTATTTAAATTTTTTATAGTTTTCAATTGAATTCTCACCATTTAACCTTTTTGTTAATTGAGTGACAACCATTATTTTGTTCGTTACCTTGGCTATTTGTTCTTTAGATGTTAGGAATTGTAAGGTTTTATGGTTAATACGAGTGGAGATTGCAATTAATGTAAAAAAATAAGGAACTTTTATTATTTTGATTGAAAACGTTTATCATGGTGGTGGAGACCATCCAATGATTATTGTTGAGGATGACGTAAAAGTCAATAAGAAGCATGATAATTTCCTTAACCAACACATTTTCAATAAGTAATAAAAGTCACCACACTTGACATGCATCACAACATCATTATTATATAATTACAAAACTTCATATTTTATATCAAGATAACAAATAAATTACATGATATATCGAGCCACTAAATTAACTTAAATAACAAATTCTCAATCGAAAAATATAAATATTTTAAATATTCAATAAACAGAAAATTTAATAAAAACTCAACACAAAATATATAAATGTATCATGTTCTCTAAACTTTATTAAATCCAAGATTTTTATCTATAAGATTTTAAATTAATATATGACATTGGATATTAATTTCTTTAATACCAGATTGTAAAGCTTGTAATTCCATATTGGCAGGAAGAAGAAGTGTAGCGGGTAGTTACTTTGGAGGAATAAAGGAGACACAAGAAATGATGGATTTCGCTGCAGAACACAATGTTAGACCTGAAATTGAGATAATTCCTATGGATTATGTTAACACAGCAATGGAGCGTCTACTCAAAGCCGATGTTAAGTATCGATTTGTTATTGACGTTGGGAACACATTGAAGTCTTACCCTTCTACTACTTTGGAGTGATTCACGTTCAATTATAAAACACAGAGTGACAACTATATTTCAAATTCCTTGTGTGATTTGGCACATATATTTTATTTTCAATATAATTGCGGAACTAATCAATTGTTGGACTTTATTTTTTCTATTACACTATTTTATTTTAACAACTTCAAATTTAATACTTATATTAAATTTAATTTTATAGTTTTTAAATAAAATATTTTAAATTTGAAATTCAAAAGAACACGTAGGATGTACACCTTATTGAAAGAAATTCATTTACTATATCCATTAGGGGTGGGCATGGATTGGATTTTTAATGATCCAATCCACGTCCATTTTAGATCCAAATAATTAGATTAGATTTTCGACCCAAATCCATTTTTTTAGCAAAAGTAGTTTGGATTTTTTTAAAATCCAGATCCAAATATTTGGATCAATATTTAAATCCAATCCAAATATTTGGATCAAGTTCAAAATCCAGAATCCATTTTTTATAAAAGAAATTTAAATTGAATTTTTTAAAACTTGTATCATTAAGGCCAACATGACTTAATTCGTACAAGTCGTCAGGCACGACCCGTTTGAGTCGTCAGGCCGACCCATAGAGGTGTCAATTTGGCCCAGCCCACAAGGCTTGGCCCTGGCCCATGTGGGCAAGGGCTAAAAAAGCCCACACTGAAAAAAAAGCCCCATCAAAGAAGCCCACAAGGCCAAAAACCAAAGACCTGGACGGGCTGACAACCTACATAGGCCTTATGACCCGGACAGACTCGTTGACACGAACGGGCCCGGGTCGTGGGGACCGTCCGGGACGTCGAGCCCGTCTGGGTCGTTGGGCCCGTTCGTGTCGTCGTGCCCATCTGGGTCGTTTGGCCCGTGTAGGTTGTCAGGCCCATCCGAGTCGTCGGGTCTGTCCTGGTCGTATGGCCCGTCTGGGTCGTCCGGATCGTCAAGCATGTTTGGGTCGTCGTGCCCATCTGGTCGTCCGAGTCGTCAGGTCCATTCGGATCGTCGGACCCCACCGGGTCATCGGGCCTGCCGAGCCTGTTCAGGTCATGGAACCTGCCTATCCTGTTCGGTTATGGGGCCCTCTTGGCCCGTTCGAGTCATCGGGCACGTTTGGCCAGTTCAGGTCTTTGGGCTTGCCTGACCCGTTCGGGTCTTTGGGCCTGCTTGGCCCGTTCGGTCTTTTTTTGCCCACCCCTATTATCCATATAAGTCAAGATAATCTGTAATTGAGTCCAATAGCTATTACAAGCAGGATATTCTCTTATAAATGAGTTCTTTATTCAACACATTTACAATGCAAACACGTAATTAATTCTCCTAAGAATCATTTTTGCTCACAATATTCATTTAATCTCTAGTCCAGGTTTATGTTATATTGTATGGATGTGAGTTATTAATGAATCCTATTATTAGTTAACATTTAACCATTTAACATAGAAAAAGATTAGGAAACACTAAGTATGTTGATTTCACATTTAGAATCTATCAACTAATATTAATTAGTAAAACTTACAACATACTAGCAAAATGATACTCATGCACTTTGTAAAAGTTTTTAAAGACAACAAATAGTGACAATCCACAACTAATTTCAATTATTCCATGCTAACCATGCACACTATAAGAAATGAACAAAATTTCTAACCTTTGCTAATAAAGAAGGATACTGATATTAGGATTGTCCAACAAAATTGTAACCTATAATTCAAAAAGCAAAATCAACCTAGCATGAAATACAACAAAATAGTAAAACAATAACATTCATCAAATACTTTGAACCTTTATAATAAAAAAATGAGATGTAGATCCTTTCTAAATATTGTGGTGTAATTACAATGTAATCATAATTGATAAAATAGAAGAGATTCAATGTATCTCTCTATTTCTTTAGTTTTATTATGGTGCATCCTCTCCTTTTCAGGTGATGTTTCATTATTTTGATATTGATTGCAGGACTATATATCTACAAAATAGTAAAATAATAGCAAACTCTAGAATTGCAGGACTTCACTCATCTTATTAGGAGTCTAGAGTTTAAAGGAAGCAAATTCTTCTTAGAATTAGAGCCATGAGTTCAATAAAGTTGGAACTTGTGGGCAGTAGGTTGACTAATAACCTGAACCTAAGAAATGGATTGACACAATTGGATTGAAATATGTACTGATATACTAGGTTCATGTTTTTCAAACATCTAATAAGTCATATGATGTTATAGTCACATAATTTTTCCTTGGAATGAAATCCTTTGTTAAAAACTACGACAATATTTCATACAACTTGTAATCAAAACTATAATTATAATATCATTATGCAATAATAGATATATAATTGTTAGTATTTGCCGCTTATAAAATAGTACATAATAATCTAAGGATATTTTCAGTTTGACATAATGATATAAATCTTAAATATTGTGCATATGTCTAAGCTTTCTCCCACTCATTAGGAAAATTGTAGATCTGTCATGGTTCAAAATTTACCACTTCAATGAAAGCAAGATGTGGTATATACTCTAAAAGACAAACTAATATTAACATGTTTACAATCTTCAATGAATTTTTTTCTTTCATTAATGTCCATTACCAAACCCAACTAATGTGCTGAAATAATATCTTGCTATCAATTCAGAAATGTATGATTATTCATAACCTGAGCACTCACAACATTATTGGCTTCTAAATGACTAAAAGTCAAGAACACATGCTTTCTCTCAATAATTTTATGACAAGAATCCATGTGAAGTCCTGTGATTTTTTCATCACAACCCAACTCTTTCAAAAATAGAAACATATTAATTCGTGAATTCAATATTTTTTTCAATAAGCAAAACAACCCATCCCTTTATTCATATGGTAACCACACAAACGATAAGCAAAATGAAAAAAAAAATTTCTAACCTTTGCAAGCAAAATGAGTTGAGAGAGAGGAAGAGTGAAAACTTTTGCACACTATATTTGCCGTTTTATTGGTGGGAATAGTATAAAAACACTTTTGTGAATGTGAGACTAAGTCGACGAAGCACAAGTGGTTGATGTATTTAGTGAAAAAGCGAGAGCATCAACGCCAAACTGAGGGGAAAGCTTGAAAGCTTCAAAACGTACTCTAAATCAAAGGATGAAAACCCTAAATCAAAAACAAAAATTAACTTACCGACAATGGAAGATATCCAGATGAAATGTGATTAAACTTGGAAAGGGATAACCATTGGAGAAAGAGAACCCTAACCACAAGTCGAACTGTGAGAAGGGAGAAACGGAACTAGCGAAGTTGAAATGTGGTATGTCGAAAAGTTGCTACTCTAATTAAAACACTTAGAGGGAAGTAAAAATGTGAGAAGCTAAAGTGTGGGAAGTTGAAATTTATTAAAAGATGTCAGTTCAAAATGCCATATTTTACACATAAATTGTGGTAGTTTCCCAAGATTAATAAAATGGCGGTTAAAACCGCCATATTTTACATGTAAAATATGGTAGTTCAATAAATGTCATATTATATTGTAAAATGTGGCGGTTTTAAATAACCGTCATTTTAAAATTGTCGCAATTTACACTATTTTTTGTAGTGTTAGTTGATTTTGACATTACAATCTAGGTTCTCCACAACCCCACACAATAGATTATGGTGTCACTACCCTGGCTCTACTCAACCCATAAAAACACATAATCTCATAAGTATGAATACATGGTTTTCCAAATTCACAACTGAAAGAGATATATCTCCTCATTCTCGCTCTAGGGATCTCATACACTAGTACAATCAATGTATCACCCCCTCTTGTATTCCCCACTCAACAAATCAGTCACCTTTAAGTTAATTGGAAAATTAGAAGACATTTATTCTCTACTAGGATACTACTCATTAGATCTCTCAGCCTTTGGAAATACCTTCCACTAGTCTCTTTGAGAGAGTAAAACTCAAGTAGTGAGGATATTGTCTAGTGCTTTCTATGGAGACTTTATAAAGCTTTTTCACTAAGTGGTGAAATATTCGCTCAACTAGTTTATCACATTATCATTCTTCATCTACTAAGTACATCATTTGCAAGAACCTCTACTGATGACTTGGACCCAACCATAGACCCAATCATAGGCCGTCACTAGAAGCATGCTAAGGAAGATACAAGAGGGCATGGATCTTCAAGGGCTCAATGGGCTCCATGGGCTTCAAATGTTATTTTCTTGGGCCAAAGAAGACATAAAGATACGACATGCTTATTTTAGATCATTAGAGTAGATTTCAATTGGGCCAATTGTTTAGGCCTTGCTTTCTAAATAAATTGTAAAACACCTTGTATCTAGCTTTGCAATTGGTTCAATTCAAGCCCAATTACAAAGTCTAGGCTGAGAGTTGCTTCTAAACTTCATAGGTCCTAGATCTAGATACACGTGCTTCACATGGATTCTTCCATTTGCATTCCATTTCATCGTGCATTTGTATTCCATTTTAGGAGCTTAGTCTCTACTATAAATAGGAGTCTCCATATCTTGTAATGGTTACTCTTGAATGAATGCAAAGTTACTATATTGATATCACTCCATGAACCTTGCCTTTGAGAGTCCTTAGCTAGAGTATTCTCCTAGAATTCTCCTTTCTCTTTCCTCCTCTAAGTTGGCCTAAACTCTTAGAGATCTCCCACCACCTACATTTTGCAACCTTTAAACACCTCTAAACTCATTTGCTTTTGCGCCATCCAGCCATGAAGGCTCCTTCACTCATCAAGCACATCCAAGAAACAACCATATGGCTAACATTCATAACGTCACTCTAACGTTCAATTGCGTTGATCATTATCTTTGTGGCCTTTGTAATTGCTACCATCTTTGGAGGATGTTGGGTTGGGATATGTGGTCTACGAGTCATTCTCTAAACACACCAAGAAAGGCTTAAAGACTGGCCAAGCTTAAATGAGCAAACATATACAATGCAAACAAAATCAAGCAATCAACCAAACAAATACAAAGGTGAACAACAGAAAACTCAGCCAACCCACTCGTTAAAGGCATCCTAAGGGTCAACATATGCTACGATACCAAAAGTTTTAAACCTTAGTTAGGTGTAACAATCGTGAGTAGAAAATCACACCTAAAGAGGAACAAGTCACTTTTGGCCCTTTATTTGTTGGTGCAAGATGGCACTAGAAGGGGGGATAGCTAAATTAAAGAATTAGGCAGAGAAGAATGCACAAGTATTAGATAGCCTCATTATAGCAAAACCTTAGTCAAAGCACATCTTATGCACATACACAAGGTGTCACTCCTCCATCGAGGGTCACCAACACAACCATACGTGTATCACCATTATATACAATTGTTCAACTGAAAATATTATATGCATATATATGAGGAAAATAGACTAAACATATCTTATATCTTACAACTCGGGACATCAATCCATACAACTCATAGTCACAACAACAAGTGCTACTTGTACACATGCATATGTATTTTCCTTACACAAACAACACGAACACAATCCAACACATTAACATCAATCATGACTTGGTTAGCTCCACTCACTTGAATTAAGCATTTCTATTGACTCTACATTAGGTTCCAAAGGCTGAGAAGGCCAACTTCTCCACTAATTGGGTTCTCTTGGTGCCACTTATACAATGGGATCCTGAGAACGAAAGGAAAGACTTAGAGAAAAGGACAAAATTGAGTGAAAGTTGAGAGAGTAGAATGTGGTGATATTGGACTTGATACCTCGTTACTTGACCTAATATGGCTCAATCTCTACTTTTTTAATAGTCCATGCTACACCACCAATGTGCTTTGTGTCTCTATCTCAAATAGAAAGTAGCATAGTACATCGGTGCATCATGCACTTGTCCCTATCCCTCTAAAAGGGATGGTAATGTATCATGGCTTCAGGTCTCATGTCTCCCACCAAATATTTTCTCTTTCTTCCATGTGTCTCTTAGGGGTCAACTATACCCACTCTCTGCGTTCAAGAGAACACTTGAACGTTGTGACACCCCAACTATTATACTAAATAATTATTATTTGATAAAAAGATACATAATTAATCTTTTTTTTTTCTACCATAAGATTTTCCTTGAGAGAACATTAATAATATAACTTCATATTCATATATATATATATATATATATATATATATATATATATATATATTTTACATCTCTGTAATTGTTCATGAAATATTACAAAATATATATTTGTATAATATTAAGAGTTCTACATCAAAATAGAAGATTATCTATATTTTTAATATCTCTTAAAGATATTAATAGAAATTATCCATGAGTCAATCTTCAAAAGATCCACCAATAATATCCCAAACAACTCTCACTGAGCAGATTCCTCTTCTGCTCATGCAACATGTACATATGAAAGAAAAATATGAAAGGAGTAAGGTCTTTATAAGCCTTAAATATCAATCTTAATAAACTCAACAAACAATGCAAACACTAGGGGCCTAGATTTGGACCTACAACCACAAAACTTGATCTTGTTTTACTAGACATATGGATCCATATTCCATTTCTGGTGATCCATTATGAACATCAAAAGTTACTTTGGGAAGTGATTAGGTAGTTGAGTATTCTCATAAACCATTGGTACAATCATAATTATTTCTTTCTCAAGAATATTAGCCATTTATCGGCCCACAAAAGAGATATATACTCACTACCTAACCTTGGCGATGCCGAGCAGGTATCGGATAGTCCCAAGTTTGGCCTATGAACATCCTAGTCCAGTGCGCTATTCTGAACTATCCAGATATTTACCTACTTGGTAAAACTTCCTTAGACCCCACCATGGTCCTTGCCTTTCATCTCGCAGTGTACCAAACTATGACTTCCCAAATACAAACACTTTGACACTAGTTTAATCTCAACTTATTGAAACCAGACTTAACTCTTACTTAACTGACATACTCTTGGATATTTTCGAAGGTCATAAAATGTGATGACTATCAATCATGTCATTGTAAAAACTATACACAAAGAATATAAAATAACAATAAAATGTACATGTAATTTTCTTCTATCCAAGCTCATTGAATAAAATAATATTTACTTTTACTTTATATTTATTTATTTTTAATTATAAAATAATGATAAAATAAGAATCAAAGCAAGAACTTTAAAAAAATAATTAGATAAGGATTAGAATGTTATAAGTAAATATAATAATAAAAATATAAATAAATAGGACCAGTGTGTAACTGGAGATATATTAATTGAAATAAATAAACATGACTAGTGCGTAACTAGAGGTAAATTAAATGAAATAAATAAGCAGGACCAATACATAACTGGAAATAAATTAAATTAAATAAATAAACAGGACCAGTACATAACTGGAGATAAATTAAACAAAATAAATAAATAGAATCAGTGCATAATTGGAGATTACATAGAATAAATAAACAGGACTAGTGCATAACTGGATATAAATTAAATTAAATAAATAAACAGGACCCGTGCATAACTGGAGATAAATAAAATAAATAAACAGGATCGGTGCATAACTGGAGATAAATTAAATAAAATATAGGATAAGTGCATAACTGGAGATTAAATAAAATAAATAAATAGGACAAGTGCATAACTAGAGATAAATAAAATAAAATAAATAAACAAGATCAGTGCATAACTTGAGATAAATTAAATAAAATAAATAAACAAAATCAGTGCATCATTGGAGATTAAATAAAATAAATAAATAAACAAGATCAATGCATAATTGGAGATTAAATAAAATAAATAAGAGGATAATAAATGAAAATAAGTTAAATGAAAGTAAAAAGAATAATATATGAGTCAAAATAAATAAAAGATTAATATAAAACTCACGAGTTTTCAAGATTAATATAAAAAAGGCTTAACCTCACTCCCCCTTACCTTATTGATTGAAGGACACACTAATAATATTTGAAGAGGACTAAGATCTCTTTGAATCTTTGCTCTAAACTTTCTTTCCCTATTATTTTCTTTCCATATCTTCTTTCTCTTTCTCTTTCTCTCTCTTCTTTCTCTCTCTCTCCTTTCTTTCTCTTTCTCCTTTTCTTTCTCCTTCTTTCTCCTTTCTTTCACTTTCACGTAACTTCATTTCATATATATATATATATATATAT
>Ga0214545_1003022_pt1 | contig 32330 bp, 11 predicted proteins | sample CNSS4metaG_FD_160064 | JGI IMG/M metagenome (GOLD analysis project Ga0214545, IMG submission 160064) | Root nodule microbial communities from cowpea collected in UCLA plant growth center, Los Angeles, California, USA - CNSS4 | ecosystem: Host-associated > Plants > Roots > Nodule | place: USA...
TATATATATATACACACACAGCTTCATCTCATATCATATCCATCATCATGCAAAACCCTTAGTTAGCAATATGGATGCTGAAAATTTTTCTTCAGATACTCAAGATTGTCAAAATTATTCTTTAATTTCAATTTGTCAAGAGTGATTCTACAAAGAATAAAGAATAAAGAAAGATATTTATAAAAGTATGTCATCCACAACTTTACATCTAAATTTAAGAAAAATATTCGATAAATCAAATTCAAACGTTAACTTCAAAAGAAAAAGGAGGAAAAATTTAAATTCCTTGATCATGATTTCCCTACCACTAGTTGTAGTCATGAATTTCCATTTATAGTTTTTCTCTTGGTTCATACTCCTATTTGGACTTGGAATAATCGAACTAAATATTATTCTATAAACTACTAATTATACCTAAAAATTGCAAAAAAAGAAAGAAACATCTTCTAATTACAAGTCTAAAAAAATACAAAATAAAAAATTACAAAATTATTTTCAAGAATGAAAACATCTTATTTTATTATTCTTCTAATTATTAGAAATATTTATTATTTTCATTCATGCATTCACGATTTAATTTAATATGATAGAATTACAATTTTCAGTTTATTATATTTCTTTTTTCTGTAGAATTTAGATATGGTGTACCTTCGTTGATCAATATAGTTAGTATTTTAGTTGACCGGTGAAAATGAAAATTTTCGCACGTGCCTGCGTACGGCCTTTTACTTTTCGCACATTGTGACAAATTCATTTATGTTTTGCCTTTTTCTTTTATAATAAGAATATTCCTCTTGACTCATTCTTCCACTCAAAATTTTTATGAAGAAAAATATGAACACCACTTAGTTTATTTCATGTCACTCTCCATAAAAATATGTTTAAATACGAGTTAAAAGAGCTTTTTAAAAAATTATTAAAAATATAGAAATATTTCTTCGAAAAATAAAAATTCTCAAAAGCATTTCTAACATGTATTTGAGCAAACATAACTAGAAGGTTTACAACTTAATTACAAAGTTTGACTTTCAATTATTGACAAAAGTATAAAAATGAAGTTTCCATTGCACGTGTTGGATAATGACATATAGTCAACGCAATAGTATCATTAGGGAACGATTATTCCTTGTGGTCCCGTTTACGTTATTACATAACTCCCAAAAATGAGACTTGTAAAGAGAAACTTTTCAAGGAATGATTTCAAAGTTTTTTTCTTTTTTTTTTCTGGCTTTCTTATATTCCATACACGTATTAATAATAAGAGAGAATTTTATATTTTATTATGTAAAGATGAAATAGGTAAACAAAATAAAAAACTTAATTGTTTTAATAAATTAAAAAAAATTAAATCATGCCATACGTCCCTATTTTCTTAAAAAGATATCATTTGGTCAATTTTTTTATGCGTCTCAATTTGATTTTTATTTTGAAAAAATTTATCCAATCAAGTATTTTCGTTGATATATTAACAACATTTAAGAGGTATCATGTATCAGTTTGTGGTTTGTTATATTTTTTTTAAGAAATTGAGTTTAATTTGAAGGGATGAAATTGCTTAATTTTAAGAAAAATGGAGACTGAGTTGAGACAAAATAAAAATACAGAAACCAAATTCAGACTATCATTATTTTCACTTGAGGATATATATTATTCAGAGAGGAATGATTTGAGGGTGATTGAGGTGTTCACTTATAGGGATTTGAGAGAGAGAAGGCGAAAGGAAGGAATTGAGGGATTCTTCCCTTCCTCTTTCATATCTAGATATTTTAAGGTAATTTGTATCAAATTAGTGTAATGTTTTCCATCATTGTTTTGTTTTCTTAATTCAAGTCAATTCACGTACATGTTTTCTTAATTTATATAAATTAATGATGCAAATCATCAATAATAATGCTGCATAATTATGATTATAATGTAAAAATATGACTTTTAAAATTATGATTATAAAAATAATTAATACCCCAAATTTCTAAATTTTTTTAAAAAAATATACATGTAAATATAATGTATTTTATTGTGTTTTTATTAAAATAATTATTTTTTTTCAATTTATTCATTAAATATTTTTTTTATAAAATAAATCTAACTCTTCAAAATATAATTTTAGATTACTTTCTACAAACAATTTAATAATCTTGTTTCTTTTTTCAATTAAACTCAAATTTTAATTTATTACATAAATCAACTTCCTCGCAAAACTTACTTCTAAATCCACACTTTAATTCACTGAAATACACCCTCTCACTCTCTCCCAAATCAATCTTAACAAGTGAACACACCTTTAAGTTGTGGTTGTGTTCATTTGTGAATATGGATTGGATTTGAGGGAGAGTGAGTATATGGATTTAAAGGTAAAGTTTGTGTTGTGTTTTTGAAAGGATTTAAAGGTAGAATTAATAGATTTAGAGATGAAAGTTTTCGAGTGATTTTAGTGATGTGATAGATAAAAAAATATTTTAATAAATAGAAATTAAATATTACTAAATTACCCTTATTAAGAAATATAATATAAAATAATTTTTGAAAGAGTTGAAATAATATTTTTTAGAGATGTTAATGAATAGTTTTGAAGAAAAAAATCATTATTATAACAAATAAAGAATAAAATGCACTTGGTATAAGAATAAATATAAAATATAAAATATTTAGATATTAAATAATACAGTGGTTAAATTAAAATGTAAAAAATAACAATCACATTTTATTTTATCTTTTGTATAACTTTGTTTTCATCTCGGTTTATTTATTTTTCCATGTTATTTGGAAATTAACATATGAATGAAAATTCAAAACTTTTTGACAAAGAAAGAAACACCTTTATGGGAAATGTTTGGTAAGCATGGACGCTACCATTTTAATCTCATTGTTAGCGTGAATATGATCCATTGAGGCTATCATTTTCACTCTTATCTCAATGTTTACACTAATATGGATCTATTTTCATTTTCATTTTTCAATTCTGACCTATCATCATTGTTGCTGCTTCCATGCATAGGATAATCACTGCAAGATCCATTTTTTTCTGCTGTTTTCAAAAGAAAACATCAACCTCACTATGTTGCATTTTCCACATTTTTGCTTTTTGAAGAAATTCAGATACAAGTTCTTGTTATTCAGTGTTTCACTGAAAACCAGTGGAAATGACGTCCTCCACAGCTCCGCTAACCATTGCACACCTCCTTCAACACAAAATAATCATTTTAGAAAAGTTCCAAAATAATTGGAATCGATTCCATGGATAAGGGAACCGGTTCCAAATGAGGCATGGATTGCATTTAACCGCTCAAGATTCAGTTCCAACACATCCATAACTGATTCCCAGCACTCCAATGTCACACAGGCCTACATCCATTGCATTCCATAAACCATCTTCCTGTTGCCTTGGTCACAATGGAGGTGTGCAACCATCCCACCCTTGTTGGTTCTCCACCAGAATTTTTCCTGCCAACATGTGAAAATAAAGTGATGATAAAGTAAGGTTATTATGGTAAAATGTGATTTATCACCCTCAAATCTACACACCTAAAGCGACATGGGAGGAGGGAATAATCTTATAAATCTGCACTTTACATCATTCGCAAATCGTTAAATAAGAACATCCATAATCAGTACTAATTTGTCTTATTTAAATACGAACAGGAAATCAGTCTATACGAACACAACCTAAGGTAATGATATTTGGTGTGATGATAATGACATGTAACACTACAACTGCTACATTACATTGTTATTGTCTCGTGACATGACGTCATCTTGACATTTGACATTTTTTTTTTAAATTAAAAAAAATTAAAAATTTACGAATTAATACGTTACACATCTTTAACATTTTTAGTACAGTAATAATAAAAAAAAATATGATTGTATCAAATTTTCTAAAATAAAATCCAAATTAAAACATATAAAAAAGGATCGATTTAAGATTTTCCTACAATGACATGGTTTAACTATTAAAAAACCAAGTGTAGCATTACACGCTTACGAAATACATTTTACACCCATGTTTACTGGGAAATATGTAAATAAAAATTGTAAAATATTTAAATAGTATGAAAATATGCAGAACAGCTTATCTTCAATATGTTAAATTCCCCTTATGGTTTAAAACTTGTTCACAGGTATTTATATTTTATTTAATTAATTTTTCATATAATGTTTTACTCTTTATTTTGTTCACGTTATTAGAAGAAGGCTTTAAACAAAATGATAAGTGACCTATTTTAATCTTTTTTTAATTGTGTTCATATTAGAGGAATTCAAACAAGCAATCCAAAATTAAAGTTATTTTCAAGAAAATCAGATTTTTCGCTGAGGGAGTCTATCAAAAGTTAATACGAAGTTTATTATATCGATTTTTTTTTTTAAAGAAAACGGAATAAGAAAATCCTTCTATAAATTTCAAGCTGTTGAATTCATGCTCTCACTGACAATCCCTACAATAGCAAAAATATATTTCAACAAATCAGTGTATATGCAAGTGAGAAGATCTCCTGAGTGTTTCTATATTATTTAAGAAAATAAAATTAATAATAATAATAACGCTAGAGATAAATAATTTGTAATGGGTTATGTTATTAAAATATATCATAATTTTAGTATTTAAACAATTTATTTTTATATTTTAGTTTAAAAATATAATTAAAAGATGGATGGTAAAATGGAAGAAACACGATGAATATCATATGAGAAATATATGCATTATCATACATGTTGCATAGTAAAATCCTTACAAACAATTGGTTGATGATCTTCCTATGCAGTTAGTCCATTACATTCTCAATTTACATGTGCCATAAGACTAGGCTGGCCTATATAAAATGATATTAAATTCAATTTACAGGTAGTACAGTGAAATTCAAATTGAATTTCAAACATTTTACCACAAACAAGAATGAGAGTGACCATATTTGGACCTTCTTCATCTGAGAGTGACCATTTTAGGGCCAATTGACCAAGCTACTTGCATAAATGACAGAGTAGAGATTGAGGTAGGTAAAACGAGTGAGCTGTACTTTAAGTTCATTCACATAATCATGCTTCTACAACAGCTGTTTCTTCGACAGTAGAATTAACTGATGTAATTTCTTCGGTAACATCTCCCTTAATAACATCTGATTCTTGTACCTGTTCTGTTTCAACATTAAGAACCTTTTCTCTGAGCTTCGTTTCAAGTTCTTCTAATGCGCTACAATTCTCAGCTAGGAAACTCTTTAGGGCATCCTTCCCGCGGAAATTCTGTTCGTTATAGTAATACATTGCACCAGCCTTTAAGATTAGTTTGTGTTGTACGCTTAAATCTATAATTTCTGTTTCTTTACATATCCCCTTGCCAAACTCAAGCTCAAACTCGGCAGTTTTAAACGGAGGGGCAAGCTTGTTCTTCACAACCTTGACCAGAACCTGGCTTCCCAAAATCTGTACAAATAAAAAGGCTTAAAGGACAAATATTCATACCAGAAATTAGACCAAATGAAATCAGTGCAATATTCAGATCCAAAAAATATTGAACAAACAGGTAACGTACAGAGGATTAAATGCAAAAATAAAAAAGTTGTATCCGAGATAGAAAATGCAAAGCTCTAGCTTCTATACAGGACATCATCACATCCAGAATCCACTGAACAAAACAGGTAAAATGTTTTTTTAACTAAGATATTCACCCTCCTGAAGGTGGGTACTGCATGGATGATAAAAATACCAGTTATTCACTGCATTGTCATCGACAAATAACATGCTTACCCAAAACAAAACAAAAAACAGCACGTGTCACAAGCAGTTTTGCCATAAAAAGTGAATTCATGATGACAAATGACTTCACACCAAAATTAACAAGCTTGGTCTCGAATTAATAATGCTAATATATTTTCTTGAGTGCTGCCAGCACACTCCCTTGAACATTTTTTTTATAATACACTCTATCACGATCCGTTTTAACACTTTAATATTGGTTAAATTTTATTGGAAATTATGAAATCATGAATGAAACTTATTAGCTGGAAGTGGGTGTAATAAAATTATGTGATTTCCAATCAATTTCAATTAATATGAGTGTGTTAGAGCATTTCTCTTTTTCTTTTTAATTATACTCCATACTAAACACCAACATGTACTTTGCCACAGGATATGGAATACACCGACTATTAACCATAAATAAGCAAGCAATTTCAATTAATTTATATCTTTTGTTTTATAAGGCATGGGTCAGAACTGCTATTTATCAAGATTGCAATAAATGTACTGAGTTCAAAAGCTTTACACCTACACACCACTCACGTCCAAAGTATATCAAGAATGGAAGTAGCTTGGAATATAGATTTAAAGAGACGGCCTACTTCAGAACAGAACATCGTTGATTCCATCAAACTGAACCAGATTTTATCTTTTGAAACAAACATTAGAACAGGGATCCCAATATTACAGCAGGAAGCATGGCATAAAAATAATCAATGTGATTACCTCTTCACCCTTCTTGACAAACCCTGTTCTCTTGATATTTAGACGCACAGAAGCATAGAATTTCAATGCATTACCACCACAAGTAACTTCAGTAGGCCCACTAAATCCCCCAAAGGTTGAAATCTTTGACCTCACCTGGAGGATACAACAGAATTCCCGTTACTAAAAGACAGACACATCCCAAGGTAATTTGAAGAAAGTACTTCCACTTCCACCCAAAAGAAAATGGATAAATTACAGAAATATACAAGCGGTAAAAGATAATACCTTCCAAGTCATTTTTAACAGCAAACAGCAAGCTCAACCCACCCATAAGTTTAAAAATAGGCCCATTGGTACATGTCTGACATGCATGGCCAATGCATAATTAGAACTTTCAATAAATTCAAAGAATTTGGAAAAAAAAAGAACATCAACATGTTCCATTCAACCTGTCAGGATACATTGCTAAATCATCTTGAGGGCTTCTCTACCAGAAATAAAACTATATATATTCCCCATAGAGAAGCTCTCATATGCTCTTCTATCCCAACAGACCTTCAATCTTCTCAGTTTAGAGCCTACGGCTCTGATATTTACCCCAGCAATGAACCCCGATTATGTTGTCCCTTGATATTATTTATAACAGTGCGAGTAACATACAGTATACCATACTCTCCTATTGTCAAAATTTATTTAAAACTACGAAATGATGAATGAATTCATCAAATTAAGGATGGATACCCACACAATTTTATGATTATTAGAAGAGGGTATGCTGCTAACACATCTATTTATTATTATTTTCTTCATAATCTGAAAAGAATAGACTGATGAAGTTCCAGAAATTAATAGCTTTTGGTATTTAAGATTCACACATGAAATTATACCCTAATTTTTGCACTCAAGCAGCTTTACATGCAAAAAGGACAATGAATTGACTCTGACCGATTACACTAAAGCGAAGACAGCTGCAGAACAAGGTCAGAGAGGTTGAAAGAATCAAATTAGCACCGGGCAGACTAATCCAAACAAAGGTTTCATATACAAATTAACTTGCTCAGATTCAAACTAAAATATATTCATAATCTGACCAAAGTAAAATTGACAAAATAGCTGCGGTTTGGGGGGATGTTGTTGTTTGGAATTTCTGGAGAGCAAGAAAATTGTGTGTACTCCAGGGGTATAAAGCTAAAAGAGATATGATCCTAAAGGAAATTACTCTTCATTCTTGGACATGGATTAAAGTGTTCATGAAGGAATTTCCATATTCTTTTTCTACATAGCGAGCAAATCCAAGTCCGTGCATTCCATCTAACGAGTTTCAATAATTATGATAGTTACTACTATTTTCTGATGGAGGTAGAGAGATATGATATGTCTGTGCAGTGGTTATTGAACTTGGGGCTATTTCTTTATAATATGTCAGTATTTATGATTGCTGATTCTGCAAAAATAGGATACTAGATACAGAAGTAACTAAGTTTTATGGTAGCAATTTGGGGCGCAATTCTAATTTTGGGGATTTATTAAAGTTATGAAGTATTTTAAGAGTCAGGGCATAAATACTTACTAACCAACTGGTAAGAGGTTTAGTTATGCGGAGCTTTACAATCCTGGTTAAAGGCTTTGTCGTACGTGTTTTTACAGTATCATTGGTACCTTTAGCAATGAAAACTCTTGTTTGCCTATCAAAAACAAATTGACAACATAGCTAATAACAATTTATCTGATACCTGATTTATAAAAATTAATATACTTTGAGAAAGTGATAAGGCATGGCTCAATTTTCGAAGTGCCTGACTCATCAACCTAGCCTGCATTGCCATGTGAGCATCACCCATTTCACCATCAAGCTCACCTTTAGGAACAAGTGCAGCCACCTATCATGAAAAGACTGCAAAAAGTTAGTTGACAACGGACGTCCATTTAAACTAATAAAACAAGATATCGAAGACATAGTATAAACCATACAGAAGAAATAAAGAGAAAGTTCAAAGAGGAATACTAAAATTCCTTTCATTCTTTCCGTTGGAAAACCAAACTCAACAAGTCTACAAATGGGGGTTTATTAAGAGGACAAAATCCAAAAATTAAAAATAACTTCATTAAAAGCTTCTAAAAATTGGATGATTCAATGTAAGAAATACTCAAGCACTAGGGAAACTCACTCTCAAAAGCTAGCTATTGAGGGGGGAAACAAAATGCTTAAATAATCCACTTCTCAACTCCCTCGTTGGTTAGAATCCTTCATAGGTAGCCCTTTCGGAGACATTGACAATCAGCTCTAATATAAATTGATAAGTACCCCAGCACTTGGAGAACCCACCCTCAAAAACTAACTATTAAGAGAAGAGAATCAAACACTTATATACCCCACCGAACATACCATACAACTCAATGCAAGACTTAGGCACCGCATAATACCCAAGTTCCTATAACACCGCTAAGAAATGCATCCCTTCCGGAAGAGTTCCAGTTTCCACATCATATATCTCACCCTTCCCTGAACTTATATTAAAACCAATCACACTGATTTCTACATAATATAGGAAGCTGGAAATATCTCTAGGTGATAAGCATCACCAAAAGCAAGATTTATATACAAGGATCTACCTATGCACAAAAACATAATACTTACACCAATAAATAACTTTTATAGGAATGACTAGACCTAATTCAAGGGTGATTGGTTAAAATCACTTTCCTACAATAAGTTATTAGATGGCCGTGAAAGTATGCCACTTGATACACTGGTTTAATGAATCTAATAACAGATAAAGATATTAGTAGAATTACCACTTACCATATAATCCTAAACAAGTTACTATTGGAAACAGGGAAAGCATTGAGAGAAACAAAAGAAATCGTGCTTCACACTTACACTGTCAACAACAATTACATCAACTGAACCACTACGGATTAAGGTATCCACAAGACTGAGAGCTTGTTCACCACAATCAGGTTGGGAGAGAAGTAAGTTTTCTGTATTCACCCCAATAGACTCTGCAAGTGTCTTGTCAAGGGCATGCTCAGCATCGACAAAGACACAATAGCCTGTATCAAACAACCATATCAATGTCTGGATAAACAAGCTACAAAATTCTAAACAAGTAAATCATATAATTGTGTGGGTAGGCCTCCTCAACTGCATTTTTTTTTTTTCTTTATAATTATAGTTCATATAAAACTAATGGAATGGAATAACACATCTGAAAAAGGGAAACTACTAGCACCAAATCATTGAGAAACCAAATTAGATTTACAGTTGGGAAACTGCTAGCCCTAGCAGTCTAGCACCAAAAAGTTGTTGGCACAGTATTGATATTGAAGCAGGAATTTCAGACGATGAGAAACCGTGTATAGAATCAACCATCCAATTTATCATTTCCAAAAATTAATAGTCAAAGGGTATTCTAAGAAACAAAGTCATTCATTAAGAAATCATAAGGAAAAAAAAAACACAATTATCACTAGCAAACATAAAGAGCAGGGGCAGGGAGATTAACTCATCTGATCTGAGTCTGTAACAACCATAATTATGATGAGGTCATGGTCACATGTACAGAAATTAGAAGTGTAAATCCATTACAACCAAAAGAAATAGACATTACAATTATCATTGTTGAAGTATTATATGAAGATAACCTCCTTGCTTCTGTGCTTCTGCAATCACATGTAAAGCAAGAGTTGTTTTTCCAGAAGCCTCTGGCCCATATATTTCAACTACGCGTCCCTATGGACACAAATTGGGGAAAACAGGAAACTTTGTCATCAGTTTCCAAAAGTTTGTGTATTAGAAATGGTTCAGATTTTATTCACATATAACAAATAAGCAAGAAACCTCTTCATCCAAGGATCAAAGCATACCTTTGGAAGACCACCAATTCCTAGTGCTATATCAAGAGAAAAAGAACCTGTCGACACCACAGGCACATTTTTTGGTGAGACAGAGCGACCAAGCCACATGATGGATCCCTTTCCAAATGCAGAAGTGATCTGATCAAGAGCTTGTTGAAGGGCCAACTCTTTCTTGGACATGTTTTCTTCACCAGAGTCACTTCCATCAGATTTGGAGCGCCTTCTACCTTTAGGTATATAGAAATGAAAAATGTTGTCAGGTTCAAATCTGTTCAAACTTCAAACATCAGAGATAATAGGAAACTAGACTATAATGATCTGAAACACTACATTATTTTCTATAAATTGTAACTTATATCAGTATGACATTAATGGCAGAGATAGACATGAACAGAAACTGGTAAGACATGAACTCTCCAAACAAGAAAATACAAATATTGCCACCATTCAAGAGTCCTAGTTCACTCCCACTCTTTCCAAACTTCTTCGTTCCTCCACCCGTCTTCCCTCTTTTTAATCCTCCATTTTGCTGTTTAATCATCTATCAATCCCCTTCCTGGTTACCTTCCCATCCTGGTCACAGGGTTACACAGCTTTCCCATGCTGATTTTCCCATCCTGTCCTGGTACTTTACATGCAACCTCAAACCCAAGTTACTCGACCATCCTATAGTACTTGTTCATGTTGTACCTTAGTCACAATAGGATGCCTAACATAAAGGCTAAATGAAGTAAATATTCCTCCAAGAAAAAGCAGACTTCTAAATCATCCGTGCTTACTATACTCAAATACATAAAAACCATGCAGCGAACCGGTATAAACTTTAGTTTTGGTTTGATTCAGCGTATGAATACAAAAACTTGAATGTATAAATTATAAAGAACCTAAACCATTCCCTTGTCAAGCCTCATTCTGAGGATTCACCAAAAGCACCAAGAGCTTAGCTGGACTTACCAAGCCCAATCCGTACCATGATTATTATAATTTATTTATAAGCCTTATAAGGCGATTACCCAGCAATGAAGACTTGGTTTAAATAATTACATGCAATGACCGTTAATATCTAATATTTTCAAAAGAATGTAATAATCTATTTTTCACGTATAACCTTTCAGGATAAATAAACTCCTGCAACTGATTAACTTTTGGATTCAGATAAAGGGAAGGAAAAAAAGCAAGAGAACTTCGACAAACCTTTAGATGAAAAGCTCAAAATCTGAGAAGTGCCAAATAATCCCAGCTCAAATCCCTGCAAATGAAAGCAAGAACTGATCATGCGGCAAAATAGCGCCAATCAGAAACGTAGGAAGAAGATGCAAAAAGCGAGGGAAACGGTCGGTTATATGCATAGTCATGATCATGCTGACAAAACGGCCAATGCTAGTTCCTTTTCCTTACCTTTTGTTAGAGGGCAATATTCATCTGACTTGGGTCCCCATGAATGCACGTATTACTTTAAAAGTGCATAAATAACAAAAGAAATTAAAACGTGACAGACAAGATCATCAGAATCCATAAAACAAGAATAATGCATAAAACAGAAGAAACGATAGAACACTGTAACATGTCTTTTGGTGACAAAAAATTATCAAAAACAAGTGATCAAATAAAATAAACAAAATCATGTCATAGCTTAAAAAAGGTGCGTAAGATCGAACCTTAGGGACAAATAGCGAGCGTGTGAGAAGGGAAGTGTTACGAAGCAGCCTCGCCATAGAAGCAACTTTGGGAGGTTCAAAGGAAGAGAGGAATTCCAATAAAATTGGAATGGGACATCATGGAATGAAAGTGAGTGAGGTTTTTATTTGTTTTGTTTGATTTCCCTCCCTTTTTTGTTCCATTCCATTCCACCACAGTCAAAAGAGTGAGGGTCGTTAGTGTTGAGGCAGAGCTGAGAGGAAGAAGAAAGAGTACAACAGGTTACTGGGCCGGGCCGGGCATTTTCTAAGAATCTATATAATAGGACTCTTTCTTGCTGCACCCCATGGATTCCTCCTGCACCTTAATAAGGTATTTAAGATTACTCTTCCATTCCACGCAATTTTGTTGGAAAACTCCAAATTCCGTGATTGGGAAAGTTTTCTAGTTATATAATTTGGAAGTTAAATTTTTTGATGTTATATTGTATAATCTGGTACTATTTATTTTTTAATATTATTTAATATTTTGAATTGTGTAATCTCAAATGTTAAATAATGTTGAAAACATATAATATCAATTTGTATAATTCAAAATGTAACACAAAAATCTATAATTTATGGTTTATTATGTAATCCAAAATTATGTTTGGAAAAAAAATGTCAGTATTAATTGTATTTTTTTTATTTCCTCTTTTCTCATGTTAAGAAAAATAATAGTAGCCTAACTCTTCATCGAACATGCGTATATAAAATTATTCAGCTAGGAGGAAATAGAAAACCGCAACAATGGAACTCCATTATTTTGCATAATAATAGAGAAATAAAAAAGATATATTGTATACATTTTTTTGGGTCCAGAAAAAAAAAATAGTATATTGATTCGGTTTTGTAAGCTGGGCCTATATTACAGAGCTTTTGGAAGCAGAGTAAGCTGGTTGGGCCCCCATAAAGCGTTTCGTCAAAGCGAAAAAAAAAAAAAAAAAAAAAAAAAGAAGAAGAAGGAAGCCCTAGGCAATAAATAGAGAGGCTATTCAAGTTGAGAAAAGAAGAAGAGGAAAAGAGGATTGGAGGGTGGCCACGTTTAGCAACAACCAAACCCTCTCTGCTTTTTCTTATTCTTCTTCATCAGTTTCTTCTCTAGGGTTTTAGCTTCTTCTCATTCAACTACGTTTTTCTTTCGCCTCTGCAATGAGCAACGACAAGGATACCTTCAACGTTGCCGATCTCTCCTCTGGTGCTCCATCCATTTCTCTCTTCATTTTATTTTTTAATTTTTTCATGGTTCACACGTTTGATATTTTGTTGTTCTTAATTTCTCTCCGAAGTTCTCAACGAGGAAAATCGAGCAGACCTTGTCAATGCTCTTAAGGTTAGTGTTATCGTTTTTCTTACTACTGCAGCTGTTAGTACTAATCCTATTATTTATATCTGAAGCTGAAATTAAGGTTTGAATGTATCAAGTTTTACATGTTGAATATGGCTATTTTTATTGGTTCTGAAATTTTTAATGTTTAATTTTGCTCAGAGCAAGATACAGAGTCTGGCTGGGCAGCACTCCGACATTCTCGAGTCGTTGTCACCTAACGTCAGGAAGCGTGTTGAGGTTCTTAGAGAGATCCAGGTATATTAGTTTGCTCGAAACCTAGGTTGTTTGAATTTCTTGTTCCTGTTTGTTAGATGTTTATTGTAGTTGTTGTTCAAAATGTCCTTGGTTGGGGTAAGGTGTGAACTGTTGTTATGTGCATGTAAGGTTTTGTTTTGCTTGACGAGGTAGCTTTTCGGTGTTTTGGAGCTTCCTCCTTATTGTGTGTGCTTGATTATTGATTCGGGATTATTATTTTTTTCTGAATTTTACAGGGTCAACACGATGAATTAGAGGCTAAATTTTTTGAGGAGAGAGCTGCTCTCGAGGCCAAATACCAAATATTGTATAAACCATTGTACACAAAGGTGAAATTTACTAAGAGATTTACCGTTTTATCATGTGCCTTAACGTGTAGTTTGAATGAGCTTCATAATCTGCTACTTAAACTGTGCAATTGTCTTCTAATCAAATTTATAATTGAAAATCATTATTCTTAGCCCTAGGACTGTTGTTGTAATTATAAAATTATTTATCTCTTGCCTTATCATGTTTGACTCCAGCGGTATGACATTGTAAATGGTGTTACCGAAGTTGAAGAAGCGGCAGTGAATGAAACAACACCCGTTGCTGGGGACGATGAAGGTGATAATACAAATGCATGAATTCTTCCTTCTAATAGTGTTTCAGTTCCTCGATATTTGATAGAAGTATTTGCTTATGTAGAGAAAGGAGTGCCTGCATTTTGGCTTACTGCAATGAAAAACAATGAAGTGTTAGCTGAGGAGGTTAGTTCATTTGGTTCAGCAGTTTACTTTTTATAATGTACATTTTTGCGCCGAAGTTTCATTTTAGTAGTCTTCTCATTGTTCCCTTGTGAAAAAGTAGATTTCAGAGCGTGATGAAGGTGCTCTCAAGTTTCTCAAAGATATCAAGTGGAGCAGGATAGAAAATCCTAAAGGATTCAAGCTTGAGTTTTTCTTTGATACCAATCCTTATTTTACGAATACTGTCTTGACCAAAACATATCATATGATTGATGAGGATGAACCAATTTTGGAGAAAGCAATTGGGTAAGATTTATTAATAGTATATTATCACTACTCCTGTTGTTACTATTACTATAAATTATAATGTTAAATCACTGTTACCTAGCTAGTAGGTCTATTCTTGAATAAATTTTGCTCGCTGATATTTGTTTTTTTATTTATTTCTAGGACTGAAATTCAATGGCACACAGGAAAATGCCTGACACAGAAGATTCTTAAGAAAAAGCCCAAGAAGGGTTCAAAGAATGCTAAACCAATTACCAAAACTGAAAATTGTGAAAGTTTCTTCAATTTCTTCAATCCACCACAAGTTCCTGAAGATGATGAAGACATTGATGAAGATGCGGTATTGATGTTGAATTTATATAAAAGCAGAAGTAGAAATAAAAACCAGTTTATTTGAATTTCCATTGCGTTGCTACGAGCGACCCTACTTTTTTTTTGCTTTGATTAATGCTTTTTTTGTTCACAGGCTGAGGAGCTTCAGAATCAGATGGAACAAGACTATGACATTGGGTGAGCGTGATTACCTTTTACACGAGTCTGTAGTTGCGTGTATCAGGTTTCCAACATGTTAACACATCTTCCAATAGAGTGTAATTGTTGACTTTGGGTGCAGAACGTGAATCTTTTTGTATTTTGTAATCTTGATAGAACAAGACTAAATTCTTTGGTTTATTGAAATCTTGATTTCTGATTTTTTTTCTTGTCTTGAATGTCGTTGTATTGTCATGCATGTTTAGGTCAACAATAAGAGACAAGATTATTCCCCATGCTGTGTCATGGTTTACTGGAGAGGCCATCCAGGGGGATGAATTTGGAGAACTAGAGGAGGATGAGGATGATGAAGATATAGAAGAGGACGACGATGAGGAAGACGATGAAGAGGACGACGATGATGAAGATGATGAGGAAGAAAGCAAGACAAAAAAGAGGGTATATTTTGTGCTTTCTTTAAAGTGTTAGTACTGGGTTTGTTTTCTGTTTTGAATCTTACGAAATATTGTTTTTGTGGGATCTCCTCCTTCGGTGTGGATTTATCTTTCGTGTAATGTCGCTACAGTCATCAGCACCCAAGGTACGGAACTTGTGACATAAGTTGAGATATAGATTGTTTTTTCCTGTCGAACTCCTGCATCTCACATGACATAGTTCCGTGTTTACTTCAGAAGAGTGGAAGAGCACAGCTTGGTGAGGGTCAGCAGGGGGAGCGACCTCCAGAGTGCAAGCAGCAGTAGACGTATATTTCTGTGGAGATTTATTTACGATGTTGAGTTTTGTTGGTGTTGGAGAATATCTCATGTGAAAGTGGGTTTAATACGCTTTTTTAATGTTTAATTGATTTTCCTCCCTATATCTCGGTTGTTTCGATTTGTTTAAAGTCCCTTCTCTTATTTTGCACTCGGTACAGATAATGTGGTAATATAACAAATAGTTGTTACACCAATTACCGTGCGAACACTTGTCATGCATGCAGGTGATAACCGACAACACTGACTTAGTAACCGAACGAACCGCATGGACCGTAGTCGTAACCGTTACATTTATCTATATACACTCCTTAGGTATTTTTGTTCTCTCTTTTAATAAAGAAGCACGTGCAATACAAGAAAAACGAAAATATCCAAGCCTAAAAGTTGGAAAAAGGAAGAGAGTCTATCTCTTTGTGAAATAACAAATTTTAACAATCCTGCTTATGATAATTATTATACTTAATTACATTTTTATGTATTTCAATTCATTAGTGACGAGATTTGCTGGCAAGCGTAGTTAGATTTCATCTTAATGTGTGTTCATATCATTTTTATGAATTTTTTTATGAATTTTTGATTTATTTGATTAATATATATAATGATCTTATCATCCATCTAAATGTTCAGAAGTACCGTAATGTTATGTATAAAATTTATGTAATGCGAATATATTACAGGATGTTTTATGTCCATATTATGGGAGTTGTACCTATTGAATAAAATATAACTACTTAATCATTTAAAATGATATTTTTAATTGCATTTATTTTAATATTTAAGTTAAAATTCTAAGACATGCTTATATTATTATAATGAATTGTAAGATAGGTGTATTCTTTTAAAGGACGTACTGAAGAAACGGTGTGAGACACGTAAGACGATAAGGCAATAAGATGATTTTGGTTTTCGAAACTTAGAATTGATTTGGACCTAAGCAGGAGTATTTCCGCACAAGTGGCAAGAAAGTAAGAGTCATGAAAACGTGGCTGTCCAACGGAGTTTCCTAAAATGGACAGTCACAAAGATACGCTTCTCCATCACCCTCTTCTCTTCTTATTAAAATACTCTTTTTCACTCTTTTCCCACCCTTATAAATGGAACGCACAACACACTTCTGTCAAAACACAACACTTCAATTCCTCACACTCCTTCGCAACTATTCAACGCTTGCCAAAGCAAACACATACTTCAAACTTTAAATCACTGCCACCACTGAAAGCGAAGATGTTCGAAGACAGGGAAAGCCATCGCCACGACGACGTTTTCAGCGAGAGCAAGGATTCCGGAGTGACTGAAGAGGCAACGGTGGTTCACGTCAAAGAAGAGATGGATGACACCGCCGTTAACGGTTTCATGGATAAGCCCCCGAAGCCGATGGGAGGGTTGCATGAGATGGGTCCTCCTCCGTTCCTGAAGAAGACCTTCGATATGGTGGAGGACCCTAAAACTGACCTTGTTGTGTCATGGAGTCAAACTCGCGATAGTTTCGTCGTTTGGGACTCTCATGAATTCTCCAAAACCCTTCTTCCCAAATACTTCAAGCACAGCAATTTCTCCAGCTTCATTCGCCAGCTCAACACCTATGTCAGTCAAATTTTCCACATTCTCAACCTTTTCTTCTGTGTCTCAATTTTCTCTGACATTAGCCTTCTATTCTACCTCTCTGTCTTCTTTCTCAAAAATAATGCTCACACTATCATTCCGACGCCAATTATTCTTCCAAATTAATCTGTTAAACAAAAGTTTTGTAATACGTATAAATTAAACCTTTGATTAATATATTCTGATTTCAGAATTTTACTAACCAGTTTGATGAATTTCTTGCAACATTTGATAATATTTAGCTTTTAGTCTGGTTGCGTAAGGGTTCTGTGTGAAGTAATTGGATTCATCTGTTTTTATTATATATATCATTATTGTGATGTAAATGAAGGATTTATGGTGTAACGGGTACAGGGCTTCAGGAAGGTTGATTCAGACCGGTGGGAGTTTGCGAATGAAGGATTCCAAGGAGGGAAGAGGCATTTGCTAAAGAAGATAAGAAGAAGGAGTAAGTACAATAGACTGCATCACGGAGCTTTTAATATGATGAAGCCAGGCGTGGAGGCTGAAGTAGAGAAACTGAAGAAGGACCAGAACATTATGAAGGCGGAAATTCTGAAACTGAGGCAGCAGCAGGAGAATTCGCATGTTCAGCTCACAAATGCTCTGGAGAGAGTTCGGTGTGCAGAGATGAAGCAGTATCAGATGATGTTTTTCCTCACAAGAATGGCTAGAAAGCCCGCGTTTGTTGAGCAGTTAATCCAAAAGATGAGGAGGAAAAGAGAGGTTGATGGTAACGACATGGTTAAGAGGCCTAGATTGATGGGAAACCCCTGCTATGTACCCTTCCCAAACACCATGGAGACAACCCCTAATGCTGATTACAGACCCCAAAATCATAAACAATTCCCTTCAATGCAATCCGAGCTCGACGAATTTCTGTCTGAAACTGTGAACATCAACAAGATGGAGCACCCAACTCCCTCTCCCTTGGAAGATCAATTGTGTAACCCTGTGCAAGGGTCAAGAGCCCATGGTTGTTCTAGCACAAATGCGCCAGATGCTTCTTCTGCCTATCATGTTATGTCAGAAAAACTAATGCGGGAAAATTCTGTAGTTGATGAAGAACTAGATGTGAATGACTCTAATATCTATCTTGAATTAGAGGATTTGATCACTAAGCCTACGGATTGGTATCTTGGATCTGCAAGTGGATTGGTGGAACAAACGAGTTGAAGTGATCTCTCTCACTAGTGTGGTTGTCCCTTGTAATGGAAATTTTCCTCTCCAACTCTCTAAATGTGTAGTTTTGAATAATGTGGTCCTTAATGTTGCATTTGGCAATTTATGCAGGGTGCAATTTCAGGTGTGTTTGTGTGTGTGAAGATGCTCTGCTGCTACGTAAGATGAAGAGCTGAATATTATATGGCTCTTCAATTACCAGCTTTGAAAGGCATGACCTAGTTTCTCGCCACAGCTTTTTATATGATGAAGCGAGAATTTTCATGTTTCTGTTTGGTCGGGTCCAAATTGTTCATATGTTGTACAGCTCTTTCCTCCCTTCGTGTTCCTTTCCTTAACATAGGCTCTTAAGTCATACATCAGCATGGCCACAGCTAAGACTTTTATGTGTAGTAAAGAACTGTGTAGGTTGTAAGTTTGTATTAACATGGTTTATAGTTCAGTACTCCCGGTTTATAATTACGTTCCTGTTCCGTTTCAGCCTTTATCTAATGTAATCCGTCCTTTTCTTCATCTCCTAGAATTTGCAGTCATCAGCTTCGTGAATCACTTTAAGCTTTACGCTTTCGAGATAATTTTGGAGACGTATCTGTTTTCTGAGCTGCTATGATCTCTGTTTTTCCTTGTCTCAGAATTTTGCGAATCACTTCGCTTACCTTATATTTTAGTGAATCACAGCTTGGAAATTGAGAAATGTTTTGATATTTTTAAAATGAAAACTATACATACGCGATGTGATAAGAGTTTGATTAAGACAAAAACACATTGACATTAACATTAAGTTTATCAAGTTTATACTATAGTTATGAAGATGCAAGTGGACAAATTTTCATAAAAGGATACAATCTATAGCAGATTCCACATATTCTCTTACAGAGGGTTTTCCACCAAAGTTTTTTATGAACAAAAGACCGGTGTTTTGGATGTGTGTTTTAGAGTTTGAGGGATTTTCAGGGTTTAGGTTCAGGTTCAGTGAGAAATAGTAATTTATGTTCTAAAATTGGTATTATTCATGCATATTTTTGTAAATATTTTTTATTAAATATAAAAAGTTTGATATCAATCATTAAACTTTATATAATGATTATTATACTTTATAATAATGTTGATTGATTTAACTATAGTAAAGTATGATTAGTTGAAAATTGATAAGTATAGGCTATCTTCTTCTTATGACTTTCATCTTTAACGAGTCTTTGTCTTTTGATTGTGTGATTGATGGAACAAATGCAATGATTGAATATTAAATTTTATATGTTATCCAAAATAAATTATTCAAATACAAAAGTATTTATACATAATATCGAACGATTAACTTCCACTAAACGAAAAAATCTTCAAACTATAAAATATTCATCAAATTATAGTAGTATTTTCATGAAAGACATTAGTAAAGATGTAAGAGGATATGCTATCATGGAATGTGATCCTTTATGTTCTATGAAAATCCATCCACTTTGTACCTTTTTCTTGAGACTTATGAACTTGATGTTAATGTGTTTTGATGCCGAACTTCTATTATTGTTCGAATATAAAACGGTTGATTTGTTATCGTAATATAACTTAAGTGAATTTTCAATTCTTTTCACAATTTGTAGTGTTCGACCCTTTACATCAACTCTAAAATGTTTGTCAAATGCATTAATATTCACAATTCTTAACTCAATCTTGTCCCTTTATTAACTAAATTTTCTCTTTGCTAGCTCAAACCTGTAGGAATAGAATACATAAACGTTGCACGAGAATACCACCACGAAACCAATAACATGGAAAAAAAATAGAAAATTTTCTTTTGAAATGTCTCACCGCATCATATACGTTTGAGCTCAGGAGAGTAATGTACACATATTACCTAAACCAATCAGTCATCTCGACATGTTCAGATCACTCAGTTATGCTAAGCACCTCTCGATTACTCAAACATAATATCAAAAGACATGTGAAACCAACAAATTGAGTGGTGTTCGCAACATTATTCGAACTTGAAGCCTAAAACTCTTAACACCACCACAAACTCACATTCAATAAAGTAAAACAATTAGCAAAATAATTAAATGAGATCAATATGATAATCCAAGGTTAGGATAATGGTAAGATGGGTCAACAACAATTGGGCTAGGTACAAATCCAAAAATAGAGTTAAAACTCACATAAAACACTATAGATAAAGCAATGCACATCAGTTATAAAAATCAGTTAAAAACAACATTTATTATCACCTTGAACTCCACTTAATTTGAGTGTCAAAATACTTTGTATATACCAAAGAGTGTCATAGTCAAGATACAATACAAGACAATGTCTCATTAACAACCAATTTTAGTGATCTAGTCACTGATTTACAAAATAAAAAATTATTGATTATTATAAAAAAATTATAATTGGTCTCTAAATTGGTTTCTTAAATTTATTTATCAAAGAAAAATTGTCACTCAACAGTAGCTATTAAGATTTTTGTTACCAAAAAAATTGATTTCTAAATTAATTTTTAATTAATAAAAATCATAAATTGACTCTTAGAATGTGACTCTCATCTTGTACTCCCTTATGTGACTTAGTTTGGAACCATTGTTTTTTTCTTTGAAAGAATCCATGCCCAATAGTAAACCATGTTAGAAACTACAAAATGAAAGTTAAATTGTTTAAATCAAAATATCATTATCTTTTAATTAATTAATAATCAATTTAGTGATCAATTATAATTTTATATCTATAATGATTCATAACAATGACTATAATAATAGTCAATAATTTTTTTATTTTGTAAACTAATACGTAAATTTGTCATTATAATAATTAATAACTTTGATCAAATTATTAATGAGACACTTTTTTATAATAAATATTTGCAAAAACAAATTTAATAGGAATGATATGATACAATCATTAAAATAAAATATTAATAAACATTATAATAAACGTAGAAAGTAAACTTAAACTTAATTTATTTTTAATTATAATAAAATATTACCTAAAAATTAATTTTCTTTAATTCATCTCATACCTACTTACTCTTGAAATCCTGTACCCTGATGTGGTAGACGTACCTAACATGTCTCCCTTTATTCACACTTGTTACTTCGGTGTGTGACCGATTGGTTATGTCTATCGATACTCTGTGAAATCTGATCACCACTGAGAAAACAAGAAAAACGGGGTCCACTCTCTTATTCCTTTCTCAGGGTCGTTTATGTCTCGACAAATTTATTATAAGGCTAACTTTGAATCACGTTTTTGTGTAACAAAAAAGTCAGAACTCGTAACTCGTATACTGCCACGTTAATTGTAATAAGTCCAACCAATTACTATAACATCCATAAATAAATATATAACATCAACAATCGCATCAAACGACATGTCTCTTGTTTCCTCACATGTGGTCACCACCACCGATCAGTTTTCTAATTCCTATTTTTTCTAACCACAATCCCTACCTATATTTACCTTCTAAAATTAATATATTAATATCCAATACCATATAACATAGTATTTTGTACTACATTGTCATAAGATAAGTATTTTAGATTCATGAATAAGTTTGAGTGCACCGTTTAAAATATCTCTCACATTCAATGTTTTGGTTTAAGTCATCTTTTTTTTTTTTGGAACAGTTACATAAAGACAGTTCTTAATTTTTGTAAAAAAGAAAAAAAGGTGTGGATAGGTACTGTTTTTTTCTTCTTTTTTTTTTCTAACGAATATTTATCAAACTGCATAAAGTTGTTACACCAATTAGACGTGTCAACACTTGTAATACATGCAGGTGATGACCGACAACACTGACGCACTAACCGAACCGCATGGACCGTAACCGTTGCATTTATCTGTTTGCATTCTTTTGCTATTTTTGTTCTCTTCTTTAATAAATAAGCACGTGCCGTACAAGGAAAAATAAATAAAACATCCTACAAATTAGAAAAGGGAAAAATAAAAACCAATTTAATAATGTTAAACAAAAAAACACAAATTTAATAATGTTACTTAAGAAAGTATTTTAAAGTTAAACTGATACCAAGCATGTACATATAAAGTTTAGAGAATGGATTGAAAAAACTTGACTTCTTTAGTTAATGTTTTTGTTGGTGTTATTAGAAGAATATGAATTGCTTTGGTTGATGTATTTATTTATGTTGTTACAGAAGAAACAGTAAGAGATAATGAGTGAGATGAATTTGGTGTTCGAAAATTAGATTTGATAGGGACCAGGGCAAGACTATTTCCGTACAAGTGGCGAGAAAGTAAGAGTCATGAAAACGTGGCTGTCGAAAGGAGTTTCCTAAAATGGACAGTCACAAAGATACGCTATCCATCACCTTCTTCTCTTCTTCGCATTAAAAATACTCTTTTTCCTTCTTTTCACACCCTCTATAAATGGAACACACAACACACCTGTGTCAAAACACAACACTTCAATCCCTCACACACACTCCTTCGCAACTATTCAACGCTTTCAAATCACTGCCATGGGAGAACAACTGCCACCACTCAAACCGGAGATGTTCGACGACAGCGAAAGCCATCGCCACGACGACGTTTTCAGCGACAGCAAGGACTCCGGCCTCACGGAAGAGGCAACGGCGGTTCACGTCAAGGAAGAGCTCGATGACGGCGCCGTTAACGGTTTCATGGATAACACGCCGAAACCGATGGAAGGGTTGCACGAGATGGGGCCCCCTCCGTTCCTGAAGAAGACCTTCGATATGGTGGAGGACCCTAAAACTGACCTTGTTGTGTCATGGAGTCAAACTCGCGATAGTTTCGTCGTTTGGGACTCTCATGAATTCTCCAAAACCCTTCTTCCCAAATACTTCAAGCACAGCAATTTCTCCAGCTTCATTCGCCAGCTCAACACCTATGTCAGTCAAATTTTCCACATTCTCAACCTTTTCTTCTTTCTCTCCTTAATTTTCTCTCACCTTACCCTTCTATTGTACCTCTCTTTCTCTGTCTTCTTCTTTCTCACTCACACTATAATTTTATGGATTAGGATCAAATATTCAAATCTATAAAATAAGCTTTGATTTTGATCAACTGACGCCGGTTATTCTTCCTAATTAATCTATGGAACCAAAGATTTGTAATCTGTATAAATTGAACCTTTGATTAATAAATTTTGATTTCAGAATTTTACTAACCATTTTTGACGAATTTCTTGCAACATTTGATAATACTTTAGCTTTTAGTCTGATTGCGTACACAGTAAAGGGTTCTGTGTGAAGTAATTGGATTCGTCTGTATTTATACATGATATCATTATTGAGATGTAAACGAAGGATTTATGGTGTAACGGGTACAGGGCTTCAGGAAGGTTGATTCAGACCGGTGGGAGTTTGCGAATGAAGGATTCCAAGGAGGGAAGAGGCATTTGCTGAAGAACATAAGAAGGAGGGGAAAGTACAACAGACTGCATCACGGAGCTTTCAATTTGATGAAGCCAGGCGTGGAGGCTGAAGTGGAGAAACTGAAGAAGGACCAGAACATTTTGAAGGTGGAGATTCTGAAACTGAGACAGCAGCAGGAGAATTCGCATGTTCAGCTCACTAATGTTCAGGAGAGAGTTCGGCATGCAGAGATGAAGCAGTATCAGATGATGTTTTTCCTCACAAGAATGGCTAGAAGGCCAGCGTTTGTTGAGCAGTTAATCCAAAAGATGAGGAGGAAAAGAGAGCTTGATGGTAACGACATGGTTAAGAGGCCTAGATTGATGGGAAACCCCTGCTATGTACCCTTCCCAAACACCGTGGAGACAACCCCTAATGTTGATTACAGACCCCAAAATCATAAACAATTCCCTTCAATGCAATCCGAGCTCGACGAATTTCTGTCTGAAACTGTGAACATCAACAAGATGGAGCACCCAACTCCCTCTCCCTTGGAAGATCAATTGTGTAACCCTGTGCAAGGGTCAAGGGCCCATGGTTGTTCTAGCGCAAATGCGCCAGATGCTTCTTCTGCATATCATGTTATGTCAGAAAAACTAATGCGGGAAAATTCTGTAGTTGATGAAGAACTAGATGTGAATGACTCTAATATCTATCTTGAATTAGAGGATTTGATCACTAAGCCATCGGATTGGTCTCTTGGAACTGCAAGTGGATTGGTGGAACAAACTAGTTGAATTGATCTCTCTCACTAGTGTGGTTGTCCCTTGTAATGGTAATCTTCCTCCCCAACTCCCTAAATGTTTAGTTTTGAACAATCTTAATCTGGTCTTTAATGCTGCATTTGGCAATTTATGCAGGGTGCAATTTCAGGTTTTGTGTGTGTGTGAAGATGCTGTGCTGCTACATAAGATGAAGAGCTTAATATTACATGGCTCTTCAATTACCAGGACCTAGTTGCTCGCCCCAGCTTTTTATACGATGAAGCGAGAGTTTTCATGTTTCAGTTTGTTTGTGTCAAAACTGTTCATATGTTGTATAGCCCTTTCCTCCCTTGGTGTTCATTTCCTTGACTTAGGGTCTTATAGTCCTATCAGCATGGTCATGACTTTTATGGTGTAGTAATTAACTATGTAGGTTGTAAATTTGTATTACAGAACATGGTTTATAGTTCAATACTTCTGGTGTACAATAATGTTCCTGTTCCGTTTCAGCCTGTTTAATGTAGCCTGTCCTTTCCTTTGTCTCCTAGAATTAGTCATCAGCTTCGTGAATCACTTTGAGGTTTAGGCTTTCAAGATAATTTTGGAGACGTCTCTGTCTTCGGAGCTGTTATAATCTGTCTTTTTACTTGTCTCATTTTCCTGAATCACACTTTTCAGCTTGGGAGATGAGAAATGTTGTTTGGATAATTGGAAAATTATAACGGTGAGGTTATTCGGATTCTATATCGATACATGATTAAAAGAGTATAAAATCCTTCAACACATTTGGAATATATTGGTGAATAGATCTCAGTAAGTGAAGACCTGGAGAAGAAGAACTTGATGAAAAGTGAGAAGTTTGTGAAGACCAAGTTGCACAGAAAATACAAAAATGGATTAACAAAATTAGTGAAATTAGAAATAGAAAAAGGGATTAAGGAAACTAATGAAATTAAAATAGAAAAATGGATTAAGGACATTAATGAAATTAGAATATGTTAAGAAATTAAAAATGGAACAATGGATTAAGGAAATTAATGAAATTAGAATGTGTTAAGAGATAATTTATCATCAGAATAATGGACTAAGAAATGAATGGAGCAGAATACTATTGTTTTGGTGTAATAAATTGTAAAGAATAAGTAGAAAGAGAATAAGTAAAGCAGAATAATCCTAATGCTTTTAAAAATGTCTCATAAGATTTCAAAAGTAAAGTCAATAATTTCATTTAAGAATAAAGAAAAAAAATACTCTTAATATTATAAGAAAGAATTGTTTTTCAATCTTCGAAAAGTCAAGAATTTCATTTAAGATTAAAGAAAAATGAATATAAGTGTCTTCCAAATAATGTGAACACGAGAAAACAAGAAAGTCTTATAAAAGATAATTGTTTCAATATTCAAAAGTAAATTAACAACTTCACTCAAAAGAAAATGTGAATTTTTAAATGTGAATACAAAATTAATCATAACCTAAATTTAATTAAACTAATAATTACACTCATATCTTACTAATATCATATTATTTAATATTTATTTCATATTTAATGTTAATAACACTTTATGATTTTAGAAGAAATATAGTTATGATTTTAGAAGAAATATATGAGTATTTATGAAGTAGTTACCATTATGGTATTATTATCATACTTGAAAGTTGAAAGTTACATGTGAAAAACATCAGTGGATTCATTAATTTATTATTGCCACTACGAAAAACACGTGTGTATACTAAATTGTGTTTTGATTTCATTTATAAAAAAATATTTAAAATATAGAAAACACTTATGATTCATTCTTCATCAACTAAATCCAACTACATCATCTTGAATTTATCATCGTAAAGGTAACGAAATATTTAAAACCAAAGGGATAATAATATCATAATGAGCTAAAAAAGAGAGACAAAAGTTGTTTATTAGAACTATCATAAATGAATGACATTATATATTTTTTTCTAATTAACATGACTCATTATTTAAAGTAGTCAAATATTTTAAATTTGACATGTCTTTTGCAATTTTATTAACTAGGATGTCCAAATGAAATATATGAATCGTCATTAGAGGGGCGATTAATGTACACATCCACGATGATGGATACACATGTGACTTACATTCATTGTCAATCTTCCAACTTGATATTTGATTCTACAGAGTATCATTATTTTTTGTCTACCAATAATAATATCTTGAAATTGAGTTAATGGGACAACATTAAACCAAAAGACAATTAAATGAAGAAAAGCAGATCAACAATAAGGGAGGTGAGGGGTTGGGTAATACTAATGTTGCAAGCTTGTAATTGTGAATCATTGACAACAATTATAAAAGTTAATTTAACAACCTAGTAAAAGAAGAGAAAACATAACCACCATAATGATCCAAAAATAAATTTAAGTTAACAATTTAGTTAAAGAAGAGAGAACGTAATCACCATAATGACCCAAAGATGAATTACCAACTAAAACTAAAACAAGATTATTAATGAATCAATGTGTTGCACATCATCAGTGGCGGATGTTCTAAGGGCAAGGTGTCATGATCTCCCAAAAAATTTTGATTTCTTTCAAATTATAGGTAACATATTGAAAATTGATAACAATTAAATTAAATATCTTTTTATTTCTTTTATCAAGCACAACATTTAATGTTAATAAAATATAAATATATATTTTCTCATTATTTTTTGAGTTTTTCACATGTTGTTCTGGTCTTCTACTCTCACTTTAATGTTCTTTTTTATTTTGTCACTTTAATGTTCTTTTTTATTTTGTTTTTGAAGAGAAAAGAAATTTTTATTTATGCTTTTATTTCTCATCTATTATCTTTAAAAACAATAACTCTCTTGTTTTTTAAATTTTTTACATATTGTTATTGTCTCCGATCTTATTTGTTTTCTTTTGTTTCTAAAGAGAAAAATATTCATTATTTTTGTTGTTATTTCTCATATATTCTTTCACATTCTTGAAGAAAAAAAGATAACTATTTTTTATCTTTGATTAGATTATGATAAATTATTTTTTATTCTTAATTCTAAAAAAATGTATATTAATGAAGAATAAAAGAATAAATTTATCGATAAAAAAGAGCAGTCGTGAAAATGAAAACAGGACAAATTCAAGTTCTTCATATATTTTAAATCATAATACTAATAAATTCTTTTAAATATGCATGATTTTTTTTATAATTATAGTAATTAAATATATAAATTTTAAGTATATTATTTTAGCTCTCTAGAATTATTATTATTTGAGATCCGCCATTACACACCGTTTAACAAAAGTTCTTAAATATAACTATAAATGAATCAACTAGAAATATACAAGCAATATGTGACTCAACAATGGAAGTTGAATATTTAAACTCATTTATCTCCTCAGTATTGACAACATGGTTAGCAAAGATGGGAGAATCTATTTTGAAGGTTGATGTGGCATGAAAGATATTTTCTTCTTGAAAACTTGGAGTAAAAGAATTATTAAGAGAACATTAAAATATTAAGAATAACAGGAAAAAAAAAGTTTGCAAAAAAGTTCTTTAGAGACCATGGATCTACCAAAATCAACATAATTTTGAAAGTACTACGGATATCATGTTAAAGTATAAGAAAGAGAATAACATCGTCAAATTGAATATTGTAGTATTGGAATTGTTACCAAATAATTAGTTTGATTAAGATTCTTTTTTCAGTAAACTTTCATTCGGAGAAACATATTGTTACACTGTGAGTGTAGTTTCATTGGTTATCATATTATGTACTCATGAGCTAATCATTCTGAATTTAGCCTGTATTTTTTTACACAAAATAATACATCATGAAATTCAAGTCATTCATCTTCTAGCAAAACTTGAAGTTGCTAATATTCTCAAAATCTCTTTGAACTTTTAAACATATACTGGTAATTACTTTTCGAAGTTAATATGAATTTAAAGAGATTTATATACAAAAGAAACTAAAATTAATTTTATCAATAATAGTTAAGTCTTATATTTTGTTAGAACCCCTTGTAAAAAATATATTAATTTTATCCATGTACACATGCACAAATATAAATATATTTTCATATTCTCTCTTCTCCATGATCCTTATAATATCTTTTAAGTCGAAGAACTCTAACTTTATAAAAGAAACTTATTTATTCATGGTTTGATTTTAAACTTGTCATAAAAGGATAAGACTAACATCAAAATTTGTAATTCACTCTACTATTAGACAATCTGGTATCTAGAATATAAATATTAAAATGATTATTTCTCATCTTTATCTCTTATTCACACATTCTTACTTTTTCTCAGTGGTTACCTAGATTATGCTAGTGTGTGAAAATATTAAGTCTTCAGCTTCATTGACCTCTAAGGGTAGAAAACGTCTTTCCTTTAAGAAACACAAAGGAAACAATATTTTGCTTTGTTTTGTGATGTAGTATGTGAGGAATAGTTAATTATATATATAATTTATAAAATAATTGAGAGTTTTTAAACAGTTTGAAAATGCTAATAGGATGCCTTTCCCTGAACCCAACTAACATATAAGAAATTTATTTTTGATGATTACTGAAATTCACCACTAGAATTAATGATGATGTGACATTTGAATTGAAACACAAACTTGTTTCGTTTTTTAACGTTTTTTAACTCGGAACCGTGTCCTGGAAAAAGGGACAAAGTTGAGAGATATAACCACACAGACCATTGAATATTCTTGAATTTTGACGTTGAGATCGGCTTGACCCACGTGTTGAAGTTTTACATGTTTCACACTTAACATCAGAGTTATAAACATGAACTCAGAACTGTTTGTTGGCACGTGCTTTCATCCTCAACTGTAATACGAGTGGAAAAAGGTTCGGTTATTTTATAAATGTCTTTTGGGTTTTGTTCACACTCAAACTAACGATACTGTTTGAATTATCTTGACCTTCACAACAACTTCACATGATTGAAGAAAACCTAAATTAGTCAAAATCACTCTTTTCATTTTGGTCGGTGTAAGTTGAAGTTCCTCTTCTCAACCAATTCTGCTAATAGGTACACAGTTTTATTTTCTTAAATAAATATAATTAAAAAAATATTATAATAAAATATGTATAAAACCAAATATTTAGCTTCAAGCACTTAACGGTTTTAATTTTGAATGATAATATTTATATATTTTTAATTACAATTTTTATTTATATATATATATATATATATATATATATATATATATATATAATATGAAAATATACGTGTTACACACGTGTTTTTACTTATTTTTTATAATAATAAAAAAAAATTGGTTTTATTGTTATTACTATAATTGTAAAATAAAATTTAAATATTTTTGTATCATCAATAATTTATTTTGTAGGTCATTTTTTAATTAAACAAATAGTTAAATTTAAAAAAAAAAGAAATTTCAAAAAATAGTTAAAACTGAAAAATAAATATAAACACAAAAAATAATTATATATATATATATATATATATATATATATATATGTAAACACTTAATAATAAGATTGATTCTTAACTAATTTGTTCTTTTTTTTCTTTTTTAACATTGACATCCATGTCTCATTATCTTTGCTATGTTTAGATTTGAAGATTGATTTGAAAAACAAATTTTTATGAATTTGAAGGGAAAAAGAATTAAGGTAATGTTTTTTAAATTAAGAAAAAAAATGAGAAAATGAAGAGATTTAAGATGAAAGTTTATAAAAATTAATAAGTGATATGATGAATTTGATAAATTAAGAAAAATAGTATTTGATAAAAAATAAAAAATTATTATTTTGCTCTTAATCGTAAAAGTAATGTAAAGGAATTATTATTATTATTATTATTATTATTATTATTATTATTATTATTATTATTATATATTATTATAAGTATAATTTATTTATTCATTTTTCATAAATTTCTTTTCAAGGTTATATTTGTTATTGTATGTTTGAAACTTTCATTTCTTCGTTTTATTTCGCATATTTGTGAGGATGTGAATATAGCAAATTAATTTTTATCATTTATGTAAAACTGGTTAGTGATAACAAAAATTGACTGTATGATTATGATACTTAATAAAAAAAATTGTATAATTATTTTTTAAATATTAATTATATTACAATTTTACTTTGCATATATTCATAAGTGTTTTTTTATTTATAAAAACCTATACATTTTTTTAGCTAATATCATATCAATAGAAAGGTTAAGTAGGATCTCCAAAACATAACTATGTTTGATCTGATCTTTATCTTTCAATATCACAAAAATCAAATAAACATACAAGATAATTAAAATATATTTTAAAAATTTAATTTTATAACTTTTAATTATAATATTTGATTTTTTTTCTATTTTTCAAAATTATTAAGGTGCAAAATTATTTTGGGACGTCACCTATCACCGATAGAAACATTATTATTTTAAGTAGAATAAGAACAAAAATAAAAATATATGATTAAAATGGTTAAACACTTATATTTAGGATACTCTTGTCATTAGTGATATACATGAATTTATTAATCGAGACAATCATTCTTCACGATCATCCCTCATCATCCTTATCCAATGTATTTATTGTTGACAACTTTTACATCGATGTCAATGACAACTAACCACAATCAAGGTAGTAACATCATCAACATAATTTCAACCAAGCAAGATCTCATTAAACATACATCAACGAAGTCATTATAAAAAAAAAAATTATCAAAGCTCCACCGCTTAAAGTTGTTATCCACCTACAAAGATAGAGTCCTTTTAATTTTTTTCTAACCATAAAGAAGATCACGTGACATAAGAGAATACAACATCATATTCATCAATATCGAATTGCGTCATTGTGATTCATAAACAAAACAAATATGCAAAAAGAAGAAAAAAAATTTGAAAAGTCAAAACTTATATCAACACTGGTGTGACATAACAAACAAAATTGAATAATAAAATATAAACTAAATAAAGGAGGAAAAAGTTAAAGAATCAGATTGAATTAAACTCACAAATGGTCAAACTAAAATACTTATTAAAACAAATTTTTTAATATATTTGTTATTGTTTTTTATTATAATAAAGAGTGTGGGTTGTGTTTCATGGAAGCTTACTTTTCTTATCCTCCACCTTTATACTTTGTTTGGATTGGAGTGTGGATTTGAGAGAATGAATTTATATTGATTTTAGTTGATTTGTACGTAAAAATGAAGTTGTTTGGATTAAGAAAAAGATGTTATTATTTGAGTGGAAAGTTTGTGTATAATTTGACTGATAAAATTTAATAAATTATAATTTTTAATAGAGTAAATTGTATGATTATCATTTTACCTTTCAATGTAAATAGAAGAAAAATATTAAAATAAAATAAAAACAATTATTTAAAATTAGAAAAATATAATTTATTGATATCATTAATAACTTAAAATATATTATTATTATTATTCTCAATGATAACTTAAAATAATTTATAATATAGACTATTTAATTTATATCTCCACATTTATTTAAATTTATTTTATTTTATATAATTAATTCATTTACAAAAAATATTTATCTGAATAATAATAATGATAATAATATTATTATATAATAATAATAATTATTATTATTATTATTATTAATATTTAAAAAATATTAATTAAATATATATGCATAATTATTAT
>Ga0214545_1003028_pt1 | contig 32281 bp, 9 predicted proteins | sample CNSS4metaG_FD_160064 | JGI IMG/M metagenome (GOLD analysis project Ga0214545, IMG submission 160064) | Root nodule microbial communities from cowpea collected in UCLA plant growth center, Los Angeles, California, USA - CNSS4 | ecosystem: Host-associated > Plants > Roots > Nodule | place: USA...
CACTAACCTCATTAGTTCAGGGAAGGGTTCCGGATCATCTTCATAATCATCTTCCATATTATCGACAGGGTGCTCAAAATTAGGGATATCGACATTGTTATTTTCAAAACATTCATTGTCATATCTGAGCATCACGCTAAATAAAACAAACTTTGCGTTTTTAATTGTCTTATTCTTTATGGTTTTCCATAGTTTTCCAGAATAACTGTGGTGGCGACTCCCAAATCTCTTTTTCAAACTCGTGTTTTCTTTTTGGTTCGTCGTCCGATCGCGATTTCGGTTGCGACAGGTAGGAAGAACATTTATGGTATTTAATTGTGTGAGAAGACTTGGGTTCAAGTCCTATGTATGCTATTTATGTATTAATTAATTATTATTGTTTTAATAATATGTGTAATTATGTTGTGGAATAATATAATATGTGAATTATATTACTTAGCAAGAAACATGAATTGGCTTGATGGTTTAGCATTGATTTGGTATTGACATGGTTGTGGTTTCAAGTCTTGGAGAACCCAAATTAAACTTTGTATTTGCCAAACTTTAGTTTTGGATTGAATATGAAAGGGTAGAGGAAAACCCTAGCAGCCAAAGAGGGTTGGAAAACCATCATGAGACAACCAATTAAAGGACATTAACCATAATTTAATTGGATTTTCGTTTTAGACCATTAAACCACATTAAGAGCACTTTTAAAAGGCTAATTAGAGGTAAGAAAGAGGGTTTTGGTGGGCTGTTAATGTGGTTGCAGAAGGGAGAACGAACATTTAGTGTTTGTAAGGATTGAGAGTGTTGAGAAGAACCAAAGAGGGTCATTGGTGATCAAGGGAGAATTTTCAAAGTTCTAAGCAAAGGAGACCAGGTTAGGGGACTTTTACGCGTTAACTTTATTTTTAATTTGAATGGCATGCTAAATAGGGTAATTCATGCGTTGATTAATTTAATTCTGATTGGTATGCTGAATTTGGTATGATTATGTAGGATTTGTATATTCCATTTTTAAAGATTGTGATGCTGGGAAATTTCCAGAATTAGTCTGGTTGATGGTGAACTACCGCAGACTATCTTTTCCTTGCTAGGCCAATTTAGGGTTCCTATAGAGGAACCACCTGCCAGAAATAGGGTAAAATAGTCTGTTGGACCACTGTTGACCAAATCTTTGCCAGAGTTGACCAATGTTGACTCGTTGACTTGCCAGTGAGAGACTGCCACGTGTTAGAGCAGTCTCCCTCTCAAGCCAGAGTTCTCTTCCCGCAATTAGGGTTTGGCTGCCGTGAAGGTTGCCGCAAGGGGCGTTTCGCAGATTCCGTTTGGGGCCACTAGTTCTCCGATAGAGGACCCGTTCGGCGTCTCGTTTATTCCTGTTGCGATGTATGTCGACGATGGCGCGGGAGGGAGCGTGGTCGACGCAGTGAATGGCGGTGAGGCTGGTTCGAGAATGGTGGTTCAGGCAACGGGATGTACGGAGAAGATGAAGCTCGCGAACTCCGATGAGTTGCAGCGACGTCGCAATGGTGTTGTCGAGCGCGGGCTGTCTTCGTGTGGCAGTGGTGGTTCGATGTGCGAGCGACGACAGGGTTGTTGTTGACGATGAGATCGCGACGGTGGTGGCGTGAGGGGAAGAGGCGAACTGCAGCGAGGCACGATGGTTGTTGCAGGCCGTGAGTGGTGATGCAATGGTGGATTTTCCGATGAGTGCTAGTGCAAAGGTGGTGGCTTCGGGTGGCGGCGGTGTCGAGCAGGGCTGCGAGAGGTGGCTGCGTGTGGTGTGTGGGCTGTTCACGTGAGTTGCAGGCGCGGAGGAGGGTGTTGGTGGCTGCGGGACGTGCGGAGAAGACGCAGCTATCGCGGACCATTGGTGCAGCAACGGTGGCGAGGTTTCCGACGAGGGCGTGATGGGCGGTGGCTTTCCGGCGTGGCAGTGGTGGCCGGACATGGTCGTGGCGGCTGCAGAGTGTGGCGGCTGCGGAGTGGGTTGGTGCGGAAGAGAGAGAAAGAGAGATTAGGGTTAGAGTTTGTGTTGGAAAGGAGATGATGACGTGGCAAATATTGATTGGTGATATGAGTTAGTGGAGGATTGATGATGTGGCAAACTATCATTGGTTAATTTAGTAAGTGGAGGATTGCTACATGGCAAAATCTGGTGGACTAGAGTTTAAGTGACATTAGGGGTGCAGCTTAGTAAATAGGACGGGTGCAGAACAGAAATGAATTACTATTACAAAAGGGGGTGTAAACCTGAAAATAGGGGGTGCAACTAGCTCCAGAAATGTTTTATTTTAAAAATAGATATTGCAATTGGAAAAATGAGGTGTAAATATGAGAATTGGGGGTGCATTTAGTACCCGAACTATTTCTCTCCAAAATTCCTATTTTGGGACTTAATTTATGAATTTAAAATATTCATTATTTACACCCTTGAGGACCTAAATTAAATTATAGTTGCATTATTAAACTCAAGAATATCTAATAATAAATTTAGCATGCAACTAAATACGATTTTTAAGTGTAAAAATAATACTAAATTCCCAAAATTTAATTATTGAATGTGAGTCAAGGTTTGACTCATCATAACTTCCACGCAGTTTGGAAGCGGGTAGCGCTTGGCGGTACGTGTCCCCCGCCAGGCGATTTTACTACAGCAGTATTGGTGTGATTATGTGATATATATAACTATGCAATATTTATATGTATGTGTAATATGTTAGCTCACCTTATCTGTTTGTGTTTGGCGATGATCGTGTACGCGGTACACGGGAGCAGATGTTATTGCAGGTGGATCTAGTGAGGCCTAGAGACGGAGCGGGGCTAGTTTTGGGAGAATATTTTATAAGAACTTTTATAAAGTTTTTTTTATGCTTTCAAATAAATTGTAATTATAAATATTCTGGACTTTTGGATAATTTATACTTATGAATTTTGGTTTATTGTGAAAGTAATAAAAGTTTATTTTAATTTTCCCACGTTTTGGGAATATCAGATATAATAAATGAAGTTTTATTATTTACTTCTTTATTTTATTATTTAAATTCGTAATATCCGGTCAGGATGTTACAAGCAGACTCAAACTCAAAATATGACCAGCTAAAACTAACATCTACAATAGGCTAAAAGTGCTAAAAGTGAAAATTGTATTAAACTACCATTTTAAACAATAAAATAACTATTTGGACAACCTTTAAATGCTAAAAGAAATATAAAAAAATTGATTATTCAAAATTAAGTAGAAAATCAAAATTTCTAAATATTAAAAGAGTGCTAGACACTAGGTATTACAAATAAAGAAAATTAAATAATTTCACATATATGAACCTAGAATTATATGTTAAACAAAGCAAAAAGTATAACTGCACCAAACTAGAAAATAAAATTGTAAAGTAACATGTAAGACAAATTTCAAATGTTAAGGAATTACAAAAACTTAATTATCTAATAAGAATTAATAGAAAAACAAAATTTTCTATACTACTATAACTGGACCACTAAAACAAGTCAAAATGAATTAAGAAAATTGCACTAATTGAAAATTTTAATTTTTAAAACGATTTAACAAGGCAAATTTGTACACAACTTTAAAATCATCTACGTCATATAAATATACCTATATCTACTCAAGAAAACAACAAATGCAGAAAATCACTATAAGACACTAGAAAACTAACTAAAATCATTTAAAGCATCATCTATTCCTAAAACAATATTTGAAAACCTACTAAACTAATTCTAACATGTTTTAAATGTCTAACTTAAACTAAAAACAAGAAAAACTAATGAAACTTATAAGGAATTCGAAAATTTCGTATGTAAATTAAAATTTGTTTAACTAGAGAACCCACCTAGTAATTATGCTATTGGAACTAAACATTACTAAAGAATTAAAAGTCATAGTAAAAAATAGAGAGAGAAAAGATTGCGAAAAGGGTAGAAAAGTTTAAACTAGTATGGAGTATGTTGTTCTGGTAAAAGTCTGATGTAATTAACATGTTGTAGCCAAACTACAACTGATACTCAATTCAAAAAACTAAAATTCTGCAATAAAGAAAGTAATCGTTAGCATCCAAAGCAAAATTTAGAAAAGATATAACTATTAGTCACAACTCTTAACCTGAAATTAATAAGAAACAGTTTACTAAATCTAAAATGAAGACTGAAAACAGAACCTAATACCTCATTCTAACTCATTCAACACAAAAAAGAAAATGTAAACATAAAGACAAACTAACATAACTAACAAAACTACAAAACAACAAAAGAGAAGTCCTCCAACCTCCACACAATTTAACAATTAAGGCTCAAGTCTCCCTAAGTGAACTAAAATTAACCAAAAACTTACTCAAAAACTTATTCTTAACAAAACTTCCAAAAAACTCACTACAAAATAGTGAAGAAATTTGCAACCTACATCAAACTAGCCTAAAAATATGTAAAAAATTATCCTAACAACTTTAAAATACACTACAAGAATTTAAGAATATACTGTTTTTTCGTCGGCCAAAAACGGACGCCACCAACGTAAAACCGACGAAAACGGGATAAAGGCGTCGGTCCAGCGATGGGAAAATGACCATGCCCATTTCCTCGATGCAAAGCTTGTTTGCGTCGGCCAAACGGGGACGAATTTTTGCCGTGTATATATCGTCGGCTCAACCGACGAAAACTAATAAAGAATATAATAAGAATTTCTTGTGCGTGGGTCAAACCCACGAACATTAGAAAAAGTGAAAAATTTTAAAAAAACTTTCGTCGGTCAAGACGATGTAAATGTGGATAATTCAATGTATCTTCTCAGTTTTGCGTGGGCTTTGCGTGGCTTAAGCCCACAAAACATTGAAATAACTTTATGTGCGTAGGCTAAGCCCATGCATGATTGAATTGAAAATCTGAACTAGGGGTTGTGCGTGGGTTAGACCGACGCAAACAATTGACATTTTAATAGTCGGCGTCGGCCTAGCGTGGGTTTGGTCGACGCAAATACCTGCTAAATTTGAAATGAAATTTCTATTTTTGGTTACATTCCAGACGCACATCCATTTCCAGAACCCACTACCAGAATACCAGAATCCACTGTCAAAACCTACATCCAGATGCATTTCAAACAATCCAACATTCTAGCAATCTAGGTTATCATTTCATTTATTTAGAACTGAAATTGCAAACACAAAATCTAAGTACATTGTGACTTTAATTAGGACAAATTAAAGTCACACAAAAGTCGATAGGTCCAAGATCGAATGTTTCCATGTGTCCAAAATCAAATTACAGTCACACAAAAAGTTCTACTATTGTCATTACAGTCACACAAAAAGTCCTAATATTGTCATTACAGTCACACAAAAAGTCCTAATATTGTCATTACAGTCACACAAAAAGTCCTAATATTGTCATTACAGTCAGAGTTGCATTTCATTCTAAGTTTTTTTACTTATCCTATAAAACCTAATAGCAGCCACCTCCAACCCACAATCCAACATGGAAGAGAGAAGGATTGCATTGAAACCTGAAAAATGAAAACTAAAATGAAAGAGATTAATGTCTAAAGCCACTTTATTAGTATCCTATAGTATAATTAAGAAAGTGAATGTTGTAAGTAAATTAAGTTACTAATTAACGTACCAAATGGAATACCCATGTGAAATGTATATACATACCTCTATATAAATTTTGAAAAAGCTTTTGGGAAAAGAAAGACATATTCGATATTATAGAGAAAAGAAAATCACACCTTTCAGAAGATAGAATCCCAATTATCTCCCATTATACCATCATTCGCATAACACCAAAATTTCTCTCCACAAAATGTCTTCTTATATATATACACTAAAACCTTCAAATGTTGACTTCAATTGTACAAAGAAAAATATTTTTTAGCAATTAAATTTTGACAACTTCCACTTATAATATAAGTTGACATCTCTTAAATAGTTTTTTATTTTTTATTTTTTTTATATTTTTAAATTATTTAGAAAATGTCACTTCAAATTATAAAAAAATTATCAAAATTTAATTGTCAAAATATCATTGTCCTTATATAAACTAGCGTAACACAGGCGCTATCGCGCCTGTGTGTATATATTTTTTAAATATACGTGATATTATATTAGTAGGTGATAATATGATAATGTTATTAAGTTAATATATATATATATATATATATATTAGAATTATATTTATTAAAAATAAAGTGAAATATATCAGAACAGATAAAAGAATAACCATTAATAAATAAAGAAGAAGCAGAGACATCTGATTTTATAAAATTTTTGTAAAAGTAACGGTCAATTTTAAAAAATTTAAAAAATTGTTATATTTAAAGGGTAAAATCGGTATTTTAAAAAGTGGACACAAAAAGGGGAATCCCCTTTATATATTGTTATAGATTATAGATTATTATTATTATTATTATTACTAGCGAACACAGACGTTGTCGGGTCTATCTATCCGCATTTTTTATTTTTAATATTTATTTTTAAAATATATATAATAAATTTTAAAATAGTTGTTAAATAAAATAACGGTTAAAGAAAGGTTTTTAGAATAACGGTCAAAATAAAAAATTTTAAAAAGCGGTTAAAAAATAATTATAAAATAAATAAATTTTAAAATAATAATTAAGGGTAAAATTGGAAAATGAAAAGGGGACACAAAAAGAAGAATCTTTTTATATATTGTTATATTGTGTTTAATCAAATTACCTTTTAAATGAAAGCTTCTCTGTATTTTTTATTCTTTAAACAAAAATATTTTATCATAAAATTTGAATATTTGTTGTCTTTGTAAAATTTCTCCTTTTAGTTTTTCTTATTAGTTTTAGTCTTTTCAATGTATGTTTTCATTTTAATTCTTATAATATATGTTATTTGGAAAAATATATAATAGAGACTTTAAAAAAATAAATTACCAATGAAAATAATTAAATCAAATTAAAACATATATCAGAGTTAGAACAAAAAGAAAATATAAAGTCATTATTAAAAAAAGAAAATAAAATATTTTAAATTACAATGAATAAGTTTAATAATGTTACGATTTCATATCCCGGAGTTATATGGAATAAAATTTGGACAAATCGATTACACAATTCACTTAAAAATATGATGGATTGAATTGGATTTATGTATTTTTTATGTTAAACTCAATTCAATCTAACCGGCTTTTGAATGGGTTAGATTAAGTTTAGTCAATTAAATTGAAATTTTGAATTTTACTTAATTAATTTTCATCTTTTCCGTATAATTTTCATATGTGTATGTAAGTTAAAAATCCTACCTTTTTCCTTTACACCCTTTGGAGGTGTAGCATGAAACTCGTTGGGCTTGCCCGACACGTATGGGTCGTCAAGCATGTCTAACTCCTCTAGGTCATTTAGCCCGCCAAACATGTTTGGGTCATTGGACTCCCTGTCCTGATTGGGTCATTGGGCTTGCCTGTCCTGATTGGGTCATTGGATCCGCTGACATGATTGAGTTGTGAAGCTCGTCCGACTCGTATGTGTCATTAGGTCACCCCAGTCCGTATAGGTCGTCAGACTTGCTCGACCCATTTGTGTTGTCAGGTCGGTCTGATCCGTCTGGAGTGTCTGGCCAGTCTAGCCTGTCATGATTGTCGGGTTTGTCGGGTCTGTTTGGAATTGAGTCTATAGTGTGAGGTTGAGTGAGAAGAATTTCAAAATTCACTTTTTTAGGGTATTTGAATTCCTTCTAATTTAGCTAATTGAAATACTTCAAAAAAATGTATGTATTTTAAATGTTTTTTAATTTTCAATCCAAACAAAATATTTCATTATAAATAATTTCAAATTCTCTAAATAAATGAATCACCCTCTTGAATTGCCTAATCGAACAAAGTGTTGAAGATGGTTCTACATCATAGTTCCTTTTAAAAAACACTTTTCTTATGTTTTTATTATATTCTTTGGATTGTTTTGTGTCATTTAGAATGTGTATATTTTTGGATGTGTGCTTGTTTATATTAAATTATATAATATTTTATTTAATAGTTTTTTTCCAACGAATGAGAATGAGAATGAGATGTTACATTAATTAATTAATTAATTACATATTATCTTAAATGTGGATTCTTAAAGAATTAAATAATTTTAATTGTTTTGTATTTTCAGATAAAGCAATAGTGTATAAATAATTTTGTAGTTGAAATAAATTTGAAAAGAAACATATAATTATATATAAATACTTAATTCAAAATAAAAATTTCAGAAAAAAGAAAAGATTAAAAGCTTGAAATTGCATTGGTTGATAAATTGCAGTCACCGCATCCGTCAGCGACAAAAGGGCACAACTGTCAATTGGCACTCACAAATTAGCACCGACACAGACCATGGTTGCACAACGCGATTGTGGCGCGCTTGAAAAACACCGTTTAAAATTATTTAATTTCTAATCCCGAGGTCATTTTTTTTAATCTTTAATAAATTAATAAAGATAAAAATTAATCAAGTCGGTCAACCATTGATATCAAATCTGGCAGGAAGATTTGACCTTCATTATCTCATTCCTATTTCTTTGTTTAAAAACCATAGTTATCACAGTAACATTATTATAAAAAAATTTAATATATATATATATATATATATATTGACTAATTTAAAATATATTAAAATTATAGACATTTATATTTATTTGAATAGAAAATATGTACGTAAAATAACACTCATGTTTTTGTATTACTATTATAATATCCTGTGTCTTGGGTATTAAACTTAACTTTATACTCTATAAATTTGTATATTGTTGTCTTTTTTATATTTTAAGCTTTTGCAAATCCCACTTTTAATTACGAGACAAAACATTTATTAGTTGCCTGTAATTTTACAACAGTTTTGGCTAAAGTCAACCATTTTTGACAAATGTTTTATGGTGAAACATTTCTAGTATTTAATAAAATATTATATTGTACGTAATTATTTTACATTTATGTAACTGTATCTATTTTAATCTACATAATATATTTTTTATTTATATTGTCTATTTATCATTCCGATATTGGTCAGACATTATAAATACTTTTTTCTTTTAATATTTTTTATACAGAAACAACTCATTTCATATGTAATTAAAAGAAAAAAAATTTGGGTACTGATATACATGAGCAACTTAATTAATGAGACCAAACTAAAGATTTAACGACACGAGAGTTTTAACTACAAAGTAGACACTTTTTGTTACAGCATCATAAGAAATATCAAGATTGATCTTTGAATTCTTTATTGTGTTATTTTCTTTTCTGTTACTTCTTCAAAATACAGTGGTTATTGATTTTTGAAATTTTAAAATATTTTAAAAAAAGCTAAAGTAATAATGTAAAATGGTCAGCAAAAAATACTGTACAAAATAACCTAATAAAAAATTTGACTCGACTACTTCTAAAAATACCAACATATAATTAAATTAGGATAATCTCTAACTATATTATAAATATTTATCCTAAATTAACATATAAAACTTGTTTTTATTATATATATAAAACTTGTTATATTATATGTGTATTTTTAAGTCGATTAATATATAAAACTTGTTATATTACGTGAAACCATTTCATTATCCTTAATTTAAATATTAAAAATATTTATTATAAAAAAATTAAAAATAATATTATTTATATGCTTGTTATATTTATTTTCAATCATTATCACCAACTTTTTAATTTGAAAATAAGTAAAAGTCAAAATAAAATTTCAATTTATAATGATTTTTTATTTTAAATTTTAAATTATATAATTTAGAATATAAATTTATATACATACATGTATAATCTGAAATACAATCAATAATATATAAATCTGTATTATGAGTAATGTAATCGAAACATATTTTTATTTTATGTTTTGAGACATATAGCCTGAAATACATTCCATAATAAGATTTTATTTTAAATTACACATTTCAAAATATAAAAATATTAATATTAAGATTCCTATAATTCAAAACTCATTTAAATTAGACGATCTTTAACTGAAATTGAAAATCCTAAATCATAAAATAAATTAAAAAAATTTAAATTTAGATATATACAGGTTGAAATTATGGGATGCAGGAAGAAATGCACCAACAAAAGTCCCCTTAAAGCAAAATCCAAGTTTGATACTTGGTTAAAGCTTCTTGCATCTCTTCAAATTTCGTCTCCTACCTCATTAAACATTTTTTTGAGAAATGTTTAACGTAAGAGAGAGAAGCGGTTGATTGCCGAAAAAAATTTCCGAAATAGTTTATTATGTTCAGAAAAATAAATTTCAGAAATGATAAAATAAGTAATAGGGTGTAGGAAGAAAATGATGCGGTGTAGGAAGTAATACCCTTGATACTTTAACTTAGTTTCTTTAGGCCCGTTTTGTTGTACTTGTATTCATACTGGACCGTGAACATCTAAAAGTTCCACATGATTTTTGTATTTTTTTTTTCTTTTCTAAAACTTATATTACTAAATTATTCCGTTTTAACATTTTTCAACCACTACAACCATAATATTTTTTCACACGTCATTGACATTACTTGAAAATTTAAGGCTAGACATTAGACAAATACTTTTCATATTTTGAAGAGTCACAGGTTGAATTTGAACACTCAATTTTTACATATCCTTGTTTTTCATTAGTGAAACAAGTAAAGGTATGTGAGTTTAAATATTTTTTTGTTACAATATCTTTTTTGACTGATTTTTTTTTTAAATTTTTCCAATTTTCTTAATAATAAAGATAAATGTTTATAATCACTTTCTTTCATTTATTTTTCTTTACTCGTCTCTGTCTTGTGTAATTCCCTTTTTTGGCTCTAATAAGGTTTGAGCCTGACCTTATTAGAGGGCCAAAGTAAGCCCACTAGTTGTCTCCAAGACCCCACAATACCCCACTAAGCCTACTCACTCTCATTCTGCTTCTTTTCTCTAAAACAGTTCCCATCCCTTCTCCATCTTCTAAAGCAGAAGCTGTGCTAGGACAACTGCGAAACGTCCCGAAAGCTCCTTCAACGTAAGTTAAACACCTGAACCTCATGTTTTTCCTCCTTTTTCTGTATGGTAGTGTTGGTTCAGCTTTGAGATCATCCTTATAACCTTCCTTTCGTGTACTCTTGTATCTGTTTCAGCTTCTTAAGCTACCATCATACTGTGGTGAGCTCCTCTTAGGGCTATCTTCCACTGTGGTTCTTTTTCCAAGTAAAAGAAGCTAGAGCCTTTGCGTTTTCTTGAAATATTTTGTATGTTGTGACTCTACTTTGTGTTTAAAATGCATGTTTGATGATTGTGGTTGTATCAAAATGAGTTTTGTTGTGTTTCGTGTGAAGTTGCTGGTATGCATGTGTGAGAGCAGGTGAGATCTGCTAGGCTCGCCCAAGTGAGTGGGTTGTCGCCTAAACGAGACGCTCTCACCTAAGCGAATAACTCTCGCCTAAGAAAGACTAGCAAAACCTCACATTTGGTTTCTGCCTGATCTCTCGCTCAGGCGACGAACTTACGTTTTGAGGTTTTGAGCAATGAGTCATCTCACTTAGGCGCAAGGGTCTCGCCTAAGTAAGAACTCGTGGAAACCTATAGTGCTCACTGTGCGAGCTCTCGCCTAAGCAAGAGAACATTTTCGCCTGAGCGAGGACCTCTAGCTTGGGCGAGGTTTGTGCAGGAAACACATGCGAATTGAATTTGTTCCATGATGGTTTGATTTATCTTTGAAAATATGAAATATGTTGCTCTGTATATTGTACGTAATATATAATGCATTTGGAATTCATGTCTTTGGTATGAATTAAATCGTGAATCATGGTTGGTTGGTTTCATTTTATCTTTTTATGATTTACACTGATATAGAAAAATGTTTCTCTAAAATGTTATTTTACTCTTTTATTTATTTCATTTGTTTTTAAACTGATTCATCATAAAAATAACAATATATTTTAATTGTATTTAATATTTAAGAAATTATTATTTTAGATCTTAAATTAAACAAGTACTTTCGCAAATTAAAATTTTTTATATCAATATCCAAAACGTCAATTATATGCATTAATAAATAAGTAAATAATTATTTCTTTAATATGTGTTCTTAGATATAAAAGAGAATTTTAAAAGAGAATATGCACGTAAATTACTAAAATTACAAGAAGATCATACGAAGTAAAAAGCTACAAAATCATAAGATAATCGAGCAGAAGTCATAATACGTTATCTAAACATCATAAAGCTAAAAAAAGAAAGACATTATTTCCATAAAGACAAAAAAGTATTTATTTGAACAATACTATTAAAAAAGAAACATTAAGGGGCTAAGAAGAAAACTTTCGAGGTTTTTTTCCCATAATGGTGCAATTTATTTTTGTAATCACCAAAGTAGAAATTTTTCAGCAAAAGGTAAGTCGTGCCAAAATGGTACGATTTAGCAATAAAGAAGTCATGCCAATATAAGACGACTTTAATTAAAATGATATGAAGTCATACCGACATGGGAAAATTTCCTTGTTGTTAAGAAGTCGTGCCAAATCGAGATAACTTTAATTAACTGTCTAACCAAAGTCGTGCCAATATGGGAAGACTTCAGTATTAAATTTTTAATGAAGAAATCTTATCATATTAGAGACACTTCAGTATTATATTGGTAATGAATAAGTTGTATCATATTCGAATGACTCCAGTGGGATAGAATAAAAATTAATTTTTTTAGTGATATTAATTAATTAAAAAATAATGCATATAAGTAGTTAAAAATTTCATGATGATTTTTTTCATTATAATAGGATGTGAAAGTTATTTATGAGAGCATGTGCTATAAGGAGGTCTTCTTCGTTGTCGTCTAGGTCTTATTTGAGGTCTTATTTCAACCTGTTCAGAATGAAGATTATTGGTCTACTTATACTGGTCCAAATTTAACTGATCCTCACATGCGACACAACAAACCAAGAAGACGAACTACAACTCGTATCCACAACGAAATGGACCAGTCACTGCCAAATAAACCAAAGAAATGTTCCATTTGCAGAAGTATCAGTCATAAGAGAACCAACTGCCCAAATAGACATTGAAATTTTATTTTATGAAACTCTCGTAACTTCAGTATACCAACTTTGTTGTTCACTTTTATTTTAATATCTATCATCCAAAAAATTATTTGATTTCATATATTTGTTATTAAAAACACTTTTTCTTTTCTTTACATTTTTATATCTATTTTATTCTTCTACAATTTATTATATACAATAAAATTTTAACTTCTTTATTCAATTTAATATTATTAGAACCAAATAATTTTTTTTACAATAATACGATTCAACTAAAGTCTTGCCATTATGGAAAGACTTACAAATTCACACTGAAATCGTGCTATTATAATAAAACTTCTCTTATAGTTCAATACACTGAAATCGTGCCATTATGGCAGGACTTTCTTTGTAAATGAAGTCATTTCATCTTGGCAAGACTTTACTTCCCTAAAATCGTATCATTGAAATACGACTTTGATTATTTTGGTAATCAACTTAAGTGAAGTCATCTCAATCTCTAATGACTTCTACCAACTATATTAAAATCCTTTTAATTTGGCACGACTTCATTCCGTTTAACTAAAATCATCCTATTTTCGTACGATTTTTTTATGATTAACTCATCCCATTTTCACGTCACTTTTCTCTGTTCAGAATTTAAGAAAAGGTACAGTAGTTTGAAAAACAAGGTTTCAAATTGCACGATTCTCATATAAAAACCAACTTTGAAAGCACCCTATTACCATATGTATTTAGATGGCTAAAGGATGTATTTTATATCTCAAATAAAATAGATACATAAAATTTTAATTTAAACTATTATCACCCTCAGCCGGCATCACCAGCATCACCGCCATTACCTCCAGGAGCACCAGACCGCCATCACCACCGCAACGACCGCTATTAAGCATGTTTGAAATATCATTGAAAATATGTATTGATGTGCACTTAATACTTCTTCTACCACCGAGTTCCATGAAAACTAACTACACCTTAATAATTTGCATTTGGATTTTGTAATGATTTTTTTATTTATTTCTGTCTTGTCTTCAAAATATACAATGGTCATTAATTTAAAATTTTAAAATATATTAAAATGATTTGTAAAGTACTAAAAGAATGTATTTTTAATGTTTAGAAAAGATATAAATAGTCCTGCCCTCATCACACGTCTCCTCTACCTGCACTATGTTGTTTCCCTTTTGCATCATGAATCCACGTATTCTATAGTATGGTATCAGATGACCCCTTGTTCTACGGTTCTTTCTTGATTCTTCGATCTTGTTTTTCTTCTCCTTTTCTTGCTTTTTTTTTTCTTTGCTTTACCATGGCTGACGAAAATACTTCTGCAAGTTTTGTTTATCTTCACCCCAACGAGAATCCTCCAGCTTCCCCTGTTTCTCCCGTTCTTGATCCCACCAACTATCATACATGGAGTAGATCTATTCTGACAGCCCTAAGTGCCAAGAACAAGATTGAGTTTGTTCTTGGCACTGCGCCTCAACCATCCGCTGAATCAAAAGACCTCTCTGCTTGCAATTCAAAACTCTTAACAAATAAAAGAAGATAGTTCAGAAGATGAAAAAGAAGATAGTTGGTCACAAAATGGTGTTTATTCTGTGGATGGTGATGCGAGTGTTCTCACTGTAAGCTCAGGATTGGCATGGAAGAACTCGGTTCAATCCATCTGGCTTGGCTACCTATGCAAGAGAGTATCAGATCAAACAAAGAGACAGTTTTATTGATAGGAATTCCAACATTGTGAGAAATGTTGCCTTGATTGAAGATGTTTTACTAGTAGCTGCTGGAGCTACAGGAGTAGAAATTGGAGGTGATAGGATATAACTATGTTTAATGATTGAATTTTCTTGAATTATAAGAGATTGAGGAAAATGCGAGGCTAATGTAGAAATAGGGTGATCACTAACAAAGGTATGTAGGTGGAATTTGATGACAAATTGTGTAAGTAACAACCATATGCATCAAGAGAACTTCATCATATGATGCCTCATTATGTTTAAATCTTTCTAAACTGATCTCAATAAGAAATCTGCACTTAGCAACCAGTCAAAAAGAGGTAGATGAATTGAGAAGATTTTGCTAAACAAAATCTGAAGCAAAGAACAGTTTACAAACACATCAAGCATAGAGACATGATTAACAAGGAACATAAAAGCATACATCTTTAATTAAACAATTTAACATACAAAATATCCTTTAGTCTTTTACATCTTCATACAACTCCAGCAAGCGCAAGTTTATAAAATCCAGAGTATGAACTGTGAAGTTTTTGATTAGGATATGAGAGAGATTCCAGCAGCAATCAAACTATCAGCCAAAAGCTTGTTAGCAGCCTCTGAGGGATGGAAACTATCCCAGAATACATACTCAGATGCATTGGCACATGTTCCTATGGACTTCCTATTGCATAATATAGATGTCTCTATCAACCCCGTTCCACAACAAGCCTTCCTTGCTTCAAAAAATCCTGTGATGACACAATGCATCACACACATGGGAATATATCAGATAAAACTTAGATGCAGAATTAGTGTTTTTGATTCAGTGGTGATTTGTGTTGATGATCATTTGATGCTTCATGCAAACTTTTTTGCCAGAAGCATCTAAAGAACTATATCTAAATTTTATGTATTTATATGCTGTACCATTTTCAGAAGGCTTAGTGACCAAGTCATAGAGAGGTTGGTAGATATCAAAGATAACCAAATTGAGGCCTGGAAGCATGTTTTGCAGGTTATTAGATGTGGTGTTGAGCTTTTCATTGAAGCTAATTGCATCACTGTTTAAACTGGCCACACATTCGTTGCTGCTAAAACCAAAGAGAGTGATGGCTCCAGGTAAACAACCTATTGGAGGCAATGATGTCACACCAATCCTCCTTGCTCCCAGTGCATGTAAACTCTGTTAAAGCCATGATTACAAATGCAGATCATAATCACCAAAACAAGTTTTATTTTAATCAATGGCAAGGTTGAGAAGTGCATGCCTGGATGAAGTCTGAATAGAATCTCAAGAGGGTGTCTGAGAATTGATCAATTGTGTAAAACTTGTTAAGCAAAGGATTTATGTAGTAGTTCTGAATGAAATCACTGGTTCCAGCACTGACAAGATATATGGCATCAGTTATAATTGATGAAGCATTTGATTGTCCTGCTGCTTCCACCAATTTGTTCTGGCATTCCTTGTAGTATTGCAGCTGCTGGCTCAATGGAATTGCATTCTACATCCATGAAAAAACACAAAAGCACTTACCAATTATATGAAGAAGAAGAAGAAGAGAAAAACAATGAGATTGAGCCTAAATCTTCTAGAAACTTCTAAGAGTGTTTACATATAGTTTGGCTGTGGGTTCATAGTAACCAGAAGCAGCTGAGGCAAAGTTGGCACCATTCAAGAGGTTATTTCCTTTGGTGTTCAAATTAAGGTAAGCTGGGGGATAAGAGGTAAATCCAAGAAGATCAGCTGCAGTGAATGAATCGATGAAACAGATATCAAATCCAAGTTCAGAAAATGAGTGATAGAGAATAAGATATTTAGAAAAATGGGAAAGAATTGGGAAAAAGAGAAAAGATACCTGTGAAGTCTGTGGCAAGCTTTCCATTGCAGAACCTTCCTGTTGGATAGTGATTCTCAAAGTCTCTTCCATAAGGAGGAAAGTTTGCTTTTATAACAGTTAATTTGTGATTATTATTGCCCACATCAACAACCGAGTCCCCAAATATGAACAATGCAGGTACCAGAGGCCGCCCATTGGTCACATTAAGCAACAAAGCAAGAAGAAGAAAAGCCAAGAAGGAGCTTGAATACCCCATACTCTTCAATTTCCCTTCAGCAAAGGCCTTCTTTCTGTTCATGCAAAAAGATACAACAGAAAAAGCAACTCTGAAGATGGGTTACAGTTTTGGGAACTGAGAATCTGACTCTATTCGTTTGCTTTGAATCTGGTGCACACAGTGTAGCTGGTTTAGAAAGGCTGCATTTCCAAGAACTTCATTAATGATCAAACATAAGTCAACATAGAAAATACTGTATCTGCCACTGTCCAAATTCCTCTAACTTCAAAAACACTATTTGCATTATTAGTTTCAGGAATTTAGAAAAGAGGTTGCATGCTTGAATAATGCTGCCAAAATTTACTGTTGAGATGGAATTACTTAGGTGGCAACATGATAGCCTCAACTATCTTAGCTGTATCCTCTTAATATGCCTCAATTCAAGGAAAAGTTAACTCACTCTCAATTCTCAAATGAAACCATAAACATGTGCTTAGTCTAATAGAATCATAAAGAGCCATAAGTGAGAGCACAGTTAAGACTGAAGATGAGTGTATTGATGGATGCATACTCTCCATGCTGAATCATTTCTAAAAAAATCATAATTTTCTGAAAACATGACAGAATTGAACTATTGACACATGATGTCTTCACCTGTTAATGATCCTAAACTTACTATTTTTCAACCATACCAAATGGATACAATACAACAGAATACAACATGAACTAAAGCAGAAAACCGAAAATGAAAAGGAGAAAGAAATTACAGAGCATAGAGAGAGGGTGGTGGTAGAAACTCGTAGTGTCCATGTTAATGCGGTTGGTGACCACTTAGTTTTGTATTGCGTGCCTTATTTATTCAAGTGGCAGCACCACTTTAATCACAACCTTTAGGTGTCTTTTCCTCACTTCAACACAGGATACTGTTGCAATATTTTTTTCTGAAAAAGTTTACATCCAGATTATTTTTTTAGTTTTGATTGCAATATGTGAAATGAAAGATTCATTGAATAATCATTGCGTATTCCAAGGTGACATTCTAAATGTGATTGGAAAACAATAGTTTACTACTTGTAAGATGAATATACAATAATTAAACATCGAAGTTGTAAAACAACAATATATTTTTGTCGAGCAATCTTAATTATAAACAGGCAAAATTTTGTAGGTTTTTTCATATTGGTAAATCCACTGTCTTTATTAAAATGAATGAAAGGGTGCGAGATATTTTGATTTGTGTTGCATTATAGTGATGAAAAAATAAGGAGTGTTTGAATTGGATGTTGAATGTCTTGTTTAGTTACTTTCAAGTTTTTCAAAGGTCAAATACAAAAGCAACTAATAATTGAAATTATTATTATTAGTATAATTACTAATTAGTAATATATAAATTAATTTTAATCTATAACAAGAAATTAGTTTCAATCTGGTTTTATTTGAAATTATTATTATTAAATAAATATCTATTATTTCCAATGTTATTCTATATATTTTTAAATTAAATTAAAACTATTATTATAATTTATTTTATTAGTTAATTACTTTCTTTTGGTAGGAAATTATAATTATATTTGTGATTTTTATTTTATTTTCTTCGTAAATTATTAATTGACATTATTATTAACAGTATAACTAATAATTAGAAATATATAAATTAGTTTTAATCTATAATAGGAAATTAGTTTTAGTGTAGTTTTATTTGAATTAAATTATTAGTAAATACATATCTATTATCTCCAACTTTATTATAATTTTTTCTATGAATAAATAAAAACTATTATTACAAAGTTTGACATTCTTAAATTAATTATATAGTTCATAAGCTAATTTTACTTTATGAAAAAAGTTATTTTCAATAATTTGTTATCCAAACAAAATTTGACTCGTGCCAAAATTTAAGAAATGTAGTGAAAGTTTGAAATATGTGTTTGGAAAATTTTATCTAAAATTTTTTAAAAATACAAAACTAATATTATTTTATAAATTCAATTAATATAGTTTTAGATAACTTAAATGTGAAAAACTCACTTATTTTGTTGTATAAAAATAACAATAAAAAAACTAGGCAGTTTCTTTCTACACCTCATTAAATTTCTTGTCACCCCATCAAAGCTTTCGGAAAAATTTTATCCTGAATAAGATTGTGATGAGTGTCTTCCGAAAAAAATATTTCAGAATAGATTTAATGTGTTCTGGAAAGTAAAAATTGGAATTAAAGGGGTGTAGGAAGAAGTAGGCATGTTTTGATTCATTTATTTTGTGCTGGGTTTTCAACAATTTTATTAGGTTATTACTTCTTGCACCCCATACTTTCTAACTGTATCCCCGTGCTTTCTAATTCTCTTCTAAGTTATAGCCTCCAGCACAACACAATGTCTTCCATGAAAAATACTGTTTGAAATTAAAAACAGAAGGATAAAACAGGAATTTGGTATGATGTTTGGGTGCAGGTAGAACTTGGAGGGGTGCGGGAAGTATCTGCCCTTTATTATAGTATGGAAATGGAGCTGGGCTTCACTAGATTTAAAAAAAAAAAATCTTATTTTTATTTATTTATTTTTAAGGGAATAGAATAGAAACGTGATTAGAATACAGCATAGGAAAGAAAGAGGTTTAAGTATAGAATAATCGAATATACATACAAAAAAGTGTCTATTCAACATGTTTCTCAGCTATGCATAAATTTACAAGTTTAGGTCTTATTCATTTACTTAGGAGTAAATTAAACAAATATTTCTTCGGCTTTTTTGAATTACACCGAGATCCAAATTTAAAAAAAAAAACACTTGTTTTAAAAATATTGTCAGATTTTTTTTTTTTATTTTACACCCCCTATTTGATATTATACACCATTTGAGGCGGAAGATCATGTAATAATGCAAAATAAATAATATAAATGTAATTTGAGGAAAGACAAAAAATCTCACGTATTTTATTCTTTCACTTTATTTCAAACAAAATAGATAATACATAACACTTTATTTTAATTCCATAAAGTTTTAGTTTTGATATTATTTCTATAAAATTTAAATTTCAATTATAAGAATTAAGGAAAATAAATTTTGAAATCTCTAATATTTTATATCAGTTTCATATTAAACTTACCAAAACATCACATGTTAGAAGGGCGTCAAAACATGAAGATACACTGTACATATTTAACTGTGCACTCATTTTTATTCTATTAGATAAGAGGTATGAAGAAAAGAAATAGGAGGTCCAAGAAAGGAAATCTCAGTCCAATGTCATTCATTTTCTTCCCAGCATTCAAGCAACAACAATATATATATATATATATATATATATATATATATATATATATATATATATATATATATATTGGTTTACCAATTTATTACATTGAAAGTGTTGAATTTTTTATTTTTAAAATTATTTTTTAAAATTAAAATAAAACTATTGATACAAATTATTTTATTAGTTAATAATTTCTTTGTGGTTGGAAATTTAACTACATTTACAATTTTTGTTTTATTTTTTGCTTAAATTATTATTTATTATTAAATTAATTAATAATTAGTATTGTATAAATTAGTTTAATTTACACATAAAATTAATTTAAATCCAATTTTATTTGAAAGAAAGTATTATAAATATTACTTATTATTTCGAATTTTATTATATTTTTTCTAAAACTAAATTAAAACTATTATTACAATTTAGTATATTAGTTAATTACTTTTTTTCGGTTGGAAAATTTAATTATATTTATGATTTTTATTTTATTTTTTGCTTAATTTATTAATTATTAATTGAAATTACTATTATTAGTATAATTTAAAATTAGTAACATATAAATTACTTTTATTCTATAACAGGAAATTAATTTTAATCCAGTTTTATTATATGAATGAAATTATAATAAAATCCATATTTATCATTTCTAATTTTATCATATTTTTTCTAAAATTAAATTAAACCTGTTATTTCAATTTAATTTATTAATTAATTACTTCCATCAGTTATATCTACAATTTTTATTTTATTACCCCCTTAAATTATTAATTATTAATTAAAATTCTTATTATTACTTTTATTAATAATTGGTAATATATAAATTTGTTTTAATTTATAACTATAAATTAGTTTTTTCCAGTTTTATTTGAACGTAAATATTATTAAATACATATCTACTATTTCCAATTTTATTATATTTTGTTTAAAATAAACTAAAATATAATTACAATTTATTAAATTAGTTAATTATATTTTTGGTTGAAAATTTTAAGTATGTTTACAGATTTTATTTTACTTCTTACTTAAATTAATAATTATTAATTGATATTGTTGTTATTAATTCAGTTTTATTTGAACGAAATCATTATTAATACATATCTGTTATTTTCAATTTTATTATACTTTTTCATAAAATAAGTTAAAACTGTTGTTACAATTTATTTTATTATTTCCTTACTTTTTTGTTGAAAATTGTAATTATATTTAAATTTTATTTTATTTTGAACTTAAATTATTAATTAAAGTTATTATTGGTAGCATAATTAACAATTATTAATATATAAATTAGTTTTAATCTAAAACATAAAATTAGTTTTAATCAAGTTTTATTTGAATGAAGTTATTATTATATACATACTATTATTTCCAAATTTATTATATTCATTTCTAAAAATAAATTAAAACTATTATTTTATTAATTAAGTACTTCTTTTTGGCTGAAAATTCTAACAATATTTTCATTTATTATTTTATTAATTTAAATTATTGTTATTAGTATAATTAATAATTAGTAATATATAAATTAGTTTTATTCTATAATAGAAAATTAGCTTTAATCCAGTTTAATTTGATTATATATATATATATATATATATATATATATATATATATATATATTTTTTATTTTATTTATATTTTTTTTTTAAAAATAAATTAACACTATTATTAAAATTTTTTATATTAGTTAATAACCTTTTCTTATTATAAAATTTAACTTTATTTACTATTTCTAAATTTGTCCTGCTTAAATTATTAATAATAATTAAGATTATTATTTTTAGTATTATTAATAATTGGCAATATATAAATTAGTTATATTCTATTATAAGAAATTAGTTTTAATCAAGTTTAATTTGAATGAGTTTAAAATTATATACATATCTATTATTTTTAATTTTATTATATTTTTTTAAAAGTTAAATTAAAATTATTACTAAAATTTATTTTATTAATTAATTACTTTTGTTAATAAATTTATGATTTTTTTATATCCCGCTTATATTACTATTTGTTAATTGAAATTATTACTATTATTAGTACAATTAATAATCAATATTATATAAATTATTTTTATTTTATAATAGGAAAATAGTTTAGTCCAGTTTTATTTAAATGAAATTATCATTAAATACATACATAGTATTCCTAATTCTATTATTTTTTTTTCTAAAATTAATTCAAAATTACTATTACAATTTATTTTATTAACTAATTACTTTCTTTAACTATATTTTCTATTTTTATTTTATTTCCTATTTAAATTATTAATTATTTATTGAAATTATTATTATTACTATAATTAATAATTAGTAATATATAACTTAGATTTAATATATAATAGAAAAATAGTTTTAATACAGTTATATTTGAATAAAATTATTATTAAATACATGTCTATTATTTATTTCTAATTTTATTATATATTTTTTTCTATAAGTTAAAACTATTGTTAGTGTTTATTTTATTAGTTAATTATTTTTATTTGGAAAATTTAACTATGTTTATTATTTTTATTTTATTTCCCGCCGAAATTATTATTATTAGTTAATTAGTACAATTTATAATTATAGATAGATTTATTATATTAGTTAGTATTAGTTAATTTATTATATTAGTTAATATTAGTTAACTACTTCATCTGCTTTTCTGCTGTCACAAATATAAGGTCTTTTGCTGAAGGAGAATTGAGAAGCATGGCGTATTCAAGCTCCTGCTTGTGTTCTCTTCTTCTTGCTTTGTTGCTCAATGTGACAAATGCACAGCCTCTGGTACCTGCATTCTTCATATTTGGGGATTCGGTTGTTGATGTGGGCAATAATAACCACAAATTCTCTGTTGTAAAAGCAAATTTTCCTCCTTATGGAAGAGACTTTGAGAATCACTATCCAACAGGAAGGTTCTGCAATGGAAAGCTTGCCACAGACTTCACAGGTATCTTTTCTCTTTTTCCCAATTCTTTCCCATTTTTCTAAATATCTTATTCTCTATCACTCATTTTCTGAACTTGGATTTGATATCTGTTTCATCGATTCATTCACTGCAGCTGATCTTCTTGGATTTACCTCTTATCCCCCAGCTTACCTTAATTTGAACACCAAAGGAAATAACCTCTTGAATGGTGCCAACTTTGCCTCAGCTGCTTCTGGTTACTATGAACCCACAGCCAAACTATATGTAAACACTCTTAGAAGTTTCTAGAAGATTTAGGCTCAATCTCATTGTTTTTCTCTTCTTCTTCTTCTTCATATAATTGGTAAGTGCTTTTGTGTTTTTTCATGGATGTAGAATGCAATTCCATTGAGCCAGCAGCTGCAATACTACAAGGAATGCCAGAACAAATTGGTGGAAGCAGCAGGACAATCAAATGCTTCATCAATTATAACTGATGCCATATATCTTGTCAGTGCTGGAACCAGTGATTTCATTCAGAACTACTACATAAATCCTTTGCTTAACAAGTTTTACACAATTGATCAATTCTCAGACACCCTCTTGAGATTCTATTCAGACTTCATCCAGGCATGCACTTCTCAACCTTGCCATTGATTAAAATAAAACTTGTTTTGGTGATTATGATCTGCATTTGTAATCATGGCTTTAACAGAGTTTACATGCACTGGGAGCAAGGAGGATTGGTGTGACATCATTGCCTCCAATAGGTTGTTTACCTGGAGCCATCACTCTCTTTGGTTCTAAGAGCAACGAATGTGTGGCCAAATTAAACAGTGATGCAATTAGCTTCAATAAAAAGCTCAACACCACATCTCAGAAGTTGAAAAACATGCTTCCAGGCCTCAAGTTGGTTATCTTTGATATCTACCAACCTCTCTATGACTTGGTCACCAAGCATTCTCAAAATGGTACAACATATAAATAGATAGAAAATTTAGATACAGTTCCTTGGATGCTTCTACCAAAAGTTTGCATGAAGCATCAAATGATCACCACTGAATCAAAACTCTAATTCTGATATATGTTTTATCTGATAATGCATTGTGTGATGACAGGATTTTTTGAAGCAAGGAAGGGTTGTTGTGGAACAGGGTTGATAGAGACATCTATATTGTGCAATAGGAAGTCCATAGGAACATGTGCGAATGCATCTGAGTATGTATTCTGGGATAGTTTTCATCCCACAGAAGCTGCTAACAAGGTTTTGGCTAATAATTTGGTTGCTGCTGGAGTCTCTCTCATTTCCTAATCAAACACTTCACGGTTCATGCTCTGGATTTTCTACCCTTGTGATTGCTGGAGTTGTATGAAGATGGCTTGTGTAAAAGACTAAAGGAGATTATTTTGTATGTTAAATTGCATTAATAAAAATGTATGTTTTTATGCTGTTTTTATGTTCCTTGTTACTTGTGTCTCTTCTATACTTGTGTCTCTTTTATGTTCCAAATTAAATCATTAAAAAATATTTTTTTACTTTTAAATGGTACAATTCTAAAGTCACGCTTAATTTTCAGAAATAATTTACAAATTGTATAATTCAAAAAAGAGAAAAACGATTTTTTTTATGAGGATGAAATTTATAGATTTGACATTTTTCAATTAAAAAAATTCAATATGTGTGTTCTTACTCATTTAAGGAAACAATTTTTAGTTTATATATCTATTTGATAGAAAAACAATAGAACATTGGTTAGGGGTGCAGTGAAGAGAGAAGGTAATGGACTATAGCTTGGCAGCGTTGAAGCTTTTGTGCTCGCAGCTGAAGCAGGTTGGAGAAGTAGCCTCTCAGAACAGCTTCACGCTCGGTGGCCTCCTCTTCCAGCGCGTGTGGTTGCAGGTTTCGACTTCCCTCTCCGTTCGCATTCCTTAAACGCGGCCGTTTTCATCGTCTTTCATTTTTGCCTAATTTCTCAGGGCGTTCTTGTCTCCGTCTCCGACACCGGCTCTCTGCTTCTCGACGACGGCACCGGCCTCATCGAGCTCTCCCTCACCGGGGAGTTTCGCCACCGTAGCTGGCAACTCGGTAAACTCCACCCCTCTGAATTCGATCAATGAATCTTAGAATTTGTATTTGTACAACTTGTGTAGAAAAAACAACTTGTAACATTTGTAAGATTACTCCTTTTGGATATTTTAATTTGAGTTGTATCGAATATCATTTGTAAAGCAAAACATCCTCACACAGTTAAATTGATCGATCAAGTGTCTGCATAGGTAAAAGTGAGCAAGAAAAAGGTAATGTATACGGGGAAATGACCTACATAAGATTTTTGGGGTGAGAGAAGTGTAGTAATTGTGCCAAATCATCTGGAAAATAAAAATAATAACAAGTTGGTGGTAGAAGTAAGGTTTTTGTGTGGTTGAATTGGATTTAAATCGAAATTGTAATAACTAAGCGTGGGGTTTTCTCAAAAATTTATACTGTGTTTCTTCAAATTGCTCATTGTATTTATTTACTTTGTCAGGGATGTATGTAATGGTGGTTGGAGGATATGTTGCACGTGCGGGAGAACTTCCTATGATCAAGGTAATAATAATGTACACGTATGTTTATCATTTGATTGTAACAAATGGTTTAAAGTGGTCAAAATAGTCTGATTTAAACTGATAATGGTAACAGATTCACAAGATTGTTGATCTTTCATCATCTCCTGACCGAGAGGCTATGTGGTATCTTGAAGTGATTGAGGCATACAAAATGTTCTATCAGCCTCTTGTTGAAGAATTTACATGATGTGAGTATCTGAGTAAACAGAGAATGGCTATATTGAGGTTGGCATCTGATATCGGGAAGTTCCATTCTCTGCAATTTAGCAGAGTTTTCTGAGATTGAGTTTGTATTCAGATACCTATATCTTTATTCTGAGAAATTTACCAACAAAGTGCATTGTAAAATGACTGCTACAATGATCCAATTAGGTATTAGCATTTTAATCTTGATTGTATATCTACAGATTTTAGTTTAATTTAGGGTAATTGGTATGCATTACCTTTTGGGCATTATCTTTATCTTACGTTTAGGGATTTAATTTTTCACTTTGTTGGTCATACATCGTGGTATCTAAATTGAGTAAAATGATGTTCCTCACCTAGATGAACGCCCTAGGGCTTTCTTTCCTCTCTCTTCATTCGCCGTCACATTGTCTGACATATACATATTTGTAATACCAATCTATTTAATCATATTTGTTATTGTAACTCTTCATTCAAAAATCTATCATTCACTTGTGATTAAATACATGTAATGGAAATTTATAGGGAAAAAAGTCTTATATAAAAAATTCAGGAACCATCTCATTTACTTTTGCACAATCCATAACCCTTAGCACGGTGTTTTCGGAAGATGAAAATAAAATCCTAGGATACACGTTTGTTAAACTATATTTTATTGACTAAGAAAGCTCATACCATTTTAATTATAGCGTTGTAGCACCCTGTCGCTTCCAAGGGTCATCGATATGGTAATCCCATATCTTCTGAAGTTTTTTGCGACTTACAAGTATAATTCAAATCCAGGAAAATATTCAATCTCTTTTTTTTACATACAATAAGCAGAATCCAAAGTTAAATTTCCCACAAACTAAGCATGCAACAAAGGCTGATGCAGACAAATCAAGGATCAACTCGTTTAAAATGTACAATTTGAAACGCCCCCCCCCTCCCGAACAAGTGTTGCGTTTCCGAGAGACAAAACTCAAATATATTCCAAGCACAAAAAGAAATCATAGTTTGTATAACTGAGCACACTTGATCCATTGAATTTGAAGCTACACCTACACCTGTAAATGCCAGTAAAGGTGAAATAAGTTAGGTTACAACAATTCCATGGATATCAAGCTCAAAGGACCAGCAAAACGTATCCATGAAAACAAAACGGGTTGCATATAATGATATAACCCCCCAGACAAGCCAATTTATATCTATTTGGATGATTTTAGAGGTTGGGTGTCTTTGAGAGGCTCAGAAGTTCCTTTAATGGCTATATTCCTCAAACCAATTTCCACTGACTCTTTTTCAGCAGCTTCTTTTTTCCTTCTTTCAGACAATTCCTCGTTGATGGCATCAGGTTGAGTGGAAGTTATTGAGGGCTGAAGAGTACGAGGGCCTGCGTTCAACCATGGATGACTGAGGCACTGAGCAGCTGTTGGTCTCTTTTCTGGGACGAAATCAAGTATTGGAACAAGGAAGTCAACCATGTCCTTTGTGTCTTGCTCACTGAAATTATACTTGTCCATCAGCACCTTATCCATTGGCCAGAATCTCAAATTGCTTATGTGCCTCAAGTCACCATGTCTATTGAAAAATTCTCGAGAATAGCGGCCACCTAGTGCAATCTGAAGACATATACAGATGAAATATCAACATTGACTGATTTTCAGAGTGAAATACAGTAAATTATTATCCTATTTTTCAGTTGTTTTTTTAAGTAGAAAAACTCATTGAAAGTAAAATGGAGTACACAAAATGACGATCTGGAAAATAGTCTGAAACGAAGTTTAAATTTGAATATTGATTCTTGAATATAAGTATTTAACAAAGATACCAATAAACTTCAAAAATTTCCTGCAGTGGAAATAATATCCATACCTTTGGAGGTATCTTCCCAACAAGCTCCATCATCAATGCCAGATGGTCCTGTAAAACAAACGCCTAAATATCACCAAAACAATCCATTGATTGCAGTTTATTTTTAGGTAGCCATCATTGTTTTCAAACATGGTTTTCCACTAAAATAGATATCAAAATTTCCAGCAAGTATAAAGTAAGGAAAAATATATAAAGTTTACACAGAACAACATGGGCCTAGAGTCCCAGTGATTTCAATGTATATCTTTTTTTTTCCCAAAATTTGCTTTAAAATTTCATTGATTAGAACCAAACAGAAGACTGATGAAGCCCCAATTCTAACCAGTAGCGTAACTTCACAGACTGAAAGCTAAAGCCTCCATTTCATCCTCCAGAAGTTAAAAACGAGTACAAAGTGTTGAAATATCCTTAGTAGGTATAAGTGTTCTGCTTACACAAGTTAGCAATGTTCCCAATGAACTTTTTCTTAATTTCCAAATACAAAATGAATTCCAAAAAATGCTGATATAAACGAAAAAGAATTAAGACACAAGCATGATAATATTATTGATCCATGGAGAAGAAGAGAAATAATCTGTTTAGGAGGCAAAATGCTATTCAACTGCCATGGGCATGTCCTTTGTATTATTGCTCCCAGCCCCAGGGCCCATAATATATTTCCCATTGTCAAATTAGAAATTACAAACTGTATAGTTTAAGCAAGGCTTCCAGCAACATAATTTTTAAATTTCTACGAGAAAGAAGTATATTTTACCCAGCCTTCACATGGCATTATAATTGTTTCCAAAAGATAGCATTTGCCTTTTTCCTTTCGAAAAAACAGATATTTATTTAAAGTACGACGAAATATACTCTTCTGCATTCACTCGCATGTAACAAAAGCATGAGGATACAGAATTGAATTGTAATAGCAAAGCAACCAAATGAAAAAGTTAAGCACAAGTGAACTTCTACACTGTTAAAAACACTCAATAGAAAAAAGTTGATGACAGTTGTAAGCATGATGGTGATACTTGATAGCACAATAAAGCAAACCAGCTTGTTTTTAGTAGAAAAGTGGTGCAGTTACCTCATCTCTATCATAGTTGTCACCGCTGTGAGGATCAAAAAGAACATCACCGGTGGCAAGCTCAAAGCAAATGCAAGCAAAGGACCATAAATCTGCTGGGGTTGAGTATTTGGATCCAAGAAGAACCTCAGGACACCTATATTGCCTTGTCTGAATATCATTTGTGAATTGTTTGTAAGTCCAACAAGCACTACCAAAATCAACCAGCTTGCACCTAAGATCAACAGCTGCAAGCAATTTCTTTTTCATGGACCGGCTGCTACTCGTATGACTATGAATTCCTTGTGAAGCATCCTTTTCAAAATTCTTTGTTGATTCATCTTTACTCAGAGAACTATCAGGTTTATCTTCAACAGGTTCAACACTTGATTTTACATCATTGCCACAATCTTCTTGCTCAGGTCCTTTATAATCCTCAGCTTCCTCTGAAGTTTCCCTCCCAACAAAGCCTTGAGCTACCTTAGCCTTCCTCTTCATTTTCTTTTTCTGGTTCTTCAGTGGATCTCCATTCAAAATTTTACTGTCTTGGTAAGTCCCATTCTTAGACGCAGCCTTATCCTTGGTATTCGGAAGGATGAGTGAAGCACCTGATTTCCTAGGATCTTTGGATGGATTTATCAGTGACTGAAGCAACACATTTTCTGGCTTCAAATCAGTGTGTATAACAGAAAGCTCATGATGCAAGTAATCTAAGCCCACCAATATATGAAAACAGATTTCTTTAACCATGTGGAGTGGAATCCCACGATAGTCAGTATATTTAATAAGGGTGAGAAGATTGTCACCCAGGAATTCAAAAACCATACACACATGCTGTCCATTAGGCCCCGAATGCTTAAAATGATCCAAAAGCTTCACAACACATTTCTTATCTTCCAGGTCCCCCTCGGCTATTTGTTTTAGAATCTTTATTTCATCCATTGCAGCTTCAGTGTAATGTTGCGCACTCTTTTGAATTTTAAGGGCAACAAAACGCTGCAAACAAAAAAGAGAGTTCAAACTCCAAAGTTCAACATTTACAAACAGCGACAAGTGAAACATGGTGGATGGTTCGTTTGTTAACTTGTGTCACTTTTGCATTTCAGTTTACATGTTTTCACTGATGAAGGAATCCAATAACAATTAGTCAAATTTAGTAAGCTTGTTGAGTTATTCCGTAACTTATTAGAAAGTTATACTTATCGCGACTTCTGAATAATTAAGAGTGTAAATTTTATACTAACAAGTCTATTAAGTAAGAGAATCTCAAAGGCTTCAGCACCATATTTTAGCACTCTAACATTATCACTTCCTTTAAAAGTCCACGGAATCCTTTCCCTACTCCAACCCAAATGGTCCATTTCCCTTTCAGGGCTTCACTCACCTAGAGTCACTCAATGTAGGACTCCTAACACATATTTTCACATAATTTTCATTTAGCTCCCTACGTTCAAGGTTCTACAAAGTCTTTTCTCATTTCCCACCCTTCCCTCGCAACTAAAACAAGAAACTGGAACACAAAAACAAAACTGTAACATTCTCATAATCATTACTCCAAAAACATCACAGGAAGCAACTAAACGCAAAGGAGTTCTCAAAAAATGAGGAACTAACAATTCAACACAGTGAGTGATCGAAGTCCAAAACATCAAAGCAATTATAACATGAAAACCAAAGTAACGGAGTTGAAAAATGGAGGCACCGAGATGAGAGTGTCCCAAGCGAGCCAGACAGTGGAAAAATGACCCCAACCGAGCTTGGACTGCACGACGTAACGGCCATCGTTGAAAGCATCGCCGATTCTAACGGCATGGTACCCTCCACGCCTGTAATCCTCCATGCATTCCTCCTCTGAACTGTAGTTTTCGTTTCTCTCCATCAAATGTTTAGGTTAGAAATCCCAATTTGATTTGTTTGAGTGAGAGAAGGGATCGGAGTTAGGGTTTTTGAACTTTACCGGGAAAATAAAACCACCGGAATTTATTTGAGAGTGAGTGTAAGGGAACTATAATTATTATTATTGTGGCTGCCATTAACGAATTAAAAATTCTGAAAAAAGGTTTTTCTTACTCCTTCCCTTCTCGTTTGTAACAGTTGGGTTTTAAAAATTCTGACTGTCATTTCTAAAATTCAAAACAATGGCAACAATCCCGGTTAAAATTATTTTAGGTACAAGTAACGGGAAACACATGCACTGTTTTTTATTGTAGTACAAGTTTTATAAAATATAAAATAATTTTATAAAAAGATAATTACAAAAATAAATAATTTTTATAATTTTAGTATGGATGATTTTTTATTATAAAAAGGTAAAATCGAAAAATAATTTTTCATTATAAATAGTTATTTAAATTTAAAAAACTATGGACGTAGAAAAGGTGAATCATTTATTAATAATATAGATTTAAAAACGTAATTATTAAAAGGTAAAACACAGAAGAAATTATAAATAAAAAAGGTAAATCTTCTTCATTAATAATTTAGATTCAACTTTTTTGTGTTTATAATTTTTTTTTTCAATTTTACCCTTCAATAATTACTATTTTAAATTTAAATAATTATTTATAATAATTTTTTTTCTTCTAATTTTACTCTTTGCACATTTGTGCTTGATCCTTTGAAATTCATTGGTACCGGTAATTGTGTTGAAATTTAGTTTGGTATTACTTAGACAGGACTGGAATAACATAATTATCTAGAATTAGGTTATGTATAATTATGCAGACTCACTGAACAAATCTAAGTTAGAGAGTTTCTAACTTGGTAGTCGCTCGCTTTGTGAGAATATACTCGCTGAGGGAACCTAAAGTCAGGGAGCTTCTGACTTGGTAGTCACTTATTGAGTATATGCTCGTTGAGCGAATCCAAAGTTAGAGAGTTTACTAACTTTGTAGTCACTAGTATACACTCGTTGGACGAATTTTGAAAGAAGGCTTAAATACCTTTTTGATCCTCATTTTCGTAATATTTATTGCGGATGGTCCTCATTTTGACAGAATATTTAAAATGGTCCTCATTTTTGCCGAATGTTTAAAATGGTCCTCATTTTCACAATTCGTGTTTTATTTGGTCCTTTTCTGTAACGTCGTTTAAATCATTAACGGAGGATCGTACAGGTGGCACGGTTTGTATTAGGGTGTGTTACGTGTACTGTACATATGGCTAATTAACGTCGTTAATTTTTCAATTTAGGGGAAATTTTGCAATCAGGGAAATTTTTTCATCTTCGTTTTTCTTGAACTCGAATTTGTAAAGGAAGTAGCTAATATTTGTCATTTCATCATTGGATTGCAGTTGCGCTCTTTATTTCAATTTTCCAGTTAATCATCATCAACGAGTTAAGTGGGTTTAGGATTTTCTAGGTTGTGTTTGCTCGTGGGTTAGGGTTTTCGTAATTCTATTTCGGGGTTTGTTTGCACCAACTGCTGAAACTCAAACAACTCAACGACCAAGGAATTAAGTGGAGAGTCAAGCAGCACCACTACCAACACCAGAAGAATCATCTCAGCAGTTTAGGATGAAATTACAAATTAGGAGGAGACCATGATAGCAGCTACAAACGTCTTAGTTATTTTTTGGAATTTCTGATGTAGAATTCATTATTGATGTACTGCATTTTGACTTTCCTTAAACTTCGTTCAATTTCACTTTTGCCAAACATTGATGTA
>Ga0214545_1003036_pt1:0-25000 | contig 32243 bp, 23 predicted proteins | sample CNSS4metaG_FD_160064 | JGI IMG/M metagenome (GOLD analysis project Ga0214545, IMG submission 160064) | Root nodule microbial communities from cowpea collected in UCLA plant growth center, Los Angeles, California, USA - CNSS4 | ecosystem: Host-associated > Plants > Roots > Nodule | place...
CTGGCGCTTGGCTGGCGCGTGGCTGGCGGTCTGTTCCGCCTGGCGCTGGCTTCGCGTCGCCAGGCGCTTCCTGTTGACATTTTTCTTCTCTCTTTGCTATTCCGGGTCACTCATTAGTCTGGATTTTTGGAAAAAAGCTTCCCATCTACAAAAAGGACACAAAAATGGGGATTAGTGGTATATTTAGATCAATGTAACCCACAATGTATTTATTTACAAAAGTAAGGTAAAATTGAGGATTAAGTAGGTTAAACGCTTTGGAAGAGATGATTTTGCTAATGAAATATAGCTTGGATAATGGTAAAAATTAACATTATCATACGTCCCACTAATTAGTACAGTAGGGGAGCATGGGAGGGATGTACCCGGACACGTGCACAGCAAAAGAGGATATTGTTCAAGTTAAGGCACAGTCATCAAAGGAAGATAGGGAGAAAAGAGGATGGACCCAGCTGGGTGTGGATGGATGTGTATACCCCGACCTAGTGTCCGTGTACACCTCGGCCTAGTGTTCGTGTACACCTCGGCCCAGTATCCATGTACACCTCGATCACTGGGGACAATGTGCGTTCAATGGCTCAACAAGGCAGCAAGCACATCCAGGTCTAAAGGGTCGGGTACATCTCGGCCTAAAGGGCCTGGTACATCTCAGCCGAAGGGACCTGGTACATCTCGGCCTAAGGGGCTTGGTACATAATGGACTGGCAGCACAAAGGGGCAGATCTTTTCCAGTGATGGTGAAGATAACATACAGGTCCAAGAACTCAAAGGCTCAACACCAATGGGAATGTAGAAATGTTACCGTTAAGGTCTGGGGCAGTTACAACATTGATTAGATTCCTTAGTGCTTAATGAAAGAAGAAAACTGCCCTGTAGGTAATAAAGTCGAGAGTGATGTCAGGTAATATAAGTAACGATTCAATGACTAATAGGGGGTATCTAATCTTGAACTCATATAGTGTATAGAGAATATTGGGTTATTTCTGACTTAAACATTAGAGTGCTTGCAGGTACCCCACTCCCGGTGATGGATCAGAGTCAATGATAGGGAGAGTAGACAAGGAGAAAGAAGGTTGAAGGCTCTTGAGATCGCTTGGTTCCGACCATACAAGAACATTCTGGTGCCCACCGTGGGGCCAGGCTATTCTCAGGGGATATGGAGTCGACAAGGACAACGATAGATCATGGTGCAACCCTAGCCAAGATGCGGCGACAAATGCAGGAAGAGATGCAGGTAGAGATGCAATGACAACTGGAAGAAATAAGGCATAAAAGCGAGGAAGAAATCAATGCCCTCAGGGCAGAGAACCAAAGAATTAGGAGACAGACAAAACGCACGACGAGAAGGAGAGAGGTGCCACGGGAAGAGGAGGAACAGGAAGAGACGTCAGACCAGGAGGAATCAAGAGCTCAAACCAACCCCAACCAGATTGGTACGAGAGTAGGAACACCCAAGCGTCACCCCTTTGTGGATGGCATCATGGCAGCCGACTTCCCCACACGTTGGAAGGGACTCACCATGAATCAGTATGATGACACCACGGATCCGGAGGAGCATATAGACATTTTCACCACTCAGGTGGGATTGTAGTCAACAGAAGATGATATCCTCTGTCGTGTTTTCCTAACATCATTAAAGGGTCCGACGCTCCGTTGGTTTACCCAACTTCCAACCAACTCCGTCGACTATTTTGAAACGCTGACGACGCAATTTAGAATTCAGTTTGCCACTAGCAAACCCCACCACCTTACCTCTTTAGCACTGGTGAATGTATGTCAAGAAAAAGAAGAATCATTGCGAAATTTCATGGAGCAATTCAGGAAACTATCTTTAAACATCAACAATTTGAATCCAGAGGTTGCCATGCATCATCTCATTACGGCTCTTAGACCAAGCTCGTTTGTCGACAGCTTGTGTAAAAAACCCGTGGCTAATTTGGACGAGCTCCGAACGAGAGCCACGAAGTTTATGCAAATGGAAGAGTTGAAGGAATTTCGCAACACCACTCACGGGGAGACCCACGACAGGAAACACTCTAAGAAAGAAAGGGCAGCAACCTTCAGGTCAGGCTCCAGGTTCCGAGAACAAAGACAATCAAAGTGCAACAGGTATACCCCGTTGATATCGAACAGGGCACAGATTCTGGAGGAAGCCCTCAATGTTGACCTTATATCCCCTCCTAGAAAGGTCCCGACTCCCCCTCATGCGGATACCACGAAGCACTATCGTTACCATCAGAATTATGGCCATACTACAGAGAAGTGCTTCACGCTGAAGGATAAGATTGAGGAGTTGATACAATCTGAACACTTAAAGAGGTTTGTCAAACGTGAAAATGGGGGATATTCGTCCCGAAAGGAGGATCGAGAAGGAGGAAATGAGAGGAAGGAGTACAAAGCGCCAACGTACAGAGGAAGGCGCGAGGATAACCTACGAAGGAAGGTCGATCATAAAAGGGATGAGCAACGAGATACACAGGAAAAGCCACTGCGGAGAGTAATCAATTATATTGTAAGGGATTTTGCTAGCGGAGGCTCAACTACGTCTGCCAAGAAGAAATACGTACGAGCATTTCAGAGCGTGAATGCCGTTTTTGTATATCTGCATAGGTGTATGCCGCTTATCACCTTTCGGGATGACGATTTTCAGGCTATTGACCCTCAACATGACGATCCGATGGTGATATCGGTGGAAATCAAGGACTTCGCCGTCAGAAAAACCCTCGTGGATCAGGGGAGCTCGGTGGATATCCTCTATTGGGGAACTTTCAAAAAGTTGGGAATCTCGAAAACAAATATTCAACATTATTTGAAACCCATAGTAGGCTTTTCAGGAGAACGGGTGGACACGAGAGGCTACATCGATCTTTTCACTAAGTTCGGAGGAGAAAAAGTGACGAGGACAGTAAAAATCCGATACCTCATTATTGATGTGCATATATCATACAATATATTGTTGGGAAGACCCTCTCTCAACACGTTGGGTGCGGTCGTATCTACGTATCGCTTCGCAATGAGGTTCCCTTCTGCGTTCAGGGACATCATCACCATACAAATGGATCAGCCCACCGCGCGTAAATGTTATGTGGATAGCTTGAGAGGGCGACCCAAGTCACCCCTAAGATGCGCGGTACACAACATTAAGAGGACATCAAGGATCGAGGGCGCAGACTTAGACACTCGCTTCAACGATGACACACGGGTTGAGCCAGTTGAGATTACAGAGAAGCACGATTTCAGGGAGGGGCTCAAATATACTCATGTTGGTAAGTCATACGCAAATGCTACAGAGCTGAAATAGACGTTGAACGAACATGCCAACTTGTTTGCCTGGTGTGCGACCGACATGCTTGGAATTGACCCTCGAGTCACTTTTCACAGACTGTCCGTTTACACAGAGGCGAAACCAATCGCTCAAAAGAGAAGAAAAATGGGGGGAGAGAAGAGGGAAGCAACCAAGGCCGAGGTGCATAAATTATTATTAGCATGCTTCATTACAGAAGCTACATATGCCACTTAGTTAGTCAACGTGGTGTTGGTCAAAAAGTCCAATGGTAAGTGGCGAATGTGCACGGATTACACGAACCTTAATAAAGCTTGCCCCAAAGACACTTACCCCTTGCCCAACATCGACCGTCTTGTCAATGGCACAACTGGCCATAAAGTACTTAGTTTCCTGGATGCCTATTCTGGCTACAATCAAATACGTATGTACTCAGGTGACAAGGAGAAGACAACTTTCATCACGGAAGAGTCCAATTTCTACTATAAGGTAATGCCCTTTAGATTAAAAAATATAGGGGCTACGTATCAGAGGCTGATGGATTGAGTTTTTCATCATCTTATCGGAAGGTGTATGGAGATTTATGTGGATGACATGGTAGTGATGTCTGATTCACTTGAGCAGCACATCAAAGATCTAAGGGAGGTGTTACAAGCAGTGCGTCGATATGACATGTGTCTAAATCCTAAAAAGTGCGTGTTCGGGGTCACAGGAGGATAATTCCTAGGCTTCATGCTAACACACCGAGGTATTGAGGCCAACTTGGACAAGTGCCAAGCCGTGTTGAATATGCGCAGTCCAACGAACATCAAAGAGACACAGAGGTTGGTAGGACGCTTAGCGGCACTGTCAAGATTCATGCCGATGCTAGCCGAGAAAACACAACCCATGCTTAAACTGATGAAAAAAGCTTTCAAGTTTGCGTGGGACGAAGCTTGTGAGCAAGCGTTTGTTAACTTGAAAGAATACATGTCCTCACCACCAGTCTTGCACAAACCCGAGAAAGGTAAACCACTTTTAGTATATTTGGCTATTTCTAATAACGTTGTAAGCGCTGCTATAGTCCAGGAACACGACGGACAACAATAGCCCGTTTACTTCATCAGTAGAGTTTTGCAGGATGCCGAGCTACGCTACTAGACAGTTGAGAAGGTGGCATTGGCGTTAGTGATCACAACCAGAAGACTACGATTGTACTTTCAGGGATATGAGACAATAGTAAGAACCGACTACCCAATACACAAAGTGCTGAGGAGACCCGATTTTGGCAGGCCGCATGGTGGGGTGGTCAGTTGAGTTGTCCGAGTTTCATATTCGTTGTGAAGCGCGGGGAGCGATGAAAGCCCAATGTCTGGTTGATTTTGTTAACGAACTAACCGGACAATCAGAGCTGAACGATAATACGTGGAAACTTTTCGTGGACGGCTCCTCTAACACCAAAGGAGGAGGGGCTGGTATAGTCTTGCAAGGACTGAATAATCTTCTCCATGAAAAATCCTTAAGATTTGGATTCAAAACCTCCAATAATCAATCAGAGTACGAAGCGTTGATTGTTGGGTTACACTTAGCAGCGAACATTGGTGTCGAGAACCTTACGTGCAAATCAGATTCACAACTCCTAGTTGGACATATGGATGGTAGTTTTCAGGTGAAAGATCCCCTCCTATTATGATATTACCATGTTGTGAGGGGAATGTTGGGAAAATTCAAAACAACAAAACTGGAAGACATAAACCGAGCCCAGAACTCTAGAGCAAATCTACTCTCCAAGTTAGCTACGATGAAAGTGAAGGGCCAGCATCATACAGTAATCTATGCTACCCTCGGTCAACCTACGATCACTATGGTAGATAGCAATGTCACGGAGGTCACTGAAACGAAAGTAAAGGGGTGGATGACGCCTATAGTTCAATTCATACAAAATGGTGAGGGCAGTGGGAATGACGATCCTGCCATCCGAAGGAAGGCTTCTCGGTTCATGCTCATAGGCGGCGAGTTATATAAAAGGGGTTTTTCCAACCCTCTCTTAAAATGTGTGGCCGAAAATCAAACTTAGTATTTATTGGACAAGTTACACACGGGCATTTGCAATTTTTATTCAGGGTCACGAGCCAGGGCATCCCGCATATTACGAGCGGGGTACTATTGGCCCACTCTTAAGGGAGATTGCGACAGGTATGTCCAGTGGTGTACTCTATGCGAACATCATGGCAATATCATACACGCAAAGCCAGAGGAACTTCATGCCATTATATCTCCATGGCCCTTCGCTATGTGGGATATGGACATCTTAGGACCTTTTAGTCCTGGGAAGGGGCAGGTCAAATTTCTGTTGGTAGCAGTGGATTATTTTACCAAATGGATCGAAGTAGAACCCCTCACTACGATCACGGCTCAACAGGTACAAAAGTTTGTTTGAAGAAATCTAGTCTGCCGATTTGGCGTCCCAAAGAGCATTGTAACAAACAATAGGCGACAGTTTATTGATAAAGGACTTGCCGAATTCTACAAAGGACTTCATATTCGTCATGTTACTAGTTCGGTGGAGCATCTGCAAACAAATGGGCAAGCAGAGACCACCAACAAAGTTATACTGAGGGAATTGAAGAAGAGACTAGGGGACGCAAAAGGCAACTAGGCAGATGAGCTGTTAGAAGTCTTGTGGGCCTATCGCTGCACACCCCAATCCACGACCCAGGAAACGCCATACGGCTTGACATACGGGGTTGACGCAATGATTTTTGTTGAAATTGGCGAGACTTCATTGAGAAAGCAGTTGTTTGACGTTAACCTTAATAAGGAAAGCATGCTAACTAGCCTAGACTTGCTTCATGAGCTCAGGGATCATATCCGAATACGAGAAGCAGCATTCAAGGTTCGGGCTCAACGCCACTATAACTCTAAAGTCAAGCATCGTTCGTTTCATCAAGGGGATTTGGTTTGGAGGATGGCTAATGATGCTTGAAAGCATGCAGGGAAATTTTCCCCTAACTGGGAGGGTTCGTTTCGCATCCGTGAGGTCATTGGCAAGGGAGCATACATACTAGAGTACCTGTTTGGGAATCCTATACCAGCGACTTGGATTTCGTTGCATTTGAAATTTTATTATAGTTAGACTTTGTGTTTCACACGATGTACTCTTTCCTACCTCGATTTTTTTCCCTAAGGAGGGTTTTGGTCGAGGAGGTTTTAATGAGGCATCCACATTACCAATAAAGCGTTTACATTCCTTTTATATTGTTTTACAATTGGATTTGTTCATTATTTTTACATTCTCAAAGACAAGGCAATTATTACTCCACCAATGGGTCCGGAAGCCTTGTCAACCATGACGAGCCCCCCTCACACCTTCACCATGGGTCAGGTAACATCATTAATCTCGATGATCCCTCCCATACACCGCCACTGAGCTCCATACGACACTAAATCTTCTCATATCTAAATTACTATTAAATTCTCCCAGCGCTTGTCCATTGTGGCCAAGAACATCCCTACCAAAGTGGAAGACAACATCCCCGCCCACATGGTAAGGAACATCGTCACCATTCATCTTGCCAACATAACCACAAGACACGTATCATGCTGAATTAATTCGCAGTAAAAACAAGGCAGCTAATTCAAACATCATGCAATATCACACAAAACACACTGAAGTTCATTACAGACGACCTACAAATCTTAAAGGTTCAGTACTTGCTCTAAAGGCCTTTAACACATTACATATAATGTGATCCTAGTGAATCACAACCCAAAATACATAGAACACATAAGTTCATCAGGCAGACGGAGGCGACGACACCTTCCTCGGATCGCTAGTAACAACTTTGGTAGACGCTATGTCTTCAATACTCATCAAGACCCCATCATAGACATCATTTTCAATGTCAATACGATCATCCCCTACATCAAAGTTGAATAAGTGGGTAGTTTGACGAATGGCTTTGTAAAAGCCCTCCTCATGCTAAGACATGATGTATCCTTCCAACTCATAGATCCGCTCCAGGGCTGAGGTGTGTTTGGCCTGGAGGGCCGACAACCTCTCCTCTAGTTGTTCCAGCGCGGCTCGCGATTCTTCATCCTTCATTTCCAGCTCTTTGCAATGTGTCTTCAAAGTATTGCGTTCCCCTAACAGTTGGGACCTCTCATTTTTCACATTTCTTAGTTGCAGGGTCACCTCTTGCCTCATGTGATTCGCTTCTGCCAAATCCCTTTGCAATGTTTCTATTTCCACAGATAACCTGCTAGAGTCTGGCAACTTGCAAAAGACCGTCTCTAGGTGCCGTTTCATTACCATAGCCCTAGCTTGAAACTCAGTCAGTGCATACAACACGGCTTCTGAACGGATGGCGGACACTATCTCCGCCTCCTCTGAGGATAAGGACACCTCTATGCCTTCATTTATCTTCAGCTGGGAGTCAAAGAGGGCCGACAGGGAGTCCTTGCTTCCCTCTTCAGCGTTCCGTGTCTTTTTAGGCGAAGGAGGACGGCGGGTTCCTGGTTTGGAGGGTCGATCGCGTCGCGTGCTCCTCTTCTTCTCAATAGGAAGGGGTAACAAGTCACCCCTATGCGATAATCCTTCTGCCGCAGTCCGCCCAGCACTTCCCCCACTCTTCTTCTTTTCTTCTTCGATCCTCTTCCGCCTTAGCTCCAAGTAAACATCCTTTCCAGAGCCACCACCAGCCGCCATAATACCTATAAAAGTATAAATGCATTAGCCACCATTAACATCACCCCACTGACACCTAGCCAATCGAGCATACATACCGAATAACTCATCGCGCGGATGGGAGGATCTAAACACACCAATAATTTTCTTTGACGATAGTCTCTTGGGCAATTGGTTCGAGTAGGACAGTGTTTGTCGATCTTCAGGGGTTAAAGACTCTCTCGGCCAAATGCGATATATGGTGGGGGGTTTTAGTCCAATAAAAGGGAAACTTGGGCGTTGCGTCGTCAAAATAGAAGTACTTAGCCCCGGCGGACCTAATAATGACTTTAAAGAACCCTGTCTTAAACCTTTTAAACGACTGGGTATACGAAGCTAGCAGACACTGGTGACTCTGACCTACAAGGGACACCCAACTGGCCAGTTCCCCTGGCCGGGTACTATAGTACTGCAAAAAGACTTGGGGCGAGGGTTTCAAAGGTAGCACACGACAATCCAATATGAAGGCCTGTAATGCGGCCCAACTATTGGGGTGTAGTTGACTAGGGGCTACATTCAAAACCCTTAACACGCCCATCGTGAAGTCGTCAAATGACACGCATACATGCAAATCGGTCACTAAGGTTGCATACATATAAAAGAAATCATGCGAATGACCCTCACGTTTGTGGCACACGCTATCCCCCTTCCTAACCCGTTCAACGCTTACAATACGATCATCAACGATATCCGCTCTTATGTCAGCCCATTTGCGTAAGGCAACTAGTTCAGCGGACCGGGTGAATGGCGACAAGGGTAGCTTTACTCTAGGATCTACCCATTCATACCCCGGGTAATGTAAGGCTGCATACTCTTCGACACCCTCAGTACAGTCGCTATCGACTGGGGATGTTAGACTATTAGAAGAATCGGGTATATCCCACTCATCCTCTGACCCACTACACCTACTGGAAGAACAATAAGCAAAAGGGGATGACATACCTTGGGAGGGATGCTACTTCTTAGCTTGGGGGGCTTCCCTTCTCAGAACACAAGTCCTTCTCAATATGGGCCCTTACATCTATTTATAGGAGCCCTAGGGTCTCCTTTGCGCATAGGTTATGCACGGGTTCCGATGTCATCATCATGGTTAATATCTCGAGTCTCATGCCACTTCAACACTACCTCTAGACCTTGCACTCCTATTCTCGTTTTGGAGAGTGGTAGTAAGACCCTTAAGTCCTTAACTTATTTTTTCATACAGACTCTTGTTTCACTTTGTTTACTATGAGCCTGGGAAGACTAGTGTATAGGGTGTCCATGTACGTCCCACTAATTAGTACAATAGGGGAGCATGGGAGGGATGTACCCGGACACGTGCATAGTGGAAGAGGGATGTTGTTCAAGTTAACGCACAGTCATCAAAGGAAGATAGGGAGAAAAGAGGATGGACCCAACTTGGTGTGGATGGATGCGTATACCCCGGCCCAGTGTCCGTGTACACCTCAGCCTAGTATCCATGTACACCTCGACCACTGTGGGCAATGTGCGTTCCATGGCTCAACAAGGCAATAGGCACATTCAGGCCTAAAGGGCCGAGTACATCTCGGCCTAAGGGGCCTGGTACATAAGGGGCCTGGTACATAATGGACTAGCAGCGTAGAGGGGCAGATCTTTTCCAGTGATGGCAAAGATAACATACAGGTCCAAGAACTCAAAGGCTCAACATCAATGGGAATGTGGAAATGTTATCGTTAAGGTCTGGGGTAGTTACAACATTGATTAGATTCCTTAGTGCTTAATGAAAGAAGAAAACCGCCCAGTAGGTAATAAAGTCAAGAGTGATGCCGGTAATATAAGGGATGATTCAATGACTGACAGGGGGTATCTAATCTTGAACTCATATAGTGCATAAAGAATATTGGGTCATTTTTGACTTAAGCATCGAAGTGCTTGCAGGTACCCCACTCCTGACGGTGGATCAAAGTCAGTAATAGAGACAAGGAGAAAGAAGGTTGAAGGCTCTTGAGATTGCTTGGTTCCGACCATACAAGAACAATTCGTATATTTTCTTTCGTTATATATACATAATATATATATATATATATATATATATATATATATATGTATATATATATATATATATATACATACACCGCATGTGGACTTAAAATGAGTATGGACTTAAGCGAATGTTTATTGTAGTGAAGTAAAAGAATTATAAATTATAATATCAAGAATAATTTAAATTTAAAAATTGTGTATAGTCCATTCAATTATAATTTAAAATTATTTTTTCTATATTCAAAAGAATTAGAAAGTAAAAGTTGTAGTTAATAAAAAAATTAATTAGTAATTTTATTGAAAATTTTCACTTCAAATAATTTTGATATCTCAAACACATACTACACCTCACTCCAGCAAGGAGAATTCACCAAAAACCTCCAATTTCTCCACCACGTACGTAAACTTTTTAACCATTCACCCCCTCCTTAATTATCCACAGTCTAGATTCCTTCCTCTAACAATGTTTTTAATTATAAATTATTATCAGTATCATGTTTAAGGTGATTGTTATAAAAAGTAATAGTTTTATTATAGAAATGAATGCACGTATTATAAAAGGACAATGAAATTATGTCTTAAATCTTTTAATTTTATTTTTTAATATCTTGACGTGTTCTTTTTTTATTTAATTTGGATTATCGATTAATATACTATTATTTTTTTTTAAAAGATTTAATATTTTACACTAAATTAAATTAAAAATTAAAAGATTAAAAATTAAAAGATAAGAGTAAAAAAAATGGAATCATAATATAATTTTCCATAACATAGAAGGTTGCAAAAGATATTTTGTTTAAATATCTTCCACTAAAATATATACTTTGTTGAAACCATCCGATCATCTTTTATGATATTAATTTACAAAATTTTCACGGAGAGCACATTGTAGACAAGCTTAGTACGTAGCTTTCTTTTACCAATCAACGTTTGTCTCACATCCACTTCATTTGAAAGCTGTCACAAGCAGCTAAAACCCCAACAGAATAACGCCATGGCATTAATCCCTATGGGTAGAAAGCAACAAAGAAAAAGCCAAACAAAACTTGGTTCAAATTAAGCATATCCTTCTCAGATGATCAACGCAAGGAGAATATCCAAATAAACAAGTACCAATTAATCCCAATTTTCTCTCGTTCACATCCCCAAAGCATAGTAGTAAACGTCCATGGCTGCATTCAAACACTTTCAAGCTCCCATGAACATTTGTTTTGTATGTGTATATATAAGGGGGAGAGTGTTGATGGTGAGAGAAGACAATAAGGGCAAGCACAGTTGTGAAGGAAATAAGGAAGCTTGTTAAGAATGGCACTGGAAGTGCTTGAAGCGCTCGATTCAGCGCGAACCCAATGGTACCACGTTACGGCCATAGTGATCGCAGGCATGGGGTTCTTCACCGACGCCTACGACCTTTTCTGCATCTCCACGGTTTCCAAACTTCTGGGACGCTTGTACTACTTCGATCCTAGCTCCACCAGTCCGGGGAAGCTCCCAACATCAGTCAACAACTTTGTCATTGGTGTCGCCATTGTTGGAACCCTCTGCGGCCAGCTAGTCTTCGGCTGGCTCGGCGACAAACTCGGTCGGAAAAAGGTCTACGGAATCACTCTCATCCTCATGGTTCTCTGCGCCATCGCCTCCGGTCTCTCATTCGGCGCCAGCGCGAAATCCGTAATGGGAACGCTGTGTTTCTTCCGCTTCTGGCTCGGCTTTGGTATCGGCGGCGACTACCCACTCTCCGCCACTATCATGTCGGAGTACGCCAACAAGAGGACACGTGGGGCGTTTATAGCCGCCGTGTTCGCCATGCAGGGCGTGGGAATCATCTTCGCAGGGCTTGTCTCCATGACACTCTCCGGGCTTTTCCAATCCTATTACCATGCTCCGACGTATACCCAAAACCCCGTCACGTCCACGCGACCGGAGAGTGATCTTCTATGGCGGTTGGTTCTCATGATCGGTGCCATTCCGGCATTGTTGACTTACTACTGGCGAATGAAGATGCCAGAGACGGGGCGTTACACTGCAATCATAGAAGGTAACGCCAAACAAGCTGCGGCGGATATGGCGAGAGTTTTGGACATTGAAATCCAAGCAGAGCAGGATAAGCTTGCCGATTTCAACGCAGCGAATAACTACCCTTTGTGGTCGAACGAGTTCTTTGAGCGTCATGGGCGTCATTTGATCGGAACCATGAGTTCATGGTTTCTTCTTGACATCGCGTTTTACAGCCAGAATCTAACGCAGAAGGATATTTTCCCTGCCATTGGACTCATAGACAAAGATCATGACATGAGCGCCATCGGTGAAGTGTTCCAGACGTCACGTGCCATGTTCGTGATCGCGCTGTTCGGAACCTTCCCCGGTTACTGGTTCACTGTTTTCTTCATCGAGAAGCTGGGGCGCTACAAGATCCAACTCGTGGGCTTCTTCATGATGTCGTTCTTCATGTTTGTGATCGGTGTGAAGTACGATTACCTCAAGAACGAGAACAAGGGCGCCTTCGCTGTTCTCTACGGCTTGACGTTTTTCTTCGCAAACTTCGGACCCAACAGCACGACCTTCGTGCTTCCCGCGGAGCTGTTTCCGACGCGGGTGAGGAGCACGTGCCATGCGCTAAGTGCGGCGGCGGGGAAGGCCGGGGCGCTGGTCGGGACGTTCGGAATACAGAGCTTGACGGTGGGCGGAGACACGTACAAGATTAAGAAGGCGATGATTTTGCTGGCGGTGACTAACCTGGTAGGGTTCTTCTGCTCGTTCTTGGTTACTGAGACTAAGGGAAGATCATTGGAGGAGATTTCCGGTGAGGATGGGAGAGAGAGTGAACTCACGCCAACGCCCCGCGATTCTAGGGCTCCGGTGTCAAGGACAGAGACCATGTGAACAGGAACTGATTCAGTTGCATGTTGCTGCACCCAGGTTTATTACAGGACGATAATAATAATAACAATGGTAACCCATACTAATAATAATCATAGCAACAATGGGACCAAAATTTATGCTTTTTTGTGTCTCATGGTATATGTTTATTCTACAAATAAGAGATTGGATTCGTGTTTGTGAGATCAATACAGCTCAAGCTAGGATTCGATCGTGTGTGAATGTTGTTAATATATTTTCTATTAATCTATAAAAAGGAGCACCATTGTAAGAAAAGTGTAGTTTTCAGTGTTAATTGTTTTAGGTAAGCAAACAATTGATATATATTTAGTAAAAACAATAATTTTATTTGAACTCCAACAATAATTAAGCTACTAATTAAACATGTATTTAATAATTTTTAATAGTTATCACGTATTTTTATTGAAGGTAAAATTAATAATTAGTAAATAATAATGATATTAATTATATAATGTTAATTTTTCTGTTTAATGGATATTCGTGATAGTTATTAAATACTAAACGTGTGATTAATTATATTATTATTTCAAATTTATAATTGCTTTATAATTTATATTAGTTTTATTTGTTAAAAAAATATAATAAAAGAATTGTAAAAACTAATAAAGTAATTTGGTTTATGAATTAATCGTTTATTAATAACATAATAATAGTACCTATATATTCATAGTGATTTCTATCTTATTATATTTAGCATATGATCATAATTATATCATCATTTCAAATTTAATATTACATTATAATTTATATTAATTTTATTTGTTAAAAATATAGTAAATTAATTTTATTTATAGTGATTTTTTTATTTTATTACGTTTAAAATCTAATATTGCTTTATAATTTGTATTAATTTTATTTGTTAAAAAATATAATAAAATAATCATGAAAAATAATAAAATAATTTAATTTACAAATTATAATAAAATGGTTCTTGTTTATACAACATATTGTACTCTATAATGATATTAATCAGTTGCTATCTTTTCGTAGTTCAACCTCCAAACTTTCACAAGCCGGTAACTTCTCAGATATTGTGCTCTCCATGGGTTCTGCTTGGATAGACTTGTGCACGTGGCCTAATTACCTATTAATCTTGCTTTGACCCTTTTTGGCCAAATACGTTTGGACCGAATACACGTTATCTCAAGTGGTCAAGATGTACTCGGACAGATATAGTACTTATACTCAGATGATCGAGGTGTATTCGGACATGTATAGTACACTAGCCTCCCAGGCTTAACATGTCATATGTTGAAGTCTTATGTGATGCTGTCATAAATTGAAGTCTTATGTCTTATTTGGACAGGTGATGCAGAAGTAAGGTTTGTCATGGTAAATTGGAGGAAAAAATTTTCTCCTAAGGATGAAAATGGGTTGCAAATGATGAATTTAATAGTAGAGAACAAGTCTTATCATCTTCAACTTTCTTGGGAGTTAGCTTATGGTAATATACCTTAGACAACTCAGGTGTAGGCTAGTTTTCTTAAACATACACTACTATAAATGTTGAATACACCAAAGGAAATTTATCGATGGATCCAAATCTTTTGATAATATGCAATTATTGAGAGAAGTTATCGATGGATTTTGGTAATTCATTCATCTATGGAAATTTCATCGAATTGGGTTATTTTTACCAATTACCTTTCGGTAAATTTCGTCGATAAGTTTGTCGATGTTGTTTATCGATAGATACAAGCCGTCAATAATTGAGTGAGAGAATTAAAATAAAATTTTATATTAAGAGGAGGTGTTCCCTCTAATCTCACCTTGCGAGTTTAGGATTTAGGGTTTCCCAAAATCCTCTTCCATATTCTCCTCTTCCCCAAAATCCTCTATTGTCCAAAATTATTCTCAAATTCTTCCTTCCCAATGCTCCAATTTCCTAGCCATTTGTTCCCCACTCAAAATTTCCTTCAAACACTTATCATGAAGTGAGGATTTGGGTGTCTCCAGGTCGGGTCTTCGGTGCAAACACTACAAAAAAAATTAAAATTACCGACGAAATTTTACCGACGACTATACTTTTGTCGGTAAATTTGAATTACCGACGGATTCTTAAATTTTAATTACCGACGGATTTTTCCGTCGATAACACAAATTTTATTTACCGACAGAAAAATCCGTCGATAAAATCCGTCGATAATTCAAATTTCTTTTACTGACAAATTTACCGTCGGTAAAAGAAGCGGGAAATTTCCCACCCAAATTTGAATTACCGACGGATTTACCGACGAAAAAATCCGTCGGTAAAAGAAGCGGAAAATTTCCCGCCCAAAATTTGAATTAACGACGGATTTGTCCGTCGGTAAATCTGTTGATACTTATATAACTCAAAATTCATCGGTAAAATCCGTCGATAATTTAATTTTTTTTATCGACGAATTTACCGACGGATTTATCCGTCGGTAAAAGAAGCGGGAATTTTCCCGCCCAAATCTCCTTATAAGAAGACGAGAAGAAGAAGAAAAGAAGGAAAAGAAGAAGAGAAGAAGAGGAAAAAGAAGAAGAAAGAGAAGAAGAAGGAGAAGGAGAAGAAGAATAAGTTGAAAGAGGAGAAGAAGAAGAAGAAGAGGAAGAAGGAGAAGAAGAAGAGGAAGAAGGAGAAGATGAAGATGAAGGAGAAGAAGAAGAAGAAGAAGAAGAAGAATATGAAGAAGAAAGAGGAAGAAGAAGAAGACGATGGCGGCAGCGGCGATGGTGGCAGCGGCGTCGACGGTGGCGGCGGCGGCGACGACGGTGGTAGCGACGGCGACCAAGAAAAAAAAAACGAAAAAAAAAAATTGAAAGAGGGAGGAGGAAGAAGATGAACAGTGCAACAAATTTACCGACAGATTTTTTGGTAATTACCAACGGATTTTTTGGTCGGTAATTACTGACGGATTTTTCTGTCGCTAATTACCGACAGATTTTTCCGTCTGTAATTATCGGCAGATTTACCGACGGATTTTTTCGTCGATAATTACCGACGGATTTTTCCGTCGGTAATTACCAACGGAACATGATTTCTGTCGGTAAAATTTTACCGACAAGCATTTTGCTGACAGATTTTTGACCGTCGATAATCCGTCGATAATTTTGATTTAACGACGGATTTTGACCATTACCGACGGATTTTGGTCGTCGGTAATATCGATTTTTCTTGTAGTGAAACGACAAAAGTGTGGGATGAGTTTTACTTTGTCATTGTTGTCACTTTCGTTGTCGTCGCATCTGAGGATCTGGTTAGGTGATCTTCATTCAAGTCCTTTCTCCTTTGCCCGACCACCATGAGCACCTCCCTGCAACAAGTTCACACTTTTGCTATTCTCTAGTGATGTCATTTGTGCCATCGTCAGTCCTGTCTTTGTCCGAGTTCATTATCATGTTGGCCACACTTCACTGTCAATCATTTCATTGTCAATCGTTTCCCTGCCTAGGTTTGCAGTCAATGTGGATCTCACATCGTTGCCTATACCGAAGAGGTTTATTTACTCCATCTCCCCTCTATGTTTTAAGTTTTTTTTATTTGTGTCGTTTAGGCTTATAACTTTAGTTGTTTCAAGAGAGAATGATGGTGGTTGGAATTTGGAGGGTTATAGGATTTGGAGTTTTTTTTTATTTTGTTGATGTAACTTGTAAAATCCTAGAAAACAACATTTTAGAAGTGATAATGGTTTAAAAATAACGAGACTTGATTATTTTAATACTAAAGATTTTAGTATAAATAGTTTTGTTATAAACGGGTTCCAATATTTGAAAACAACTCTCTAGAAACCACTTTTTTAGAGTTCTTTGACTTCTCTCTAAAAGTCCTTCCTCGTTCCTAGTCTGATTGAAGAACTGAAACCGTAGAATTGATCCTCTCAGCGAACTCTTCAATTTAGACCGGTCAGTTTCTCCATTCGCATTAGTTGAGTTTCAGGACTTTTCTTGTTCTATTTCTTTTTTCTGTTGCATGTGAGCCTTTGTCCACTTGTGTCTTTTTAATCATCAGTATGAGTTTCTACTAATTAATGATCATAACGATATAGCTTGATCATTTTTGTGTTGTTCCTAGGTATAGATAGAACATCCTTTGGAGTTAAAAGTGTTTGAGTGTCTCAAAGCTTGTTGAACAATTTTGTCAGGTAAGGGAAATTAGTCATTACTTGTGTACGTGAGTTTAATAAATGGATTTTTTGCATGTATGTGATTGATTGTATTTTTTATGATAAAATTGAGTTATTATGATGAATTTATAAATTAGGGACTCTAATCGAGTCATGCTCTTGGCAATTCTCGTATAACTTTAGTGCAAAGTTTTGGACCTTGGTATTGCTAATGATGACAAAGGATGTCAACGAATGATCTTATTAAGAATTTTGTTATATCAGTTCACATGAGCATTACATGTCACACTATCTTGCATTACATATTATTTTTTAGGGTTAAATATGTTTTTGGTCCCTCAAGTTTCAGCGAATTTTGGAATTAGTCCCTCATCAAAACTTTTGACCAATTTAGTCATTCATCTTTCAAAATGCATGAATTTAGTCCTTTTAACCAAATTTTGTTAAGTTTATCTAACGTTTCAAGTGCATTTCATGATAATATTTAAATTATTTACACTGTTTGACACATTTTTGCTTCAATGTTAACTTAAATACTATCTTGAAATGTGTTTGAAACGTCACATAAACTTAACAAAATTTGGTTAAAATGACTAAATTCATGCATTTTGAAAGATGAAGGACTAAATTGATATGAAGTTTTGATGAGGGACTAATTCCAAAATTCACTGAAACTTGAGGAATCAAAAACATATTTAACCCTAAAAAATATTTGGCGCGATGTTGAAGTACAAATAGCTAAAAAAACAAAAAGAGGTGTAAAAATATAATAAGCATTAAAACAAATCTCACAATGAGTTAAAAAGTTCAAGAACAATTATTTTTATATACTTTTTAAAAGGCAAAAACAAAGTAAATAATTACTGAAATTAATATCAAAATAAAATAAAATTATTGAATGCAAATAATTATTGAAAAAGTTGTTCTATTATTTTTATATGTTTTTAAGAAGATAAAATTTTAAAAGTTTTGAATAACTTCTTTTATTTTATTTTAACTTCTTTCTACTCTTATTTGCGTCCATCTCCTCCTATATATATATATATATATATATATATATATATATATATATATATATATATAATATATATTTTTTTTGTATATATATTTTATATTTTTATTTTATCTGTAATCATATTTAAATCTCAAAACTATTGTTGTTTGACGTATATAATACACTTTTTTCATTTGAATTATAGATATAGATTATATATCAAAAATAAAATATAATAATATATAAAACCAATATAAATAGCAATAGCCTAAAAAATATCTAGGAAAAATTCATATAATTTTTGCTTAAAATAATATTGGATCCACCTCCTTCTCACTATTATTGGACTAATTAACTCTTTATCTTCCGTGACTTTTGTAATTCACATTGATCGGTTCAACCCTAAAGTTTCTCCTTTCCCTCGTGAGTCTTTGACTTTCTCCTTTAGGTGCGGTAGAAAAAACTTACAAAAATTAATTTTAAATAATATAATTCCAACATGTACAATTAAAAAATAATTTTTGCTTGAAACTAATATGTCATTGATTTGAGTGTAGCAGTAGAATTTGATGCCAATTGGTTTGGATAAGAGTAGACTTTGATTTTTTTTCCAAAACAAAATTTCTTTTGTAACTTTCAACCGACTTTAAGATTGATTTCACATACCATACTTTATTTTGACAAGTTTCTGTATCTCATTGAAATCAGAAACTGATCTAACTCAGGATAATGCAAAGTATATCTAGTGTTGTTTTTGCATCATAACATGATAAAAAAGAAAACCACCTAGATGAGTTTGCCAAAATCAAGAGTAACACAGTGTGTCAGGCTGACGCATGCAAATGCTGCGCCTAGAAGTAGACGAAAGAGATAAAAGGATGAAGACGAAGAAAAATATAAAAAATGTAATGAGTCACGGGTTACCCAAAAAAAAGGATTTGATCATATATTATTGAAACACCGAGTTATTGATGATCCAGAAAATGGTAGAAATGTTCAAAAGGCTGAAACTCAAAGCCATGCTGGGTTCTTCAAGGGGTTAACAACAGCCTTCACTTGCAAGTAGTTCTTAAGACTATACTCTCCTTTTTCTCTGCCCTGACCACTCATCTTGTAACCCCCAAAGGGGATTGCAGCATCAAATGTGTCAAAGCAATTTACCCAAACTGTTCCTACTCTCAGTGCCCGAGTCAAAATGTTGGCAGTGTCTATGTTCTTTGTGAACACTCCTGCTGCAAGCCCATAACGTGTGTTATTTGCTCTTTGAACTACCTCACCAAGGTCCCTAGGATCATCAAAACATAAATTAGTGCACAGATATGTAGCATAATACCATTCTCTTCAATCAAACAAACTCACACTTGTTGTTTTCTTACTTGAATTTTAATATGGATTGGACTGGACCAAAGATTTCTTCCTTCGCAATCCGCATGTCATCCTGGTGATAATTGTCACAAATTGAACACATTAGGAGTTGCATTTTTATTTTTCAGTCTAGTTTATAAGATGCTAAATGCAACTAAGAAGATATACCTTAACATTTGAGAAGACTGTTGGTTGAATATAGAAGCCCTTGTTGCCAAGTCTGTCTCCTCCGGTTTCAAGGGTAGCCCCACTTTCAACACCATATCTGATATACCTCAGGATTTTCTCAAATTGGTCTGAATCAATCTGATTGTTTGGATAGTACATGAAATCATCAGTGTATTTAGATGTTTTATAAGAATCATACATTAACCTATTTCCAGTCCTCACCAATTAGTATCTGAGTTGGTGGAATGTAAGGGAATTCTTAGCATTTTACCTGAGGACCTTGCTCTATTCCCCCCTTGAATGGATCACCAACAACACGTTTCAAAGCACGAGCCTTTGCTTTCTCAACAAACTCCTCGTATACACTTTCGTGTACATATGTTCGTGACCCAGCACAGCAACATTGTCCCTGAATGTCACAAACAACTCCAATCAACTTTTCCAAATCCCAGGACCAGTGATTGTTTTACTCAAGTGCACTATGCTTAATATACCTGATTAAAGAATAAAGCAAAGTGTGCTAGCTCAACAGCCTGATCTATGTCAGCGTCTTCACACACAATAAACGGGGATTTTCCGCCAAGCTCCAAAGTCACAGGCTTAAGATTGCTTTTAGCCGCCAATTCAAGGACAACTTTCCCAGTATCAGTGGAACCAGTAAAAGCAAGCTGTGACAGAATACCAAATATTCATACTGTTAAGTCATTATCGTGTTTATATGTCTAGTAATCCAAATAAATACCATATTAGGACTTGAAACTTTTACACAAGACAAGGAAACTGAAACTGATTGCCATGTAAATTTTACTGGCAATTTAATAGAATTTACCGTTCATGCCAACACTAAAATAATTATCACTATCCTCCTACAACGGCAAAGGTTAAGGTTTCCGCACACAGAATAAGAACAACAATGAATGTGTCACTTATTCAAGCAGTTTTGATAGATAACCTCACTCTCTCAATACATTACTTTTATCTGTAAACCAAAACATTATTTTAGGCAAATCATGAAAGAAAGAATTCACGCACGCTCCCTTGAAAACTAAGAACATCAATCAGTTTGGTATCTTGTTAAAAAAACTAAAACTGCAGTCATTGTGTGACAGAGGAAGTACATTTTAGTACCTTATCAACCTCCATGTGACTTGCAAGAGCAGCACCAGCAGTTGGGCCAAATCCTGACACCACATTTAAAACACCAGGGGGAAGTCCAGCCTGCCAGACAGATTACAAAATCAAAATGAAGATTGCTGATATTCTGAGTACATTAAACTCCATAAAAGCTATGCTTCTTACAAAATAAATATTGGTCAATATTATTAGCACAAACCTCAAGAAATAGTTTTGCTGCATATAAAGCAGATAATGGTGTCTGCTCAGCTGTTTTGAGAACAATGGTGTTGCCACAGGCCAATGCTGGTCCAACTTTCCAGGCAAACATGAGAAGAGGAAAGTTCCAAGGAATGATCTGACCCGCAACACCAATGGGTTCGTGCAAAGTTTGAACATGATAAGGTCCATCAGCTGGAACTGTTAGACCATGAATCTTATCTGCCCAACCTGGGGATCATGAAAACACAAGTGTCACCAAATTTTCACAAAATAAATAGGAGTAGGCTAAGTTCCACATTTTGTGTCCCACGTACCAGCATAGTATCGAATCAGACGAACAAGCATTGGAATCTCAATCTTAGCAGATTGTTCATAAGGCTTTCCATTATCCCAAGTCTCAAGTGCTGCAATCTCATCATTATGCTTCTCAATCAGATCAGCTGCACGTAACAAGATCTTTTGCCGTTCCTATAAAATCAAATAACAAAGAAGCAAAAAAGGGATTTCCCCCCGGAATCATGAGACCAAAGATCACGCCTTTGTGAACGACAGGAAAAGAAACATTATAGAGGAAGGTTATGATCAAATACATAAGCTGTCATCTTAGGCCATGGACCATGATCAAATGCTTTGCGCGCAGCTGCAACAGCTCGATCAACATCTTCAGAGTGACCCTCAGCAACATGAGCAATCACTTCCCCCGTCCTTGGATCTAAAGTTGGAAAAGTTTTACCTGATGCCACCAGAATCCGAATAGTCAGATACCCCCAACAGCCCCCTTAAAAATCAATCATCTTTTTTTTCTTTCTTTTGTTCTTCCATTTTTTCTGAGCCAAAAAACTCAACTCTGTGTCCCAAAAGGAAACAATTTTAGCAAAATAAACACTCACCAGAAGCAGCATCTACGAATTTTCCATCAATTAAGAGTTGGGTATATTCCACTTGCACTGCTGGTTTAATGGGTTCTTCAATGGCAGCAGCAGTGCTGTATTTACAGAGTCTCGACCCAAGGTAACTACTCCCACCTGAAAAGTTTTACCTTTTAGTCTTAAAAATTTTGATCCGTACACATAATTAATAAAAACCTCAAACGGCAAACCATAAATCCAAATCAAAGTACACAGTTAAACATCCATTCGAAGTGACACAACAACAAAAAACAGTAATTGTAAGTGAAACCGACGATTGAATGAACCTAACCGTACACTCTAACATATTTTCTTTGTCAAACAATAAGAAATCAGTTCAAGAAAGAACAGGAAAATGAAATTAACAAAACAGATAAAAAAAATCATTTGGTAACTGTTTTTAGACACAGAAAAATTATTGAGACCATCTTGAGATGAGGTGCGATGAAGAACACACCTCTACCTCGTGAAAAGAAGGAAGTCGAAGAAAAGGAGCGGATGAGCCTTGAAATTCTGAGTGGGGAAGCCATGCTATGAAGATGATGATAGTGTTTTTTCTCTCTCTCCACTGTCAAGCTTATAAATGGAGATTTGATCCAATTTTATGTATAAAATAAAACGCATGACCAACCCAAACTTGGTGGAATTCACTCCACGCTATAACCCTGACTTAATTTTAATTATTTATTAGCCCCTCGGCTTTGTCATATTATATAATAATATAATAATCTATGCATATATTCTGCACATGAGTTTAAGTATCTTTGTCCTATTCGAAATGGCATATCTTATCATTCTATGTTATCTTAATTATGAAATATGTTAATAATTAAAGTTAGAGTACAATAAATATTTTTGTTTTGTTATTGAATTATTTTTATGATGAAATCAAACGAAAAGAACTTCCCCTCCCAAAAAAAGGAAGAAAAGTACATCTTTTTGCTTCTAAAAGAAGAAAGATCGGTATAATAATGACGCATGTCCTTTTAATTTCCAACAGTAACGTTTCTTAAATTTTTTTCATTATTTGCATAAAAATAAATAGGGATATTCTTTTCCAATTTTAAAAAATATAGACCTGGTTTATATGCATGAAGTTATTACTTACTAATTTCTTTTATAGCTTTAGTAAATTACGAAGGACAGAATCAGATGAGTATATACATTTACGGACTTAATAAGATAGAAGTAATAATCATTGGTGAAAAAAAGTGTTCCAATATAACGTCATTGCATCTAATTCTTACTTAAATTACTTGAGTATTTTAGTATTTTTTAAATAAAATTTAAATTTATAAATTTTTGTTGATTGAAATGAACATAATTTGATCGATCTTTGTAAGCCTCATTTTTCTTTCAACTCTTAAGTATTTGGGCCTAGCCTGTCGTGGGCCTAAGGCCAGCCCAATAAGGAGACCCAATATCCCTTTCCAGTCCCTAATCCTTTCATTTTGTTCTATTTTTAGAAAAACCAGCTCCTTGTTCCCTCTCTTCGTCTCTTGTAAGAGCTCTATTAGGGCACAAAGGTTCTCCCCTTTGTTTCGAGCTAGCTAAGGGTATTCTACTTCCAGGTAAGGTAAGTGGAGCTTAATCGCCTCCTTCACTATTTTTCCTTTTACCCTTTGGACATGTCATTTTGGTTAGGGTTTGACCCCACACTTCGTTTTGTCCTGGTTTTCCACGTTTCAGCTTACTACTTTAGTCCTTGGGTTGTGGTGCTCCTTAGTGGTGGATCTGTTGCGTTTGTAGCATCTAAGCAAGGTAAGGGAAGCTAGGTTTTAACTGTTTAAAGTCATTTCTCCATGTTTTTTGTCTGATTGAATATCTTGGATGCTTGAATGATGTTTTGGATCTTATGGAATTGGCTTGTTTGTGTTCTGGTATGTTATTTTTGGGTATGTGTTTCTGCTGCATGCACGCAACAGTGACGAGTACTGTCATTCTCGCCCAAGCGAGCTCGTCTCGCCTAAGTTCTGCTCGAGCACCTCGCTCAGGCGGATGGCTCTTGTTTTGAGCGACGCATCGTCTCGCTCAGGCGAGAGTGACTCGCCCAAGCGAGTCCTCGAGGAAACCTGGTGTTCTTTGCTCGCGTTCTCGTCCAAGCGAGGGATCTGCGTTTTGGGCGAAAAGCGGTCTCGTTCAGGCGAGGAGGGCCCGCTTAGGCGAGAACTCGCAGAGTGCTCACTGTGCTACTGTTTCAAGTCTCGCTTAGGCAAGAATGCCTAACTTAGGCGAGATCATTGATGTCGCCTGGGCGAAGGCTTTTAGCCTAAGCGAGAACAGTGCAAAATTTCATTTTTAATTCCTTGTTTTTGTTGTGGTTGAATATTATTATGAACATACATGTGTTATTGGATTTGTATGAAATGAAAGTGGCGTGTTGAGATTAATATATGGCTTGGAACTGTTGGATGGTGGTATTGTGGCATGAGAATTGGATGTATGAGATAAAGGTGTTGGTTATGGTGTGAGAGACATGAAATTGGTATGAGATAGACGTAATTCCATGAGTCTCGTGAGGAGATCTCATGGATGTGTAGTGTATATAATTAAGATAAGGATTCAAGTAAGGATTGCATCCTAAAACTCTAAAGGATTAGTGAGTCTCATGTAGAGCAAACTAACCCAAGTGGTGAGAGTAGCGGGAGGCCCTAATCTTTGGCAGGATAATGGCCTTAGATGCTTGAAGGTTAACCTTGTGTGTGGTAGCGTGAAACCCATTGGTAATGGCTCTGCAGAGTAGTAGAGGCCACCACAAGTGCAAGTGTCCAGTGAATCCGATCTTATTATATTTATTCGGATAATTGAATCACAGTGTCTTGTTTGTTTGCTATAACATGATTTGTGCCTACTGTGTTGCATGTTTGGGGTTGCTCTATGTTCTTGCCTGTTGTAATATGTTAAAGTTAATTTTACACTAGCTTACCCTTTCATTTTTGTATATGTTCTTGTTTTGTTTTCTCGTTTGCGATGATCACCTTTGGTGGGAGCAAATGGGAGAAACATTGAAGATAGATTTGGTGGTGGCAGCGACACTGTTTAGTGGGGAATCGTTTATGGCTCCTAAGAGTAGTTTTAAGGCCTTGGTGCCTTTGTATTTCCTTTTCCTAAGAGTAGCTCTTTTGCAAAAATGTTGAACCTTTTGGATTATGTTTTGTTTATGGCATTGCGGTATGCCTAAGTTTCCATTCCTGTACACTCTTGAATAACTGTAACAGTTGATTTCTTATGTATGTTGTTCATCTG
>Ga0214545_1003036_pt1:30000-32243 | contig 32243 bp, 23 predicted proteins | sample CNSS4metaG_FD_160064 | JGI IMG/M metagenome (GOLD analysis project Ga0214545, IMG submission 160064) | Root nodule microbial communities from cowpea collected in UCLA plant growth center, Los Angeles, California, USA - CNSS4 | ecosystem: Host-associated > Plants > Roots > Nodule...
ATATTCAACGCTTACAAAGACATCACTCCTTTCATAGTTTTCTTTCACATGTACATGTTGTATGAGTAGAAGAAGAACCTACTCGGTAAGAGTTGTTTGGTAAATTGTTAGGAGATCTTCTGAAGATTGTCTCGTGGATATAGATAGTCTTCTATTCTGATGTAGAATTCTTAATATTGTACAAAGTATATATTTTTGTAATATTTTATGAACAACTAAAAATGTGTAAAATATTGACATATAAATGAATATAAAGTTATGTTATTATTATGTTTTCTAGGAAAATTTTGTTGTAAAAAAGAAATTAATTTTATTATCAAATAATAATTATTCATATAATAGTGAAGACGTTATAACGAGCGCAACGCAAAGTAGCTTGTAATATATCAATGATAAAATATGTAATATTTAACATTACATTGTATAATTCAGACGTTATAAATGTCTTTACTATGCTTTTTTAGATAATATTCTTTATCTAATTGTCAAGAGGATCTTGTAATATATGTTTACATCAAACATCTCGAATAGTATGTTAAAGCTACCATATGTCAAGAAACCCTTTGAAAACATTGTCCATATAGACCATCCACTTTGTACAGTTGTGAACTTCACTAGAAATGAGATAAAAAGCAATACAATCTAAGTCTGGGAAGTGATGCCAAATAATATCAGAAATATCTTCATGAAGAAGTTTCATTTAATGTTATATGAACATTATTTATTGCAACTTTCTTTGTCTACAAAGGCAAACATAGTTTGAAGAATAAAGAACAGTTCAAGGTACACAACGACTAGAAAGGATTTGCAATGATTATTTTTTCAATACCTCTATAAATAAAATAATCTTGAAGGAGAAGAGTTGATATGCCTAAAATATCTTAAATTAAAAGCTTTCGGAAATTTGTGTGCTCTAGCTTGTGTAATTCTTTTAACAGAACACTTTAGTTTTCATTATCAATTTAAAAGAGTGAACTTATCCATATATTTATCCAAAAGCATAAACTTTTTTTTTACCTAATAGTTTCCTAGTGTGATTTACCTATGTATTTCTTATATTACTTACATGCATTATTTAGTGATAAATTTTATTGTAGTGTTCCTTTAACTCTTTTAAATTACATTTTATTGGATTGTTGTCTGTAAGGCCCAATTAATTCTGCCCCTTTTTATTTTATAGACTCTTCAATCTTATGGGCCTAAGGGGTTGACCAAATTCGATTTCTGACCTAAAGTGCCCAAACCCTAACTTGTGCTCATTCTCGTAAAAAACACATTCCCTTCCCTGAGAGCGGTTGCCGCCTCTGCTAGGGTTCCAACGCATACCTTCAGTTCACGTTCCGCTTGACTCCGTTCTTGACTCACGTAAGTATTCCCAACCCATACTCCTAAATCCCTGGTCCTATTCCCGTGTGTAGTGTTAGAGCTTCAGTAGTAAACACCCTCTGTTCACTTTTTCCAGCTCTGCGATCTTCTCCTAGAGCTGTGGTTCTCCGTTGTTCGGTGTCGAGGCATTTAAAACTAGCTCGTTCCAGGTAAGGGAAGCTAGAACCTCTTTGTATGGTGTGATTTGACTTGTATCATTGTAGTTCATTGATTCATTGCGTTTGTGTGCTGCCATGAGTGACTGGACTGGCTGGAATATCTGTTTGGTATGTGTGTATGCGTTGTGCAGGTGCAAACAGTGGCGAACACTGATTATTTCGCCCAAGCGATCTGGCCTCGCCCAGACGAGATGAGCAGAGGCTCACCCAGGGTTTTCTACGTGAGTCATCGCTCAAGCGACCAAACCCTCGTTTTGAGTGAGCGAACGTCTCGCTTAGGCGGAGAGGGTCTCGCCTAAGCGAGATTGCGCAGGGGCTATTGTCCTCTTTGTCGAGCTCTCGCCTAGGCAGAGGGGAGCTCGTCTGAGCGAGAGTCATTCTCGCTTGAGCGAGACCCTCCAGCTTGAGCGAAGAGCTGGGCGAGGATGTGTCCCGAGATGTTGTTTCCTCTGTGCTTGGATGTTTAAATTGTGCTGATATGGGTTATTGTATGATGGTTTAATGGGAATGAGTATGCATGATTGGGAGGGGATTATATGTGGGGGATTGTGAGCTTGGCATGATTTCTATATGCGTTGTACATGAGAAGTTGGATACATATATATATATATATATATATATATATGTGTGTGTGTGTGTGTGTGTGTGTGTGTGTGGGTGTGTGTGTGTGTGTGTGTGTGTGTGTGTGTGTGTGGGCGG
>Ga0214545_1003039_pt1 | contig 32221 bp, 10 predicted proteins | sample CNSS4metaG_FD_160064 | JGI IMG/M metagenome (GOLD analysis project Ga0214545, IMG submission 160064) | Root nodule microbial communities from cowpea collected in UCLA plant growth center, Los Angeles, California, USA - CNSS4 | ecosystem: Host-associated > Plants > Roots > Nodule | place: USA...
ATATATATATATATATATATATATATATATATATATATATATATATATATATATATATAATAGCATAGTTTATTAAGCCTTCTTATTATTTCACAAATATTTTAGAAGTTATGAAACAAAGTTCATTATTACATAATTTAGGATGTTGAGTTTGAAAACAATGTAAATTGACAATAATATAGTAAATTATTTTATACGTTGGATTTCGTCAGACACGAACTTTGGTTGGACTTAACAGATAAAAGCGTATATGTTATGACTTTATTTAACTGATCGGACGCAAGAGTATAACTTAAACACTTTGTCTAATAATATACATCATATTTGCGTGGTTATAATAGTAATGTGCGAGTCTCCATGTTAGAAAAATTCTATCCACAAATTTACAACAAAATTCTTAATTACATACGTCATAAAATAAACTAAGTTGTATCATTAAGTTCTTAGGGCAAAAATTCTAATTCATACAAACAAATTAAGTGAATTAATATCATGGTTACAATTTGTGTCATCGTTCTCTTTCTTTGAAAAATAGAAAAGTAAGGTTAAATCTTTCTCTTATCTCTAAAAGTTTACCATAACAGAAAAGTAAAGTTAAATCTTTCACTTATCTATAAAATTTTACCTTACCTTAAGGTAAGTGTGGAACATAATTATTCAAATAAATTGACAATGGAATGAAACAACTTCTCAAAATGTTAACAAACTAATTAGTATAAAAATATAGTTTACATCCTTCTTTTCCCTTAATTCTTTAAATTATATATTATTTAATTGTGATTAATATTATAAGGAGAGGTTTGCAAATTGAGAAATAACTTTATTAACAATTCATAATAATCCAATTTCAATTAATAAGAAACATTCAATGGACTCATGTTTTCAGAAAGACTCATTTTAAATACACTATAAGCAAATCCACACATTATTAAATCAGGATAAGTTCATCACACTGTGTGAGGACTCTCCTTCTGCTTCTCCTTCTCACTACCTGATTCTCTATATGACTTAGATCATCAATGAAGCAAAGAATATTTATTATAACATATGTATCAACACTTAATGGACAATTCAAACAATGGTCATGATCCCATAAGAAAGACCTCAAATTCATGCTACATCAATCGGTCTCAATAATTGTCTCCATAATCAATTTAGTTTATCTTTGCAAGAAATATATCATCAATCATATATGCATCATTTCAATTTAAATGGTAATAAATCAAAATAAGACTTCCATTACATTAATATAATATCCAAATTCAATATATATCAAGTTAACATAAAAGTTAAAGATAAACATATCTTAGCATTTAAAATATTTAAAAACTCATTTTTTTAGAGTTCATGAAATTCTCTCTCTTTCTCACTCAACATTTGGCCGGCTTAGCGAATTAAACACATTAAAATTCGCCCAGCCTAGAATTTTGCTCACACAACAAAAGTTTTCTGCACAATAAGTGAATTTTAGCTTGTCCAATTAAAACTCAGCCACTAAGCAAATGACCACTTGGAGCTTTTATAAATAATAATAAAAAAAGCTTCATTGAGCAAGAATTTGACTTGCTAAGTGACTTACTCATCCCAAACTATGGATTTTTCATAAAACACTTTCGCTCTACAAGGGTCTTACTCGCCTAGTGACCCAAATCCTTGGGAACTTTTTTCACAAGGCTCGCTCAGGTAGCATCAACTCGTCCAATGAGTAGAATGACCTATGTCTATGGGTTTTAAATTTTCCACTTCGCCTAGCATTTAGAGCTCGTCCAACGAGTCTGCATAATTCAATAAATCTGATGGATATATCATATTGGTCTTCACTCCAACTAGTATTTTTAAGGTTTAATTACTAGGACGGTACCCACTTTGGTAGAGGTGTGTCAATCTGGTATCCATTTATAAAAAAATGTCAATTACATCCCAACTTTTGAGAAAATGCTTCAATTAGGTTCCTTTCAAATGGAGATGACTAATGCCGTTAACAGTATGCCACGTGTCAGTTTGTGGTTCTTTTATTTTTATTTTTTAATTTTCTAAAATTTTTAATTTTTTTTTTGCAAAAAAAAATGTCACGTGACAGGTCCCTAGTGTGACACGTGGCATTCTCAGTGTCATGTGGCAATGCAATGTCACATGTTAGTGTCACTATCAAATGTCATTGTCTTGATTTCAATTTAGTCATCATATATGTCTCAATGATTCAATTTAGTCCCTACTTATGTGTCTCTGATTCAATTTTGACCAAATTTTTTTTAATTATTAAAATCCATTTTTTATAAGATTAAAACTAATTAAATATAAATATTTTTACAAAAATTAAGTATTGATATTTATATTAAAATTTAGTGGTAAAAATCATTTTATTAAGTCATTTTTAATAAAAAAATATTAGTATAACATTGATACAAATAAAAATTTTGGTTTAAAATTAGTGAGGGTCAACATTGTTCTATGTTGAAAAAAAAATAATTAACAAAACATGAGTACTTAAAAAAAGTAATTAATAAAGTAATATATTAAAAAGTCGTTTTAATAAAAAATATTAGTATAACATTTATATAAATAATAAATTTGGTCTGAAATTGGAGAGATATAAATGTCAGTAATTAGTTTTGTAAAAATATTTATACTTAATTATTTTTAATCTTATAAAAAAAGGATTACAAAAATATTTTAATTATTAAAAAAAATTAGGACAAAATTAAATCAGATACACGTAGATAGAGACTAAATTGAATCAAGACATATATGGGGACTAAATTGAAATCAACACAATGATATTTAATAGTGACACTGACACGTGACATTGTATTGCCACGTGGTACTGACAATGTCATGTGTCACACAAGAGAACTGACACGTGCCATTATTTTTTTTTGCAAAAAAAAAATTAAAAATTAAAAAATATTAAAAAAAATTGTAGACTAACACGTGGCACGCCGTTAACGGCGTTAATAATTTTTTTCCGAGAGGAACCTAATTGAAACACTTATTCAAAAGTTTGGATGCAATTGACACTTTTTTAAAAGCGGATATCAGATTGACACACCTCTACCAAAATAGGTTTCATCCGAGTAATTAAACCTATTTTTAATCTCTTTTATCAATCATGATAGGTCCAATTCAATTCTAAAATATAGCATAATAGCCGATTTAACCAATATAATATTTTTATACTTAAACTTTTTTTAATCACATAAAGTATTTCAAACCAATATATCATAGTAATATTGAACACAAATCAATCATTATTATTATACTCATATCATCATAGATTTCATCCACACCATAGTATGATAAGATACACGAATCAATAACAAAATAACTAACTCCCCTTCCATGCAATAACTATTCTTAAAGTAAAATTTTAAAGTCGAAGTGGTAAGGTTATTCAAAACTTATGATCTTGTTAAAAGTTTTGATTGAATAGAAATGGTTCTTAGTTCCTCAACTATGACCAGATGCGACCAGATGCGACCGGATCTTGAGATAGATGGGAATGGAAATGAAACTTTAGAGAAGAAAGAAAAATAAATAAATAAATGAAAGGAAAGAAGAGGATATGTAGGAAATTAAAGGGGAAGGGGTCTTATACAGAGTAAATCCATGGATTTGCAATTATTATTATTTTTTTCAAAAAAAAATCACGTATTTACTTTGCTTTAAGAAAATTCAAAACTTGTATTTAGTCCTTTTAAAAAAAAATTAAAATTTTTACATATTAATTAAGAATCTTTTAGTTTATTAGACCAAAACAGTCTCATCATTAGAGATTTATCTAAAAGTTTCTATCTCAATAGTATATTACCAAAATATTCAGACAACATATGATTTTAATCGAAAATGCATTCCTTCTTTTTCATTGTATTTGCACAAACTCTCATTGCCATTTCCTATTATATGCCAAAATCGTTTTAAAAAACTTTTCCATGTTGTTAAATAATTATCCTTATACTATCTTTTAAGTTCTATATAACCTTTTAGCGAACATTTTTCTTTTTCATTACCAATATATTTTTAGTTAAAAATGCCTTTGCCTTTTATCATGAATAAGTTTATGGTTTAATAAATTCAAATATTTTTAAGTAAGTATATAATAAGAACATTTCATACAAGTTTCAATTCTCTTACCAAACCTGATTTTTGTACAATAAAATAGGTAAAATATTTGTACAATAAAGTAAGTATAGATTTCGAATAAAGTAAGATTTTATTAAAGTGACGAAAACGAAATTGTAAATCCAAATGATTTCCATTTAAAATAATTAATAAACTGACTTAAAAATTATTATGTTAAAATAAAATATAAAAGTGTTGTTTTATTTTATAATTATGATAAAATTTAAATATGATTTATGAAAATTTATAAGCTTTACATTTAGTCGCTAATGAAATTTATTTGACTTTACATTCAAATATTTACGTATTATATATTTAATTTTAATTTTTTATTATAATAATTTATACCTTTTTCATCACAGAAGTACCATGTTATTACAGTTAACAGAATGACCAAGACCAAATATAAGACAAAAAATAATATTAAAAACCAAACGGAAAATTAAAATTCTCTTACAAATAAAAATATGTTTAAGCTTGTATATAACTATTATTAGAAAAAATTAGTTCAAAAATAACAATTACATGCATTCAAGAATCCTAATCGACAGAATAAAATCATAAATTTAAATTATAAAAAATATCGCATTTAAAAAAAAGGTTAAAATACTTCGATGGTCCTCGTTTTGGTTCAGAAATCTCAAATTGGTCCTCGAATTTTAATTGATCTCAATTTCGTCCTCATTTTTGTAAATGTGTTTTAAATCAACCCTTTCCGTTATCAGTTGACAAACGACGTTTATTCCTGATGATGTGGCTGTTTTATGTATTCTGACGTGTCATTCAATTGTTTTGGAACATGTGTTCTTGGTTTCTCTTTTAAAAAGTTCATAACTTTTGAAGCTTAGGGTTTGAAAAGGGTGAGGTGAAGTTGTCTCCTGCGTTCTGATTTGGTAAGATTGGTAATGTCTCTCTTTCGTTCTTGCTCGTCCTGCACTTGCAATGGTTGGGAAATGAAAGATTCCAACGTTTCTTCTTATGGAGGTGCGGTGAGGAGGTTCGATTTAACACCTGTTTGCTATTGCGGTGAAAAGGCAATCACGAGAACTGCTAGAACTCCTAAGAACATGGGGAGAAATTTTTGGGGTTGCCGAAAGTTCAAGTTATGAAATTTGTTGTTTTGGTGGACGTTTTTTTTCGTATTTTGATTTTGGAAAACCTAATTTTGTAATTGGTATGTAATTGGTGGTGTTGATTTTTTGTTGGACAGGGTGGAAGTGAAGAAGTTGTTGGCTGCAATTTTTTTGCATGGTGTAGTGAAAATCGCATTCACTACCTTCACCACCCAATTCCAATCCCTAATTCAGTAATTTAGGGTTTCAAGGATGGTGCTTATTTTAATTATCAGGGTCGACACACCCATTTTTCAGTCCTCAAAATAATGCATAAAGCCATGTCAGAAAATTAAAATGAAGTTAACGTTAATAATTTTAACACTGTTAACGATTGGGTTGATTTAAAACACATTTACAAAAATGAAGACGAAATTGAGATCAATTAAAATTCGAGGACCAATTTGAGATTTCTGAACCAAAACGAGGACTATCGGAGTATTTTAACCTAAAAGAAAATTAAAACCCAGGTAGAAATAGCCGTTGCACCTCGTCAAACAAACGGTCACCATTCTCTAATAATTCAATTCAAAACCCTTTCCTTCTCTTTCATTGGTTAAACCTCACTCAGTACTTGCTCACTCCTTCAAACCCAAATTCTGCAACAATCATCGAAAAACCAGAGAAAGAAACACAGAGAATGGATTCTGAGAAGCGAGCGAAAGGCGAGGAAGATGAAGGTGAAATCCCAGTGCTGACTGTGCTCAAGAACAACACAATCCTCAAGAACATCTTCATCGTCAACAAGCCGCCGGAGGAGCCAGATAAGGCGTCACGAGGAGAGCACGTGGATGTTCTCCTCGTGGGACGCCACCCCGACTGCGACCTCATGCTCACGCACCCCAGCATCAGCCGCTTCCACCTTCAGATCCGCTCCAAGCCATCCTCACGCGCCTTCTCCGTTGTCGATTTGTCTTCCGGTAACCTATCCCTCTCTTCTTTCCTTTCTTTTTTCTTGTTTTCATTGATTGGTTTGGTGTTGAATGAATGAAATGAATGAACAAAACGAACGATGGTGGTTGGTGATGACGTTGCAGTGCACGGGACGTGGGTGTCGGGAAAGAGGATCGAGCCGATGGTGAGTGTGGAGATGTGGGAGGGGGACGTGCTCAGGATTGGGGTTTCCAGTAGGGTTTACCGTCTGCATTGGATTCCGATTAGTCGAGCCTATGATTTGGAAAACCCGTTTGTTGCGCAATTGGATGTGGTTGCCGAAGAAGAAGAAGATGAGGAGGAGGAGGAGGATGAAGAGAAAATGCAGGTATGATACAATTGAATGTTTCACACGAGGTGTTTGTGATATCTTCTTTTACTTTCTTTTCTTTTCTTTTGAATTGTATGTTTAATGACTTTTGCATTTTGGCCTTTAAACGAATCAAAAATTGGGTTTGATATGACTTTTAAGCTGTTGATTGTAAAAAATAACAAACTTACTCTGTACAGTGTGATTGTGATGATTGAATGGCGGTATAACTATTTTCTGTTGAGTTGCATGAGAAAAGCTTGAGGTTCATGTAAGTACAATTATTATAAGCGTCGAATTGAATAGTGCTCGATGTACCAAGAAGCTTGACATAATTGGTAGATAATTCATTACCAGGTCATTTACATGAAAAAGATCTCGTTATGATATGTAAATTCTACTTGGTTGATATTTATGTCTTGAAGAGATATACCAATGGGACTTTGTCAGTGGTCACGTGCATGAAAAAGGCTTTTTTATGTTAGGTAAATTTCATTTTGTTCGCGTTTATGTCTTGAAGACATATTATAAGTGACCAGAGTCTTTATTGTTGTTATGAAAGGTAAATCACCTTTTGCTGATCTTTATGTCTTCACATTTCTGTTTTGGCTAGACATTAGTGTCCCCTGTTTGCTAAGGAATACTTTTAGTACACAAACAAAAAATACCACACTTAGGTTACCATGCATTAATGTCTAGATGCATTTTGTATTATTTTGAATATTTATTTTTTTTAAATATTATTCACTTTTATATAAGAGAAAAGTTATAACACTGCAGTAAGATCCAAAGACGTAATATTACAATATGTTTATGTTTCGATTCAAAGACTTGTGCTTTTATTTATGAATTTTTTGTATGTTTTAATATTAGTCGAGTCATGTGTTTCAATTTTTAAAAATTTTCGTGTCCCTTTGTCTGTGTTGTATTGTATATTCAACTGTTTTTTGTAAGTTATGTTTGAACAGGGTACTGATTGTGAACTATGTACCAGGCTTACTTTGCTGTTTTGTTTAAGTATTATAACATGATCTCTACGTTTCTGCTTTCGCAACCTGCAGAAGTTGAATGGCTGTTCTGCTGAAATGGAAGTGGATTCAATTGTTGAGGATATAAGTTCTTTATTCCTTGATGAGAATGTAAAACTAACTGTGGAAGAGGAGATTCACTTGGCACCTTGGATTCTGGAAGAAGAGAAGAGCCCATCGCAAGAGGAAGCAATTGGAATCCAAATATCTGATGGTGAAAAAAGTTTGGGTGACTCTGTAAGTCAGGTTCTATCACCACCTTATGTGGGATCACTTGTCCGAGGTCATGACATACTGACAGAAAATTTGTCTGAGACTTTATGTTTGCCACCTCTGGAAGCTTTTTTGGAGACCAAAATGTTGCATTTCCATACTCCACTTGATACACTTTCCTCCCCATTACCACCTGGTCATGAAAATTCGTTTGAAAAGCTTCATTTCAACTTGCCTAAAGAAGCTGAATGTGAATATGAATGTACAGACAGAGATGATGAACGTGTTGTAGATGCCTTTACAGTTCCTGCGCCTCTTGATGAGGAAAGTTTAGCCGAAGATGTAATACTGCCTATGGAATCTGAATCCGAATGTGCCCTCAAAGATGATGGAAGCACGTCAGATGATTTTACTGCTGGAGTTGGAAATATGGATTCTGTGGATATGTTGCTTCCAGTCAAGGAAGCTGTGCTAGGAACCCTCGTTGAGCAGATTAAAATTGTTGACATAGTTGCTATTGATTCCTCATCTGACGTAGAAAAGCAAGACATGTATAGATCACAGTCACAGCTGCGGAAGGATAAATTTTGTCATGACAGTGGGCACTTACTCAATGAAATAACTCAAGACGTTAGAAACAAGTGCACAGATAGCATCTCCCTCATATCAGGTCAGATAGAGTCAGTCAATTTATCAATGACACAAGAATTAGTTTTCAATATTATGAATAAGGATCAGACCCTGCAGTCTGATATGGAAATCCTTGAAAGCTGTGTAAAAGCAGAGGAGAAAACTTCAGCAAATCATAATATTTGGTCAAGAAGAGGTAGATCTAATAGAGCTCCTCAGGTTCGAACTAGCAAGAGCACAGTTAAGAATGCAGCCAACGTTGACGCTGAAGTTGCAATGAGCAAGGAGAAGGATATCAGAAAGAGAACAATCACAAAGAATCTTTTCTCTGTACAGGATGGGGAGGTAGAGGAAGAAGAAATCTTCACTCCAGATAAAGAAAATTTTAGTCCAAATACCCTCCAGAAACGATTATTGAAAAAGGATAAAGTAGAAGAAATTAAACATTCAAGGTCACAAAGGTCACGACCCTTTTCAAAGCATCGAAGTGAAAGCACCGCTTTAAGCAAAATGAACCAGAAGGATATCATAAACAAAACAATTTCAAAGGATCTTTTCTCTGTTTCGGATGGGGAGAAAGAGGAAGAATTCTTCGCTCCAGATAAGGAAAACATAAGTCCAAATACCCTTCAATTGAAGCTTCTGAAAAATAAGGGTAAGGTAGAAGAAATTAAACGTTCCAAGTCAAAAATGTCACCTCTTTCAAAGGGTATATTTAATCCTGACATATATCCAAATGAAAGCACAGGCCCCACTTTATGCAAAACGAACCAGACAGATGTAAAAAATAGTACAATGTCAGACGATTTCATCTCTGACTTTGACGGGGAAGAAGAGGAAGAAGAAATCTTCACCCCTAATAAGGAAAACTTCAGTCCAAATACCCTTCAGTTGAGGCTCCTGAAAAATAAGGGTAAGGTAGAAGAAATTGAATGTTTCAAGCCTCAAAAGTCACCCCTTTCAAAGGGTACGTTTAATCTTGACGTTTATCCAAATGAAATCATAGGTTCCGCTTGTGGTAAACTGAAACAGATTGATACAATAAATAGCTCAATCTCAAAGGGTCATTTCTCTGATTTGGCATGGGAAGAAGAGGACGAAGAAATCTTCACTCCAGATAAGGAAAACTTCAGTCCAAATGCCTATCAATTGCGGCTTCTGACAAAGAAGGGTAAGGTGGCAGAAATTAAACATTCCAAGTCTCCGTGGAAAGACAATCAAAAGTTGCAAAGAAATCCTTTTTGCAGCCAAATCAACTTGGCACAGGAGCAACATCTTGTGACATCAGAGGACAGAGTGGAAAGGGTACCTTTCCAATCACTAAATAGCTCAGCAGACAAGGGAAAATCAAACACTTTTTACCCTGTTTCTGCAGCCAAAAGCTTTCATTTCAGTAATTGTGGACAAATTTTAGACCAGCACATTAACCACCCTTCTGTAAGTTTCCACAGGAAATATCATGCATTCATGTTTACTTAGAATGATTCAATAAACTGGGTAGAGTATGTTTATATCTATTTTAATTTGCAGGATATTAGTGGGGTGCCAAAGAAGACTAGCTGGGACATGATTGTGGATACCAGTTGTCTTGTGAACAAGGAATCAAGGAAAGCTCTGCAGCTTTTACAAGGTCTCAAGGGGACTAGGTTAATCATTCCAAGATTGGGTAATGTGTCTTAAACTGTCATTTCCTTATCTTTTACTGTTTTAAATAAATGAAGCAGTGTTGTTTCTCACAAGTATAGCTATCATCACTCTTCAATGTCAGTGATAAGGGAACTGGACCGTATGATGCGACAGTTCAAAATCTTCAGAAGAACTTCAGAGGCTTCCTTGGCATTGGAATGGATTGAAGAATGTATAGTGAAGACAAACTGGTGGATTAAAATCCAGAGCTCAGCAGATGAAGGAAGGTTAATAGCTCCAACCCCACCTGCTTCTCCCCAGTCTCAGTTTAGTGAAGACAGTGGAACTTCTCTTTCATACCAGAAATGCATGGAAATTGTTTCACCAACTGTAGAAGACCACATCCTTGACTTTGCTCTTCTATATAGAAGAAACCAAAATGATGGACAACTTGTCCTACTCAGTGAGGATAGCCCTTTGAAAATCAAATGCATGGCAGAGGTATCAAAAGTTATTATCCCCATTTTACTTCACTCTCTTGTATTCAAAACTTTTAACACCACTCTTTCTGTGACTGTTTCAGGGTTTGCTTTGTGAGCCAGTGCAGGAGTTTCGTGAGAGTCTAGTGAATCCATTCTCTGAGAGGTTCTTGTGGACCAATAGCTCTCCTCGAGGACAGACTTGGTCTTGCAAGGACGACGTGGTTTTAAGAGAGAAATACTGTCGTGTTCCTTTCTGCAAATCATTAAAGACAACTGCAAGCGGTTTAAAGCTCATTCTGCTTCACAATTCCAAGTATGGGCTCTGAGCCACTGACAACAGTTCAGTTGATCCTGCTGAACGAAGAGTCTTGGAATTTTTTTCTTCTTATTCAGCTTGGTAGAAAGCAATGACTTGGTATCACTTTCATATAAACTGATGTAAAATGGGTATATCAAATAAGATTTCATAAATATACGTAGTATAATATTGTTCAATTTTCCTCTTTAAATCTTTGTAGTATAATCTAGAAACGAACTACATTTTTTTCCATAGAATGTAGTAAATGCAAGAGGACCCAATTCCCGTTCCAGATACAGAAAATTCCCCATTCAGGTTTATTACACATATAAATAATAATTCTTAGGTTTAAACCTTAGGAACGTTTTTTGTTCTAATATCTCAATTTCGACTTGAAATTTGAAGTCATTCCAATTGGATCCTCATCTTTTAAAATGTGTTCTAATTTGGTCTCTTTTGCTAGTGTATCACCAACCTTAAAATTCAGTTCTTAATGTTTTTAATTATTTATTTATTTTTAATTTAAAAAAATATAATTGCCACATGTTAAATTAGGGGTTCTGTCATGTGTTAGCTCGTGATTTTTTAAATATTTAATTTTTTAAAAAAATTTGTCATGTGTCAACTTAGAGTTCTGCCATGTATTATTATTTATGTGAAAAATCTCAATAATTTGGTTTTGTATTTGTTATTTTGTCTCAATTTAGTTTCAAATTCTTTTTAAATTAGAGCAATTTCATCCCTTCCCAATTGAGACCAAATTTAACTTTTATATAAATATTACAATGATATTTTTAACCAAATTAAATTTATTTAAATTTATATTTGCATTGAACTTTATTTACAATTTGTTTTAAATATTTATATATCAATCATTTTTAGACAAATATGTTAGAGTTGATGTAAAAATAACAACTTTATAAATTCAAATGTAAAATTTTAAAATAGTTTTATAACAATTACAAAATTCAAATGTTTATGTAGAAATTTATAAAGTTGTCTAAAAATTATTAAAATATATTTTAAATAAAGTACAATACAAAATATAAATTTAAATAAATTAATTTGGTTAAAAAATGATAGGGGATGAAAAACAATTTGGTATTTCGAGGTACTACCCTCTAGATAAGATAATGTAGAGTGAATATGAAATTTTCCTTTTTCCTTCTTTTAAAATGTTTCTTACAATAGTATATATAAGCAAATCTACCCTATAATAGAATTTCACCAAACACGGAGACAAACACAAATCCTAGCATAATTTATTCTCATTCTGCATAATGCATAATTGTAAAAGAAACTATTTCTCTTAGTGGATAAACTCATTCCATCCAGCTGGTCTTGCAGTTTGCCTAGAGCTTTTCCTTATGATTGGCCCGCTCACATCAATTGGTTGTTGGTGTTACACGGTCCATTAGCTCCCCCATCTGTATCATCCCTTGGCCCTTGGAAAAAAACTTTGTGCTTAAGGTTAAAAGTTTGTTTTATATCTGACCATGATTCCCAGGTTGCCTCTTCAAGAGAAAGCCTCATCCACTACACCAAAACTTGTATGCTTGATGGATCAACTGAGGTGTCTTCTCAGTGATTCAAAATAACTAATGGAACTAACAACGACCCATTTTGATGAGTGTCTGCAAGAAGGATGCCAACCTTTGTCGGGGGATTTCCAACATGGAGTTTCAGAACAGAACAGTGATAAATAGGATGTATGCGAGATGTTGCGGGTAAGGCCAACTCATATGCCACTACTCCAATGCGACGAATAATTTGAAAAGGACTAAAGTAGCGTTTGGCTAGCTTGTGAGGAGTACATCCAGCTACGAAGTTTGACGATACAGACGAAGCCTGACATACACCCAAGTCCCTACTTCAAATTGGACATCACGTCGATGAGTATTCGCCAACTTCTTCATGTGCTTTTGAGACTTGTGCAAATTCTTACGTAATTTAGCTAACAGAGCCTCATGGGAACTCAACATTTCTTCTACTGCCTCCACTGGAGATTGCCCTAATAAATATTTTGATCGTGAAGGAGGAGCACAACCATACACGTAGTTGAGTACCACAAGCCTTGAACAGTGCTTGCCAAAATTTGCTTAAAAACAAGGGATCATGATTTGAAATAATGCTCTTAGGCATTCCATGGAGTTTGGCCACCAAATTGATAAATAACAGAGTTACTTGGTAAGCAAAATATTGAGTGAGTAGAGGGTCGAAATGGACAGCTTTAGAAAAGCAATCGACAACTACCAAAACAGTTGTATATCCGCAGGAAGGAGGAAGATGGGTGATGAAATTCATGGCCAAGTCTTCCCAGAGTCGAGTGGGTGGTGTAATAAGCTGGAGGAGTCTTGCTATCTTTTGAGGGCTATACTTAATCTGTTGACAGATCACACATCTTCGAATAAAATCCTTAACATCCTTAGACATCGTTGGCCAAAATTTTTTTTCCTGCAATCGGTTAAGGGTCTTAACCAATCCTAAGTAACCACCCAAAGGGGTTGAATGAAATTATGTCATCAGTACTTCACCAAAAGGAAAAGAGGGGGGCAACCAAATTTTTCCCTTGAAAAAAATCAGGTTATCCTGAAGTTTGTAGTCAATTACAGTTTCAGCACCTTGTTCAATATCTTGGTTCATGGACTGAAATTGTTGGTTAGACTGAAGAATTGTGCAAAATTCCTCCAAAAATTGGAAATGAGAAACCGTCATGATGCGTAGTTGAGAGTTACTTTGTTTGTCAGGAATTCGTGATAATGCATATGCAGTAGCATTAGTGCGACCAGGACGATATTGGATCGTGTAATTGTACCCCAACAATTTACTCATGTAAAATTGTTGTTCTGGCGTCTGAACAGTTTGAGTAAAGAGATCTTTCAAAGGCTTGTGATCTATTTGTATGATGAAGTAATTGCCTAAGCGATATTGTCGCCCCTTTTTTATAGTTGTTGTAATGGCATAGAGCTCCCGCAAATACGTAGAAGCTTGCATCATACGAGGACAAAACTTCTTACTAAAAAAGGCCACTAGCAGAATTGAGACTAAATTGAGACAAAATAATAAATACAATGACCAAATTGGGATTTTTCACATAAATAATGACACGTGGTAGAATCCTAAATTAACACGTGGCAAGTTTGTATTTTTTTAATTAAAAAAATAAAATAAAATAAAATAAACACGAGCTGGCATGTGGTAGAACTCTAATTTGTCATGTGGTAGTTGTTTTAAAAAGAATTAAATAAAAAAAAAAAACAGGAGCTGACACGTGGCACAAAGTTAACGTCGTCAATGTTGCACGAACGGAAATAGCCAAATTGGAACACATTTTCAAAAGTGAGAACCTAATTGGGACAACTTAAAATCTGAGGACCCAATTGAGATTTTGGAACAAAAATGGTTTAAACCTTAATTATAATATATCAAACTTTTGTCCCATCCCCATCCTCACTAGGTAACGATAATCTCGTACCCATACCCATACTTGTTTTCTTACTACTTCAATATTAATTTTAATTAATTTTTATAAAAAAAAAATACAGTAAAGGAAACATAATATTATCAAATATTCAATATTAGGAGCATAATTGTTTCTTACATATCAAATACTTTGAAATAAATTGTAATTATTTACATTTTATATTAGAATATCAAATAAAATTTCGTGAGAATCAAAACATTTATTAAATTTGCAAACATGAATGAAACCTAATTGATAAAATTTGAAAATATTTTTAAAATAATATAAAAGGAAAACAAATATTCAAATTAAAATATATTTTAAATATTTGTTTACTTTAATTTTTTAATTTCTAATGAATCTATTTTTTATAAACTAATAAAAGTTATAATACATCACTTGATCAAAATGACGCAAAGAACAAATAATAAACATAATAATAACATTTTTGACATAGATCTTGTATCTTTTGAACTCCAATATATCTTGGATGGTGATAAAAAAATATTCATGCCAATTACATTTAATTTTTATATTGTAGTAAATAAAAGTTATTTATAAAATTATAGTGAAAAAATTACAGTATGATTGATAATGAGTTAGAAAATAAAAAATAATTAGATAAAATATATTGAAATAGTATTCTACATGATGAAAATAAACAAAAAATAAAAATATTAAAAAATTAACAAATGTGTGTCTTAGAAACAATTTGAGAGACTAGTGAAAGAAATTGCACAAAGAAAAACAAATGTATAATTAAGGGTATGATAAAATGAAAAATACCTTAGAGATCTAAGCAAACTTTTCAAATATCAACATATATACTCAATGGTTGATAAATAACGAAAATTATTTTAGCGAAAAAAAGAGAGTTCTTCAAATGAAACAAAAATGAATAAGAATAATATATACATAATATTGTTTTTATATTACATAGTAAATGAAATGTTTATGCTATTAAACACTTAAATTGAGAGTATTAAACATTCTCATGTCAAAGGAAAATATGAACAAAAAATAGAAATATTCAAATGTGAGACATAATTTTTTTTATTTGACATACATCATTTTAACATAATTACATAAAGGTTATGATAAGATGAAAAATATATTGGAGATGCAGATGATTTTCATGACAAACCAAATAATTAGAAGAAATAAAAAATAGAAAGTATATATATAGTGTTAATTAATTAATTGTGAATGTTTTAATAATTTAAATAGGGGCGGAGATATGGCGGGGACGAGTATTATGGTGGGGATATGTACATCCTCATACCCATTCCCATACCCAATTGAAAAAGTCGAGGATTTTCCATACTCATACCCAATTGAAAAAGTCGGGGATTCCCCATACCAATACTCATACCCAGTCAATGCGGAGATTTCCCGTCAAAATGGGAACAAGTTCGGACAATACCCACAGGAGCAGGGTTATTTGCCATCTCTTTTTCTCAACACTTTCAACATTGTTAATAATTTCTTGATAACGAATAAGTCATATCGATATTATGATAAAAGAATTATTCAATGAAAAAAAAGTGATACAGCGTTATTTGGAAAATGGATAGCGTTATGACCAAGACAATAGAGAGAATAATTGAAAAATATATTATAAACTATGATGATTATTATTGAACTCATAAATTCTATATAAAGTTTAATTATAAAGAAAATTAAATTTCACACTTGCCTCCGGGTCCTCCAAACTGGATGACACCTTCATCATAAACCCCTATGTGATCTTTATAGTAATAAACACCATAACAATTAGTATTGTCAGAGAAAGCTTTGATAAGAAAAGTTCAAGCGTATAAACTTTTCGTGAATTCTCTTGAATCTTCGAGAGATCTAAAATAAAATCCATGGACCTTGTTTCCATCGGGAAAGTGTCCAAATTCCATTGGAGGACTAAGACTACCAACATTGGCTTTCGTTCTTCCACCCCACCCTCCACTGGATGTTACCCTAAGTTTGAGGACAATCTTGCTGAATAATATCCAATATTTACATTTTCTGTACTTATCCACCATTTTTTTGTCTTTGGATCTTGAAAATACACCTCAACTTTTGTCAATAACATATCATAAAATATTTCAAACTCTTTAAATATGTTTATTTACAAGTGTGTTTAAAAAAGTAAAATGTAATAATGGATTTAAGAGTCATTCAATTTTACTTAAAGTGGAAATTTAATTGTATAATTATTTACCTGAGTAATAGCCATGTAAACCTCATGAATTGGTCCACCATAGGTAAATGTGTCACAGAAATATCCACAAAAAAAAATTTATTGTCAACCTGAACAAAACCTCGACATTTGGTATTATAGCATCATGTCTTCTTAAAATCATCTCACAGTAATTTTTTAACATTGACTTAAATTTAAAGAAATAAAATGTGTGTAGCATAAAAATAAATAAATAATGATATGTAGCTATGAATAAATAAAATTAATTTTTATTTATAAAGATTAATCATAATCTTCTATCAAGTGTCTATTATATGTAAAGGCAAAACATCCATTTGCCTTAGAAAAAAAAGTGAAAAGAGAATAAGCACTAATACCTAAGATTTATTATAGTATATTGTCTTCCATATTTTAGTTATATAAATTAAATTAGGATCAATTAAAATATAATGATATGTCTTCTTACCGTCAATGATGTAAAATCCACTTCTTTTGCTCTTAATGGCCTGCCCTAATCTGTTGGGCCTAAGGGTGGCCCATAGGGTGCCCAAAACCCCTAAACCAGCTCTAACCCTCTCATTCTGCCCACTTTTCAGAAAACAGCTCCCATCCTCCCTCATAGAACAACAACAATGAGCTCTGATAGGGTTTGGCCCCTTTCCGCGTCAAGCTAGCAAACTCCATTCCTAATCCACGTAAGTTAGTTCTTAACTCATACTTTCTATTCTCCAGCTTATTCTTCGTGGTTCCAACTAGAGTTCTTGTAGTAATCTCATTTTTGGGTTATGGTGTTAGTATTTCCAGCTCGCAACTTTGTTGCTGGAGTTGTAGAAAACCCTGTGTTGAGTGTTTGTGCTTTCCGCTAGCATCTGTCCAAGTAAGGGAAGCTAGGGTTTGCCTGTTTCTTGTGATATACTACCTGCTTTGGTTTTATTTCATGATAGTGTGGCTTGTTTGATGTTGTGATTGCTTAGGAAATGCTAAAGCACTGTTTGGTTGTGAATGTCTGGTTGTTGCACACATGTGAATAGTGGAGGAACCTGGTGTTTTTGCCCAGGCAAGCGAGGCTTGCCCAAGCGAGAGTATTAGAAGTGCTCCCTAGGGCTTGCGCGAGCTGTCGCTCAAGTGACGAGCTCTAGTTTTGAGCGAGAGTCCATCTCGCTCAGGCGAGGAGGTCTCGCCTAAGCAAGAAAACGCAAAAGCCACTGTTCTACTACTCGAGTTCTCGCTTGGGCAAAAGGAGCTCGCCTGAGCAAGAGGACCTCTCTCGCCTGAGCGAGGGCTTCTGCCTAAGTGAGAACTGGGCAGGGACGTGCTCAGGTCTTGTTTTTTCCTCTGTTCTTGGTTGATTGTCACATATTTGATTGAATTACTCTGTTAAAGCATGAATTGGGTGATTATGCATGTATTAAATGGTTCATGGGCTGGAATTGATAAGTTGGTATGATTATGCGTATGAAACATGATTGGATGGTTGGTTATAAATTGGCATGAGATTGGTATGCATGATCATTCTATGATTGGTTGGTGAGACATGGCTATGGTATGGATAGGACGTAATTCCATGAACCTCTTAGTGAAATCTCATGGTGGTACCTCATGTAATGGACGTAATTCCATGACCCTCTCAGTGAGAGCTCATGGTGGTGCTGCAGGTAATGGACGTAATTCCATGATCCTCTTGGTGAGAGCTCATGGTGGTGCCTTAGGTAATGGAGGTAATTCCATGACCCTCTTGGGGAGAGCTCATGGTGGTACCTCAAGTAATGGATGTAATTCCACGAACCTCTTAGTAAGGTTTCGTGGTGGTGCCTCAGTATATAATTAAGTATGGATTCAAGAAAGGATTGCATCCTGAAGCTCTAAAGAGTCAGTTAGTCTCACGTAGAACATACTGACTCAAGTGGTGAGAGTAGCAAGAGGCCCTAGTTTTTGGCAGGATAATGGCCTTAGATGTTTGAAGGCCAACCTTGTGCGTGGTAGGGTGAAACCCATTGGCAATGGCTCTGCAGAGTAGTAGAGGCCACCACAAGTGCAAGTATCCAGTGAATCTGACTGATTATATGTATCCGGATAATTTGAGTCTTAGAGTCCTGCATTGTTTGCTATCACATGCTTGATTAATTTATGTGTTCTTGGCTTTTAAATTGTATGCTCATTTGTATGATAAAACCTTTTCACTCTAGCTTACCCTTTCTTGCTTGTGTTTGTATTCTTGTGTGGTTTTCCTTTTTGCAATGATCATCAAATTTCTTGGTGTGAGCAGATATGGGAACCCTTGGTGATCGTAGTGACAATGGGGATGCTGCAGCTTGATGGTCATGGATTGGTATTGGGCTCACTGTTGAGCCCACATTTGGAGAGTTTTAATTAATTTGTAATCCCCTGCTTATGGGCAAGTCTTCTGGGCCACTGTTGAACTTTTATATTTTGTTCCAAGCAGTGTAGTGCCTTTGTTTCCAATGTTATTATGATTGGATAAATGTAAACCTTCATACCCTAAACTCCATGCTCTTTAGATATTACTAAGTATGCGACGTTTTATTTAATTAGTTTTATCTATTTAAATGGGACGTTACAAATGATGTATAAAAATAGGTTTTTGCATCACCATATATCGCTGGAATATATCGCTGGAAGTACCTTATATGAATGTATGAAATCAATTAGAAGTTTAGTTTTGTTATGTTCGACTTTATCTATTTTTTGAAATTATTTTCACACAAACAAAAAATTATGATATTTTCTTCTTCACTATAATAAAATTAATATATTTATTTATTTATTTATTTATTTTTCTTTACATTTATAACTCATAAATTTAATAAAACTAAAAATCATTATTTCAAATAAAATATATATTATGAAAAACTAAAAATATTTTATAAAATAATATTCTTTAATACGAACATTAAAAATACCTAATTTTTTATTGACATTTAATAGACAAAGTAAATAACTTAAATTTAGGAAAAAAAATTATAAATACAATAATTGTAACTCACATGCCATCCAATGGTTATTTTATTGGAAGATTCTATAAGTTCATTTTCAACCAATATATGAGACATAGAAATTTGATTTTTCTCAACTTTTGGATTATAAAGGCTAGTAATTTCACTATATAAAGAGGACCATAAATAAATGTTTCTACAACCCTGCAAAAATTGAATATATTCAAATAACTAATCAACTTAAAAAATATAATTTATAGGAATATACAATCAGGATTGTTATAGATATCTTACGTGAATACCGGGAATGTCTTTAAGCAATATATGATCATTTAATAATTTTTCTTCAAAGAGATCATATTTTGCTTTTTGTATAGGAATTGTTCCTAGTGGACATTATTTCTCGTCAAGCCCAAACCTGGATCCAATTTGTGTATTATTCACAGATTTTTTGAATTAAATTTTTAAAGTTGGGTTTTATATGTAAATAATGGAATAAAAATTAAAGTTTAGAAAAAAAATATAATAGAGAAAAGATTGAAAGTTAAAAGTAAAACATTAAAAGATTTTAAAGTTGAACTTTTTCTATATAATAAAAGGTTTTTATTATTTACATGCAATTTATGCTTCTTTAGTAAATGATGGTCGAAGGCTGATTGTTTATAAATATCAATACAATAGTGTCTCTAAATTCTATCTGTAGAATCCAAAATAAAAAGAATAAAATTAGTAATATATACATAAAGTTAGAAAAATAATACCAAAAAACTTTAAGAAAATTATGAACTACATAAATAATCTTGAGTGGAGTCTTATTGGTGAGGTTTGGTTTTGTCTCAAACTCCAAATCTTCCTTAAAGTATCTTGAATACCATCAACATAAGAGTAAGTGAAATAACATACATTTCATCCTGATCCTAATCTTTGACTTTATTTCAAAAGGACTATTTACATTAATTGACATTAATTGGGTAATAAATGCAATTACTTTTGTTTAGAAAACCATTAATATTTTTTCAACGGATTTTCTTTCTTCCATATATAAAAATGTTTTTTACAAAAAAATCATATATTTATTTTAATTCAATAAATTGTGCTCCATGCCAATCACGAAATATATTATAGATTTAATTATATTTTGAAAAATTCCTAATAAATTTGGAAACTATCAATTTTCCGGTCAATTCTCGATAAATTATTATGATTTATTGAATACTCAATAAATTTATTTTTTTTCAATTGAGTCTTTAGTATTAATTTATTATAATTTATTGAATACTCAATAAATTTATTTTTTTTCAATTGAGTCTTTAGTATTAATTTTTTCTGTTAATAATTAAATGATTTGACGATTAAATGGGTGACGTGGTTATTATCTTTCTAAGTTGTTATTACATGTCATATTTTTATAATTTTAATATTTTAATTTAAAATAATTATAAAATCATGATTTAATATGAAATATTATAGGCTACTCTTCATACAGCCTATAATATTTAATATTTTGAACAATCTAAATCACAGTACGAAACTTTAATCGTCAGATTATTAGAAGAAGCATTATTTTAGATTTCTTGACAACTATATCTATATTTGGTAAATAAAGCACATACTAATAATTTTATCAATTTTAATATAATTTTTATTTTGACAAAGATTACATTTTATGTACCCTCGCAACTTCTAAACATCTCTGAAATGATATATACGTTTTTAAAATTTAAATCTTGATAATAAAATTAATTTTAGAAATATTAAAAATATTACCCAATTCAATATGTCAATTTTCTTTTGGGTGTTTCTTCCTGCATCTCATTAAATTTTCTGCACCCTATTCTAAAACACATTATTCCTATTCCGGAAAAGTTTTTCTGGAAGACACTCATTACACCCTTATTCTGGATAAAAAATTTCAGTGTGATGGGGTGCAGGAAGAAATTTGTCCGTATTTTCTTTTTCTGTCTTAACCGACCAGCACATCGTATTAAGAGATGTAATTATATGCTACTCCTCATACAGAGATTTTTTCTTCCCCACCTCCATTATTACCACCTGCACTGCCCCCCATACTAATAGCAAAGGGATTAAAATATCTTTAATCTTCGCCATCCTCTTTTAAAGGAAGGAGAAAGTGTGAGTAAAACATTGGGTTGCTCGTTATAGAAAACTCGTTCCAACACATATCTCATATGTTAAAGAAGCTTATTCCATAGATCTTGTCATAGATCTTGTTCTGAAAATATATCGAAAATTCTGATCAGAAATCATGGTTTAAAATTTTTGAAAAGCTCGTTTTGGAAGATTTCCAGAACAGGTAATCCGGAAAGTATGGCGGTGCAATCAACTCAAAACGTTAAGTCATTAAGTAGCACAGCAATGGAAAGTAGAAGAACCCAGATGCTAAATCGCAATTTATATTTCTCTGTCGAAAGGTTAGGAAACAAGATAAAATCTTGAAGAAAATCTATGATCTTAGAATTTGAAGGGATAGGAAACTAAACTGGCTTTACAAATTTAATATAAACCAGAGTTGTAGTTGTTCAGATGAAGAGACAAACATAGATACTAGCACTGTTACAAAAGATCGTCAGGGCTGGATTCTCCACCAGATTTGAAAGATCCAGGAATCACAAAAGAGAATGAGCCTTCTGAGTCATCAAATAGAGGTCTAGTGAATTCATTAAACCCACCAAAGCTGTTGTCAAAGTTCAATGATGAGAAAAAACTTATAGGATCATCACTATTGCCTTTTACATCCATCACATTCTCCACTTCATTTCCATTTGAAGAAGGGCTTGATCCAAAACTGAACTGCATATTCTCCACCTTACTGTTTTCTTTTCTTTCATGATTGGGTGGCTCAGCTACCCCTTTAGTGTCATCCAAGGGAATGGCTGGAGTATGGCCCTGGAAAAGAGCAATGTGCCCAAAAAGCTTGTCTTTCCTAGAAAATGTTGTGCCACATGAACACAGCCATTTATCCTTACCACAGTGCTTTTCATGAGTTTTCAGATCAGCCATGACTGAGAACTTCTTGGTGTTGCATCTGCTGCAAGTGTAACTCTTGTCACAGTGTGTCCTTTTGTAATGGTTTTTCACACAAAGGATAGTCTTCAGAGGTTGAAACTTCTTGTGATCCTTGTTGCGCTTGCAGCCAGGATAGGGACAGGAATACCTCTTGATAAGCTTTGGTGATCCAGATTCTTTGTGAGGTTTTGCAAGAGCTGCTGGGGTTTTGTACTCGTCGCCATGGCCGCGCATATGCATTCGGAGATTTGCATCTCGCTTGAATCCCTTCCCACAAATTGTGCAGAAATGGGTGTGAGGAGCAAGGATTTCTTCTTTCTCTAATTGTAGAATCTCATATGAACCAGGGGCAAGGGTTTCTCCCTCATCTACATCTTCTTCATCTTTGAGTTCTTGTTCTACCACATTGTAGTTTGGCTCCATTTCACAGTTATTAGGTAGATCAGTTTGCATGGACTGATCAGACATTTTCTTTCCACCATTATTTTCTGGCTGAATACAGCTGCTACTTCCACCAGCCCCGGAAGGAACGGTCGTCCCACGAAGCTGATCAATCTGTCCCAACAATGAAGCTGTGTTTGCAAGGTTGTGCCTAACAGATGGGAGAAGACTACCTGCAGTAGAGATCAATTGAATAATGATTGATGTGAGATCCGTTGTGATAAGCTGCTGTTCCTGAGTTACAAGTTCATTAGGTTGTCCAATGCCCTTTTGACGAACAATCAAGTGCACTAGATCCTGAAGCTGATGAATCTTTTCTTCCAGGAAAGACAGGTTATTCAACATCACATTGGGGTCCCAATCTTGGAGTGCACTGGTTTGTGATGATTCATTCAGATGACAGTTTTCTTGATTAGGGATCTCAATCTCATTGTTTGAGTTGCAAGAAAGTGGAGACTGAGTTTGAGAAGGCTGGTTGAAGTCTTTGAAAGGTACTTCTGCTCTCATCCCATAATCTGAATTTGAGGGATCATCCCATTTGGGTTGATTATTCTGCAGACCAAAACCTGGGAATGACATGGAATCCGAGGTTAACGATGAAGACCTTGCCCAGTTGTTGGCATGTAGACTCCCATTTGAATCCATTTCAAATTCTTTATCAAGATTCTTGATCACTGAAAATCAAAGGAAATATGACTGAGAAACTGATACAGTGTACAAAGCACAACAATAACAACAAAGCCTTATCCCACCACTGGGTTAGATCAGCTACATGGATTACACAGCTAAGTCAGCTCCATCAAAAACCAAGACTCTTTTACAAAAATACCACACATGGATCATTCATCATTCACAAAGAACATCAATAGAGTATAAAGAATTTACCAAAACCAAGGACCATGTCGGATTAGATTATGTTTCAAAGTTCCAAAAAGGCAGAAATAATAAAGGGTGGTCAGGGAAAATTTGAACGGAAAGAGAGACAAAAGGGGACAGCGATAAAAGGAAAATTAAGCATGACCACCAATCAGAAGAAATATGCTATTCAACATAGATATCCACAAGAATACAAATAAATATCCCATGCCACTTGAAATTACGATTGAATACAGGAATCAAACCATGAAACAAAATCTTTCTCTGCACTTTAGTTGAATTAACTTTTGACGTGGGTAATTACCTAGCTAAGGCTATAAGCCTTAAGTTAAGTCAACACAAACACAGTAATCACATAAACACAGTAATCACAAGACCAAACTCATATTTTCTTCACAGTATATTCAGGATCCAAATTCCAAAATCTTTTTCCCTTTTAATATTTATATCATACCATAAAATCAGAACAAAGAAAAAACCCCTTTACCCTTCACGTCCTTTACTCCTCAGGTGAAGCGGCAAGTCAACCTGTATAAAGCCCCAATTATAAAAAAAAAATAAAAAAATAAAAAAACTTCAAATTCTTCTTATCTAATTCATCCCCTCACTCTTTGTTCTGAGAAATCCAAAATTGAAAAAACAGATTTCATGGAAAATAGAGAGATCAAGTTTTTGCCGAAAACAGCAAAAACCCTATTCAGAGATAACCCTTAACAAAATTAAAAATTAAAAAGGACATGCAACACAAATTCATAGAATAAAATCACACAGGGGGATGGAGCACTTACAGATTCAGAGATCAAAAGAGACCCCAAGCAAATTGCTCCATTTCAATTGAAAAATGAAAAAGGGTGGCATGAGAAAGAAAGCAAGGGTTTCAAGCAAATGTTTATATAGGCATTCACTTTGTAAGCATATATGTTGTGCTGAACACAGTAGCAGCACCATGATAGCTTTGGTCAACCCCACAATTATGACCTGCAATTGTATAGGTCAATTTTGTTCACTCAAATTGGGGACCCCACCAATCTGACGACAAAGTTTCTAATCAACTTTTTTATCTATCAATCACAACCGTTGTTTCTTTTGTTTCAGTTTATTGATTCTTTCTTAAATTTATGTTTTTTTTATCTGTTATAATAGGCTGTTATTAATGATAATTAATATACATTAAATTTTATCAAAATATTAAATAAAATATAATTATTAATATAGTTTTTTTTATTTAAAGTACATAAATATTTATAACTGTTATAAATGTGTTTAATATTTTATTTAATATTTATGAATAAAAATTAAAAAGTAAAATAATTATATTTTAATATTATTAAAAATTAAAATATAATTAAATATAAAAAAAAAATTAAATAAAAAAATTAACAAAGAATGGTGTTAAAGGTCTAAAAAGTTTACAAAAATTAAAATTAAAATATTAATTTAAGATTTCAATGAAATTAATTTCTCAGACTTCTCCATAATATTTTGCAACATTCATGTTAGCTTAACAAAATTCCAAAAAATAGACAATATTTCAATATCTAAAATTATTAATTCTAAATACATAAAACTAGCAATATAAAAAAAATTATTTAAACTTTTAGAAAAGACCTTACAAATTTCAAAGTTCTTATTTTGTATCAGAGGTATTGCTTAAAAGTTTTAAATGATAGTTTTGTCTTTATAAAGTCTGTTATATTCATTTATATTATTTTAATTAATGAACTCAATCATTCCATCTTTCGATGTGAACATGATCATACAATGCACATTAAGTATTCCATATATATATATATATATATATATACTTAATTATTCATTTAGTCCTCTAATATGTTGTTTTGGTTCATTTTAGTCCTTTTTAGGTTCAATTTAATCATTCATTTTGTTTTTAAAAGGTTCAATTTGGTCTCATTTAAGTCTATCTTTTATTCAATGTAGTCATTCTTCATTTCAAAACTATCCAATTTTGTCCTCTTTAATTTAAGACTAAATTAGTAAGTTTAATTACAACTTATATATAAATGTTAATTTTTTTTTTTTTGGATTTATACATCAAATCACACCACCAAAATACTAAAAATTATTTTATGTTTTACACTCCACCTAAATACTCAATTTGATTTATAAATATAAAAAATTATTTTAACATGTATATATAAGTTATAATTAAGCTTAATTACTAATTTGGATTCAAATCTAAAAGAATTAAATTGTATCGTTTTAAAGAAAATGAGGACTAAATTAAATAAAAAATAATAAACGACCAAAGTGAACCTCTTTTAAAACATTGAAGGATTAAATTGAATCAAAAAATAATAAGATTAAAACGAACTAAACTAATAAATTAGAGGATTAAATCACTAATTATATATATATATATAATAAATATAAATCTGTAAGGATTTTTTTGTTTATTTTTCTTTCCACTTTAACATTCAAGTTATTATTTTATTTAAATTTTATTTATTTTTTAAATTTAACTACTTTTTAAATCAAATAAATAAAAATCATCTATTAAATATAAAAATAATTTACAAAATAAATAAAAATTATCTATATTTATAATTATAATTTAATTATTTTTTATTATAAAAAAATGAGAACACATGTGCATGTGTTATAAAAATACAAATTTCATAATTCCAATTTTATCATTTATAATATTTTTATCTGACTTTCTAATTGTAACTGTTATATTAAATATTTTAAGATAAATAAACTTTTTTTATATACATTTTATGATTCTAATTTTATCATTTATAATATTTTTTATTATTTTTTTAATAATAACTGCTATATCACATATTTAAAAAAAAATTGTTGAATATTTGATTTGATTTTCATTGTAAGTTGATTATCTTAAAATCCACTCATATTCTATGGATAATAACATTCTTTCTCACACTTCTTTCACACTATTTTTTTACTTATAGAAATTAATAAAATATGATAAATTTTCACAGGTACATTTTTGACCTAGAAATCTTTTTCCTCTTACACACAAACATATACAAAATTAGTCAATTTAGAATATTTTAATATACATAACTAGAAATTCTCTTGAAATATACTTAATCATAGTTTGCTAACATAGGGTGTTAAGAAATTATAACAAAAATGATTTTGAATACATTCACATTGTGTAACTTATATTAATCTACTACAACAAAAAGAAAATCAATAGATTATATATATTTTTTTAATGGGTAACTAGAATGGAGTATGAAAGTGAAATGTGATGTGATGAAAAGGATAGATAAGATGAGAAAGGAGATGAGTGGGGGTACCCTACATAACATTCATCATTCTCTTTCCTTTCTACACCTGTAAACAAAAGATTCTTTCTTTCTACACATTTTTCCATGGAATTCATTACAGTCCCCACCACCTTCATATGTTCCTATAATTCAATTCCCAACTAAATTTACTCATTTACATAAATTCATATTTGCATTTTTCTTTTCTTTTTCTTTTACAATATCATATACATTTATCTCAATTCTTCTTCACTAGGGTTATCTTAGTTTTTTTTTTTTCTTCTTCTGAACCTATAACTATAAATCCTGAAAATTATTATCTCTGTAGATGATTAAGGTCTTTTTGGGTGGTAGGTAAAAGATATGACTAGAAATGTTTACATAATTTTCTTAAAATCAAAATAATGTGTTAGTTTCACTATAATTCTTAATTTTTTGTTACATTAAATAACTTAATAAAAATGATATTTTGCCTTTTTATATCTTTTCATTTTGGAAAAGTTTAATTTGAACACTCTTGTATGATTTTATTTTCCTAGAAATCTTTGTTTTTTTCACTAGGAAACCTAGACGTGGGAACATTCCTTTAATAGTTTAAATTAACTGAAGAGATTAAAACGATTAGGGATGGATATAATATTTCGAAACATTGAAGTTAAAAGCTAGTAAGAGGAAGATGTTAAAAGATACACCGAGGAGCCAAATTTGGATTAATTGAAGGATAAAAATAATAATACTTAAACTTCATTTAATAAATATATAACTATCAAATATATATAGTTGTGTAAATTTTAAAAACATAATTCATCCTTTATCTCACTTCTCGAACTCTCTTTTTCTAGATTTTTCTTTTCAACTACTTTCTAATTTTCTTTCTCCTATCCTCATTTTTTTTTTAAATCTAGGCATTTCATAATATTTGAGGGCTAGGAATCCGATCAGACTTTCAATCCAAGTAAATTTCTCTTTCTTTAAAGATTTTTTGTTCTTTTACTTTTCTTATCATTATATCAACAATCTTAGTAGAGTTAATTTTGAGAAATAATTATCTTATTAAAGACACACTAAACTTTTGTTATATTATGATACTTTATTTTTTCTTCCCAAATTTTGAATATCGGTTCAGGAAATTGCCTGAAGAGAATAATTATAGGTAAGAGAAACTATTTATATACTTTTATATCTTATGACAGATAATCTGAATATGAAAATGACATAGTGATATATCTTAAGTTTTACGTAGGATTATTTGTTGTTTGAACATGTTATCAATTTGAGTTTCTGATGAGATTTGTATAGTTCAAAAGAATGAATATTGTTCTGTTATTTGTTTTAGATTATTGCATTTAGGATAAATTATTCAAAGTTATAGTTATTTGAAGCAAAATATTCGATGTTAGTTTACGAGTTTGATGACAAAATATATATATATATATATATATATATATATATATATATATATATATATATATATATATATATATATATATATATATATATATATATATATATTCTGACTAGAGAGCAAATCGGGAAATTTATATTGGAAATTTTGATTATCTTTCAAAGTAACTTATAATTTGTTAGTTTTATTAAACACATCCTAATTTTCTAAATACTTTATAATTAAATCAATATAAAGGGAATACTAATAAATTTATCAGATAAAAAATGCATTCATTTATAGTATTTTTTAAAAAGATTTAGTTAGTTACATACTACATAATTTTGTTATCTAATTGTTAGATCTACATTAAGTATGTTCATGATTCATGTTAACTATATCCAATTTAAGTTCATGATAACTTAACTTATGATGTAACTCTTGTAAGGGCAGATGACCAAAGAATCAAGCAATTACGTATTAAAATTATTTTATTGGTTAAAATTATTTGAAGTCCACAAATGCCTTGGATAGAAAAGCTCAAGGTTAGATCCAATAATCATCTAAAATAAGTTTGAGACAAAGTTACAAAAAATTAAGTTTTTTCTTTTGATACAAATTTTCTACACTATGAGTTTATTGTAACAAATTTTGTGAGACCCTAGAAAATAGTATTTAAGGGGTGGTCGTGTTTTAAAAGAATAAAATCTTATTATTTTAATAATAAAATAATGAATTATAAATAGAAATTTCATAAAGAGATCTCATTACTTAAAAATATTTTATCTCTCTAAAATTATCTTTATAAGAGCTCACTCTCCTCTCTCTAAACTATCAAATCCTGTGATTATTTGTTTGAAGATCAGAGACCGTCTGTGTGATCCTTGCAGCAAGATCTTCAAGTCTGTCCGATCAATTTTTCCATTGAGTAAGTTGATTTTCAACTCTTCCTTTTGTGTAATTCTTGATCATCCTTGCATGCTCCTCTCTTTGAGGTCGCATGTGTTCCTTTAGTCTTCTATTTGGTTATCTATTGATCATTGGTCATGAGGGTATGATCTGATTATCTCCGTGGTATTTCTATGTGTAGATAGAGTACCTTGTGGTTTGCGGAAGATTTTGGTGTTGTTAGAGTCAGTCGAGCTTTTCACCAGGTAAGTGAAGCTAGTTTTTGTTTGTGTGTGTGAGTTTGATAAAAATTTCTAATTGCACGCTTGTGGTTGATTGAGTTTGGTAATGATTAGTGTTCATATGGATGATTTTAGTATGTGAACTATTTGATGAATTATGTATGATTGTTGATAAATTATGTGGTAGTTGGGGAAATGTAGGATTTGAGTCATTGATCAAATTTGTACCAACTCCTATGATTTAAAGACTATTTTAGATTGATACCTAAAGGAGGAGTACTAATTTGAATTATGAAATAGGTTCAGATTTCCCAAAAACCTTAAATTGCAATTGTTGATATTTGGTGTAGCGCTTAGCTCCATAATAGCGTCATTGAGCACAAACTTTTATGTGTTGGTTAACGATGAGCGTTGTCCATGTGGCATTGAGTGTTGAAGACCACTACAGGTCTAGGAGTTTTTTAGCTCCATGATGTTGAGCGCCGACATGCTGGTGTTAAACGTGTATTTTTATTAGGTGAACCTAGGCATAATAAGATTAATCTTTTGTGTGGTTAGGTGATAACCCCTTGAGTCTAGACTTTACAGAGTCTACAAACCATCAAAAATGCATACTTCCAGTGAATTCTATATCAATGACATGTATCCAGATATTTAAGTTTAATGTCAACTACTTGTGTGAATGTAGAAAGTGATATGACTTATATTGTATTTGTATGCTTCTAGCATGAGTTACTTTTATATATATATATATATATATATATATATATATATATATATATATATATATATATATATATATATATATATATATATATATATATATATATATATATATATGTATGTACATATATATGTATGTACATATATATGTATGTACATATATATGTATGTACATATATATATATGTATATACATATACATATATATGTACATACATATATATGTATATACATATATATGTATATACATATATATATATATATATATATATATATATATATATATATATATATATATATATATATATATATATATATATATATATATATATATATATATATATATATATATGAATATGTCTTTGATAAACTACCTTATCTTGTTTTTTGGTTGTATTGTTGGTTTTGTTGTTTTTCTTTTGCAATGATCATTAAATTGTGTAAGCAGAGGAGGAAGCAAGTAAGGAGACCCCTTTGATGGACAATAGTGAGACTATTTAGTAGTATAGGGTTCTAGAAACTATGTATATTTTGTTTCTTTTGAAAAACTTTGTTTGGTTCTTGGTTTAATTATCTATATTATATTTTATGGTTATTACTTTTGGATAATTGTATACATATTTTATAACCTTTTAACTTTCTGTTTTGCTTTATTAGAATATTTAATATTTTATTTAGTAGTTTATACTATTAAATGGGATGTTATTTGAAGCATTTTTTTTTTGTATTTAGAATGGATGATGGAAGGTAGGGGTGGCAATGTGTGCTTAGCTTGGCGAGCCGGCCTACAGACCTGCCAAAAAATGCGAGGGAGGCTGAGATATTGAGCTCGCTGTCCACTTGTATTTGTGTATATTGGTCATTTTCCTTATGGACTTCTGCATGAAAGTTTCAGATTCTTGTATGAGTAGAAAAAATAAGTGTTATGTATTTTTGAATGTGCTAAAAATTTAAGAATATATAGTGTATGTTAAAGTACAAATATAAATATAATAAAAATGTTAAATTATCAATTTATTATTCAACTCCACCGTCTTTGCTTAATTTTGTGAATTTGTTAAAGTTTTCTAATTTGTTAAACATTTAAAACTTTATCCTAAGATAAAACAAAAAAAAGGCCAGCCCACGAATCAAAGCTTATATGGAGTGAGTCAGACTTTGAGTCCGAATTTTCAACACGGAACATGTCAGTCCAACCCACATTTTGCGTACTAAATACAAGGTGGACCTAAATAAGGTTAACTTGACATGCATTGTTATCCCTAAGAGAAGGTGTAAATCTTAAAACGTTAAGTCAGTGACATAAGATTCAATTATAGATAGTATGTTTAAGTAATAATTAATATATATTGTAATTGTTAGAACATCTCATTCAATTCGTTAATTAATTATTATTAATTACATTTATTTAGTATGAGTTATTTTCATTAAATAACCATTCTTGTTAAATTTTTTAAAAGTATGAGTTATTTTCATTAAATAACCATTTTTAAATCTTTTTAAATAGTGAGATTTATCTTATTTAAGGAAATTAAGATTAAAAAAATTGAAATTAAACTATTTTTAATTTTTTTTTCGTTACCCAAATGTTATGATTCCAGCTTGATTGCGTCTGGATGATTTCAACTATGAGATGATGTAATAAGTTTTCTTTTAATAATTTTTTAATCAAAGAGTATTCTAAGTTAAATAATAATAATAATAATAATAATAATAATAATAATAATATATTATTATTATTATAAAAAAGAGGAAAATTCCTAGGAAGATACCCATAACATAGTTGAAGTGGGTTCATTGCTTCTTTTCCTGAACACAGTCACTGCCTTAAACCAGCCAACTGCAGACAAACTCATATTATGGGTACAAACTACTTATTCTTTTATTAGAGGTAACATGGACACATGGTACAATATATATATATATATATATATATATATATATATAAATATATATATATATATATATATATATTTTTTTTATTTATATTATTATATATATATAAATATATATATTTTTATA
>Ga0214545_1003041_pt1 | contig 32207 bp, 12 predicted proteins | sample CNSS4metaG_FD_160064 | JGI IMG/M metagenome (GOLD analysis project Ga0214545, IMG submission 160064) | Root nodule microbial communities from cowpea collected in UCLA plant growth center, Los Angeles, California, USA - CNSS4 | ecosystem: Host-associated > Plants > Roots > Nodule | place: USA...
CACTGGCCATGCTAGATTCAAATATATAGTCAATGAAGTAATTAACAAAATCCAACTTACTCCTAGGGTCAAGCACAACAACAATCAATAATAAGATATTAATTCCATTGGGATTTCCCCAATATTTGTCATACTTACCCTTCATCCTCATTGCCATCAATCTTATGCTCTCATCACTACTCTCAGAATATTGTCGAATCTTTTTACCAATTCCAAACACTTCCTTCATATACATATGACTAGTGACGAAAGAAGAACTAGAAATGCACATGGTAGTGTCATAAAACATCTTTAAGAATGGTAGAACAGACCTCGCATATTCCCAATCCTCTTCTAGTGGCACACCACTACTTTTGGCCATTTCAACACCAAATTTCTTATCTTGCATATCTAGCTTGACAAAGGTATCTTTGTACTTCAAGCTTGCCTCTAACATTAGATAAGTTGAATTCCATCTGGTTTGAACATCAAGGCAAACAAGAGCTTTATAACAAATTCCCTCTTGTTTAACACAAGCCTTGAATCTAGCAAATCGAGCTGGAGAAGATTTCACATATTTAACTGCACTCCGAAATTTTGAAATTGAATCTTTTATCTCTTTTAACCCATCCTTCACAATCAAACTTAATATATGTGCGCAACAATGCATATGAACATATTCTCCCTTTAAGACAAGAAAATTCCATGATAACATCCTTCTTTTGAGGTATTGGACCCCAACATCATTTGTTGTAGCATTATCCACAATGACACTAAGGACTCGTTTCAACTCCCAGTTATTCAAATAGGCCTCAACATGTTTAGCAATGAGCTCCCCTTAATGACCTGTTGTTTGAGAAAAATTCAAAAATTTCTTATGCAGCTTCTAATCTTCATCAATAAAGTGAGTTGTTAAACTCATGTAGTTTAGGTTTTGGATTGAAGTCCATGTGTCTGTAGTTAAGCAAACCCTCTCACACTGCTTTGATAAAAAAAATTTCAACTTAGTTTTTTCCTCTTCATAGAGTTCCCACATTTCACGCCTCAATATAGTGCGGGACAGGATCTCAAACCGTGGCTACAAGGATCGTACAAAGTCACGGAAGTCTTCATCTTCCACAAATCGAAAAGGAAGCTCGAACTTCACAAACATCTTCACCAACTTCATTCGAGATGCATTTTGGTCAAACTTAGAAATAGTTGGTGAAGGGTCAACACTAGCCCCTTCTGTAGTTGATGATGACAATTTTTTTCCTTTTGAATGATTCTCTATTAGGATTTTCCTTGCATCTTATCAAATGATTCCTTATCCCACTTGTTTTGGCCAAATATTTAATCAAATCACCACAATAATTGCACTTAGCCTTCTTCTCAGAATAAGGATTTTGTTGGGTAAAATGCCCCCACACATCTGACCGACCTTTACTATGCTCAGTTGACGATGTAGCCATACAAGGAGGTAAAGGATCAATCCCAGAAGTAGTTGGTGTGAGAGTTTCGACAGTTTCTGGCAATGTAAAATCCATTTATTTCTCTTCTTCTCTATTTCTTTGCCTCTGTTTTTGCCTCTCTTCGCCACTTCACTCTTACCCTTTTGAAGTTCTGAGCTTCTCTTACATGGAAAGTTTCAAAGCTAAAAACTTTAAATTGGTTCTTCAATTGGGTGGTTGGGTTCTTGTTCAAGACCTACATTTGATGGCTTGATTCTCTATGTAGAAACATTATGTAAGGTTATTAATAAAATATATGTTAGACCTAAACTGTGTTTCATGTTGTTGACGAAGAAATCCCCAACAGGTTCATCCCAATAAAAGATTAGAATGATCGAATTGGAGAAAAACGAAGAAGCGAAATGAAAATCTAAAGATATAAAGAGATCACCTTCGATGGCGACAATCTTCGACGGCGGCGAGGTGACAGAGACAGGATATGTATTTGTCGTGGTTGAATCTCGGTGGTGACTGAATCAAAAGTGTGTGTGGACATTGGGATTGAAGAGAAAGAAAAAATGACAGTTCAGTGCACTAGATGTGAACAATTAACTGTTTGCAGTACAGTTTTTCAAACTTTAACTAAAAAACAGTACAGTTTCATTTTACTATTAATAATTCAGTTATTTTTGGTTTAAAACAATACAGTTAACTTAAGTACAGTACAATTAAGTTATTTTTGTGCGGCCCTACATATATGCTAACAAATAGTAAGGATTGTAAAAAAAATTATTTAGAACCAGAACGGTTTTTTTTATTATTAAAGTATTTATAAAATCGACAAAACTTATGAAAAAAATAATTATTGAAGAAGGGTTAAAAAGAGTGTTATGTTTTTCTTACCGAAATTATAACTTTCTGCCACTAGTAATCTTCGCTAAGTGGTGACATGAAATGTCATGTGACCTTCCACATTGATTACGAATATGATACAACAATCTCATAATTTTTTAGTAATTTTTATTTTTAATCCTGTATTTTTTACAATTTTTTAGTCCCTAAACATATTCCAGTTTTAATTGATTAAAATTTTTTATTCTTTCTCAACTTTTGTATGCCAAAACAAATCCAAACTCATGGGCTAACCCATGTGCTAACCATGACCGAGCCGAAAAAGTAATTTTTAGAAATTGTCATTAAACGAAATCTTGTCTACCAACACACCTACCTATGGGTATTGCTTCCTGTATCTATCTTGTTTTTCCTGCACCCTATCAAACATGTGAAATATCAAAAAGGACCTTCTCTAAATATTTTACTTTAACCCTAACAGTTTAATCTTCATCCCTCAGCTCCAACTGCATCTCCTCCAAGCTTTGACGGTGGCAGCTGCTTCCACAATGCCAGCTGCGTTTTCTATATTGGAGAAGAAGGTAATGGTCAACATTAGAGATGGCAAATAAATTCGTCTCCGTGGGTATTATCCGAACCTGTCCCCGTTTTGACGGAGAATCCCCGCATTAACTGGATATGGGTATGGGTATGAGGAATCCCCGATTTTGTCGATTGGGGATGGAGATGGGGATGAATATATCCCCGCCATAATACCCGTCCCTGCCATATCTTCATCTTCCTTTAAATTATTAAAATATTCATAATTAATTAAGTAATCATATATATATATATATATATATTATTTCTATTTTTTATTTCTTCTAAATATTTGGTTTGTCATGAAACTCATTCGCATCTCTAATATATTTTTTATCTTATCATAACATTTATGTAATTATGTTAAAATGATGTATGTCAATTAAAAAAAAATTATGTCTAACATTTGAATATTTCTATTATTTTTTAATATTTTTATTTATTGTATATTTTCTTTTCACATGAGAATGTTTAATACTCTCAATTTAAGTGTTTAATAGGATAAACATTTCATTTACTAGGTAATATAAAAATAATTATTTACTTATTATTATTAATTTTTGTTTCATTTGAAGAACTCTTTTATTTCGCTAAAATAATTTTTGTTATTTCTCAACCATTGAGTATATATGTTGATATTTGAAAAGTTTTCTTAGATCTCTAAGATATTTTTCGTCTTATCATACCCTTAATTATACATTTGTTTTTCTTTGTGCAATTCCTTCCAATAGTCTCCAAATTGTTTATAAGACACACATTTGTTAATTTTTTAATATTTTTGTTTATGTTTATGTTCATCATGTAGAATATTATTTCGATAAATTTTATCTAATTATTTTTTATTTTCTAACTCATTACAATCATACTTTAATTTTTTTTTCACTATAATTGTATAAATAATTTTTATTTACTATAATATAAAAATTTAATGTAATTGCCATGAATATTTTTTTATCAGCATCCAACATATATTGGAGTTTAAAATATACAAGATCTATGATAAAATTTTATTATGTTTATTATTTATTTTTTGCGTCATTTTTTTATCAAACATTGAGTATATATGTTGATATTTGAAAACTTTTTTTAGATCTCTAAGATATTTTTCATCTTATCATACCATTAATTATATATTTGTTTTTCTTTGTGTGATTCCTTCCAATAGTCTCCAAATTGTTTATAAGACACACATTTGTTAATTTTTTAATTTTTTTAATTTTTGTTTATTTTCTTCATGTATAATACTATTTACTATTTCGATAAATTTTATCTAATTATTTTTTATTTTCTAACTCATTACAATCATACTTTAATTTTTTCACTATAGTTGTATAAATAATTTTTATTTACTACAATATAAAAATTTGATGTAATTGCCATGAATATTTTTTTACCACCATCCAACATATATTGTGGTTCAAAAGATACAAGATCTATGTTAAAATTTTATTATTATGTTTATTATTTGTTCTTTGCGTCATTTTGATCAAGTGATGTATTATAACTTTGATTAGTGTATAAAAAATAGATTCATTATAATTTAAAAAATTGAAGTAAGCAAACATTTAAAATATATTTTAATTTAAATATTTTTTAAATTTATCAACTAGGTTTCATTAATGTTTGCAAATTTAATAAATGTTTTGGTTCTCATCAAATTTTATTTGGTATTATAATCTAAAATGTAAGCAATTATAATTTATTTCAAAGTATTTAATATCGAAGAAACAATCATACTCCTAATATTGAATATTTAATAATATTATGTTTCCTTTACTATAATTTTTTATAAAAATTAATTAAAATTAATATTAAAGTATTAAGAAAATGGGTATGAGTATGGGTACGAGATTACACCCGTTACCCGGTGGGGATGAGAATGAGACAAAAGTTTGATACCAGTTGGGTTTGGGTATGGGGATGGGGATGACTTTTTTTTACGGAGATAGGTATGGGATAGTGAAACCCGTCCCCGCCCCGCCCCGCCCGTTGCCATCCCTGGTCAACATACATATGTTTAAGGAGATCAAAATTATTCGTATCACAAAAGATAAAATTCATAATGAATAAAAAATGCATTTATGCACAATTAACATATACAGATAAGTATTGATTATACTCGTATATTAATAGAATAAGTATAAATATTATATTATCTGTAACCGTAAATATTTGTATTTGGCATTAATTATTTAAATTAAATTAAATTAAAACTAAAGGATAACACAGGAATTAAATTAAATGATAGGCTGCGGAAACAAAATGATTTGGTGCAGCAAGAAAATGATATGGTGCTAGAAGGAGAAGCCCATACTAATGATGAGAATCCAACATGCCTCAAGTCACATAACTATGTATAGGCTTTTTTCTTCCCGCACCTCTATAACTTTTAAACTCTATGTCCATAATTTTAAATGACTATTTTACTTTTTTTTACCAAATTTCTAGATTACTTATTTTGAAATTTTTTCTGGATAAGTTTGTTGAATTTTTGGAACATAATTTTTACAAAATTTCCCAAAATGCATGAAATACATTCTTTCTAATCAAAATAACTTAGTATAACAAGTTAATGGTTTTTCTATAAATAAACATATAATTTCTAATCAAATACTATTTTCCACTGAGAGAGTACACATAAATAAAAGTAAAATTTCTAATCAAACATCATCTTCCAAGTGAGAGTGCATGTAGAAGCAATTGAATTGGTGTCTTTCTCCTATTTAAGCAAAATATCCTCTTTATCGTGCATTACTTTAGTCACAAGTTGGTTCATATGGATAATGATTATATATTCTACATTCCAAAATAATGCTCACCAAGACCTTAACTGCTTCTTATCAAAGTGATCACTAACCCCTCTTTGGGTTCACATTTTTTAAATTTTAGTGCAATATTGCTGTAGTTGTGGAAAAATGACTAGTCTTTATAATATAACAAAGAACTTTTTCTTTTTCAATGTTTTTGTTGAAGGGATAATGTTCACCAAAGGAGTGAGTGTTTGACTATGGGTTGAAAACGATAGTTTAAGTGGACATTTTATAAAATGTTATTTCTTTATTTTATATTTCAAAAAAAGCATGAATGCTCATTTATAATTATGCAAATGGATTTCTAATATGCACTCTAAAATGTTCAAAATTACGAGTGAACAAGAACATTTCACATGGATAAGTAATAAATAATAAGAAATAAATTGATTCATACAGATTATGACAACATAGCTTATTTCTTTTGAGAAGGTAACTTGCAGGAGTATTTTTAGAATTATGTCAAATTTGAAAGTACAAATATTAAAAGTGATTATCAAATAAATAATGAAATGACATATTTCAAGAAAAAAAAATATAGTGTTTATTACTTATATAATTTTCAAAATCAAATATTTAAATTAAAGATATGCCAGCTCTATATTTTTATTTATATAATGTTTGGACAATTAAAATTTAAAATTTATATAATAAACTCTTAATTCCTTATTTAAATTTATAATATTAAGTTAGTTAATGTTTTAAGATATTTGTCAACTTTCTTCCCTTCTGAAATTCCTTTGGAAGAATTGTGGCAGAAGTGGTGGTTGATCTGACATTACCAGAATTTAATTACATTGATAATGAATTCATCTCTGGCTTGATTAATTTGAATTACAGGAAATCTACCAAGAGTTTGACAAAAATAAAACCTCTATTCCTGTCTGTTCAAATACAACATTTATATCAATAAAAATAGTATTTTAATATGAATTTCATAAATATATACTTTTTGATATTTAAAAATTATATAATTAATTTTATTGAATTTAAGTAAACAAAGTTTCTTAAACTGAATTGAAAGATACTTTTTTGGTAAAAACTCTTTTTAACAGAAATATTATTAGTGTTTTTCCTTGAAACAATAATGACCTAGGAATAATGGAAACATGAGGAAGACTTTTTGTTGCTGCTCCACCTCAATTATTTTTGTAGGAGTTTGATTATTATAGGAATGGTTTAATGACTTTGGAGGCAGTTATATATATATGCCAATGAAAAAAGATAGGAAAAAATGAGGTAGAAATATAATAAATAAAAAAAATCATAAGTATATATTTATAAATATTCTCTATTTTCTATATTCAGAAATTAATTTTATGTTTAATTAAATTTAAATAACTTACTTTATCTGTCACAGTCAAGTCATCATAAGTACGAAAATCAAATAACGTAATACTTAAATAAAAATAAAAATATTTTAAATATTTGATAAAATTAATTTTTTAATAAAATTTAACTAAAAGTACTTAAAATTTAATTTTAATTTTTTTATCAAAATCTTTCTCATTGGAAGGTAAAGTAAATATATACATTTTTAAAGTGAAGAAGAAGTAGAAGTAATTTTTTTAAAAGTTTATATAATTATACTCTGCTTCTTCTACATGTTTCTCTTTTCTTTGTTCCTTTTTCTCTTGCCAATCATTTGAAAAGATTTATCTTTTGTTCCTAGATATTTTACTCTACTTCTGTTTATTTATATTCCAACTTTTATGTAAATGAATCCTGAAATTACAATTCACTTTTTGTTAATATATTCTGCATCGAGCACCTACCTACCTTAACAAAAAATAATCACAGTTTCCTACGCATTTATCGCTTGCAATAAAGGATGGCATAGTAGAGATCTATAAATTGGAGCTTTTGTACTATAGATATGGGTACGTGTCACAGATGGTAAATTTCCGTAAGAAAAAAAAAGATAAGATTAAGTATTTTTTTTCATCAACTTCAAGCTAAGATACAGATATAAAGATCAAATTAAGTATTTTTTTTATATGTTTCTTAAGTGGTTAAAAAAATTGAGATATAAATTATACATCAAGATGGAGATTATAAATTGAGAGAAAGATAATTTATACATTAGTTTGAAAGGATGGTGAAGAAGACGTGATAAGTTAAAATTGCTAAAAGGGCTTGTCTTTGTCCGAGCTACACCAAATAAATTTCTTTACACAACACTATAAAAATCAAATGTTTTTATCTCTCTCTTTCTTTTTCTTTTTTTTTTGAAGTTGGGTTTAAGGATTTCTCATTTTTTTTCTTAACCATTATTGTCTCTATATCTTCGTTTTTTGTTATTTTTAGAAACTTTCTTTTTCTCAAACTATTTGCCATTTTAAACTTTTCTCGGTTGAGAGAGGAAACGAACACAGTAAAAGGAATACACCAACCGAGTAAACACAAAAGATCAAATCACCTTCCCAGTAACCGTGATCTCCTAAAACACTCCAAAAAGAGAAAACCATTTTAGGCAAAGACATTTCTCACCAACCAAAAGAAATGGCGTGCGGTGTTAGCAACTTCAATTGAAAAACAAAAACCTTAAGACATTTTCCCATTCAACTAGGCCACAAAAAATGAAGAAGCAAGAAAAATAAATGCTAATCTAATTGGTATACGATTTGCACAACTACGTTAAGAAATGAAGGAGGCAGATACTGTCACAACAATATGAAGTACCAACAAGGGACATCATAAGAACAATGAGTAACAGATTTTACCATTTCATTTCATCATATCCAAAATCTTTCTATAATGAGACTTTGATAATGGCAACTAAAAACACACGAAATTTCTCAAGTGAGAAAAGATTAGTAAAGAAAGTATATCCCTGCTCAGAATAATGCAGCAGAATCACCTTGTTTCTCCTCTGTGGAGAAGGGAATGAGGTGAATTAGAAAAAGAGATAAAACTATCCATGTCTTTGTTTCCAAAATTGGAGCCAGAACTCATCTTGTCAAAGGAAGAAGATGCAAGTGAGTGCAAGAACTCATCAAACCCCTCTTGCTGACTTATATCTCCTGGTTTTTTCAAGTCCTCTGGCACTTCAACTTCCCCATCTAAATGCCTCACCACTTGCCTCATGCTAGGCCTAGCAGCAGGCACATCATTTGAACACAACAACCCCAATTTCAACACCACCAACACCTCTTTCTCATCAAAATTCCCATTGAGTTTTGGGTCCACCACATCAAGAATTCTCCCTTGTTTGTACTTCTCCCACACCCAATCCACCAAAACCAACTCTTCTGGCAATGCCTTAGGCTCAATTGGCCTGCGCCCACAAGCCACCTCAAGCAGAAGTGCCCCAAATGCAAAAACATCAGAGCTTGTAGTAGCTTTTCCTGTTCTAGGCAACTCAGGAGCCAGATACCCTAATGTACCCACCACTCTTGTGGTGCTTGGGTTAGCACCATGTTCATACAATCTTGCCAACCCAAAATCACCCAGTCTTCCATTAAGCTCAAAATCTAGCAGAACATTGCTGGCCTTCACATCTCTGTGTATCACCACCTGCTCATACCCCTCGTGTAGATACAGAAGAGCTGAAGCAACATTCTTTATGATCTTGAACCTGTGTTCCCAACTTAGGACCATCTTTGGCTCATCAAACAAGTACTTGTCCAAGCTCCCGTTGGCCATGAAATCATACACAAGCAGAAGGTCGCCACGGCGGCGGCACCATCCCAGTAATTGAACCAAATTCCGGTGGCGAAGCCGGCCTATGCTGGCTATTTCCGACACGAATTCCCTCAGGCCCTGCTTAGATTCGTGAGAAACTCGCTTCACGGCTACTTGGATCTTGGAGTTTGGCAATGTTCCCTTGTAGACTCTGCCAAAACCACCCTGCCCAAGGAGTTCTTTATCCTTGAAGCCTCTTGTGGCCTTCTTGAGCTCTTGGTAGGAGTACCTATGTGGCCCGATTTCAAGCTCCCATGCTTCAATCACATCGGCGTTCTTGATTTTTCTGTAAAAGTAAATGCCAATGGCGATGGCTAGTAACAGAATAACAGCAACTGAGACGGAAACCCCAGTTATCAAAGATGTTTGCTTTTTCTTTGGCTGTGGAAGCATCGGGAGAGAAGAGAGATCAAGGGGTGGTGCTGGTCCATTGATTTTGAAGCTCCAACCCAAGATGTAATGGGAGCTAGCAAGCAAACCCGTTGATGCAGAGAACCCAACATACATAGTGTCATGAAAAACGGGTGCGAGATCCACATTAAAGGACAAGATTGGAGTGTTGGGTTTGGATGAATTTGGGGAAAGTGCAACACTGATAACACTTAATTCAGAATCATAATCAACCCAAGCTAGAATCGGTTTCCCACCTTTGAGATTGAGACCCACCTCACTAACATTAGCAGATTTATTGGACTGCATGCTATTGATGTCTATTCCGACATGGTTGTCATTAATATCCCCAAACTCAAAGTCCTGCACTGTGTCAAACTCAACCGCAAAGATGTGGTTGGAGAAGTTACCATTATCACTGGAATTGAGAAACCCAAGGTACTGGCTAGGTAGAGCCTTGAGATCCTTGGAAGTTGCTATTGTGAAAGCCATGCCATGGCCACCAAGCTTGGGGTACTCGGGGACAATAGCCAGAGCAAAGGAGGAGGAAAAGGAAACAACTTTACCAGTGGTGGAGTTCTTCATCTGAAAAGGAGACGGGTAAAAGGCGTGACCCATTAACCTGCTGGTTTCATTTGTCAACTTGAGTATTCCATTTTTCTGTATCTCAGCCACCCCATCCAATGTCAGGTTACCAGCACCCACATCCTTGAATCCAGCATAGAGAAGCTGCTCAACCTGGGATGAAACTGGGATCATAAGAAACACCAAAAGAGACAACAATTTCAAAAGGGTGGCCATGATGAGCAAGATACTAGACAAAAATCAGAGAGACAAGAAGGTAGTGTGAGATGACAAAGTTGGTGGAAGTATAGTGAAAACTGAGATAAGAACAAGCATAATAGGTTGTTTATTGAATAGAAAAGTTAGTGAAATAGATCTTGGAGGAGGAAATAGGGTGGCAAAAGAGTCAAGAGGGAATGGAATGAGAGAAGGACACTATGAATGATGAGTCACATGAACCAGTTATAAAGGAGAAGGTAAAAGTGGAAGCTTTAGGGGTTGGGTGATTGCAAGAGTTCTTCAAAAGTCTCCCCTTGCAATAAATGTACAAAAACTGCACATGAAAGGCATCATGAGCCAAGACAGGGAACACCCATCCCTCTTTTACACCCCTAGCCCAAAAACAAAGTTGAAACTTGAGAGTGACTTGGCTTTGCAATTGGGAAAGATTTATGAACCAACCCACCAACACTCAATTTTTGTGGCTAGAGATATATGGGAAAAAAGTGAAAATCTGATAGAAAAAATAAATTAATTTTGTACTAAAAAATTAAAAATTGGGATTCTCAATCAAGCCGATTTAGTAGAAAGTCTGGAAGGAAGACTTGGCAAAAATACAGGAGTGGGGAAATTGGGCACCACCGTCTTTGGCTGCTTCGTATAATTTTAACTTCTGGATTTTGTACTGTCATTTTCAAATGGTAAGGACCCAAAGATTCCCTAGAAGAATGATGACCGGATAATTCATTTATGGCTTAAATATTCATGTCTTAGTTTTGGTCTATTTTTTTTTATTTTGGTCTTATTTTTGAAATTGTTTTCAATTTGGTTCTATTTTTTGTTATATTTTTTTAATCAACTTTTTTTTGTTAATTCCGTCTAAATCGTTAAAGGATGTGAACAATAACTGTCACGTGTCATTTTGTGATTTTTTTTTAATTTTTTTTAATGTTTTTTTAAATTTTTTTAAATTTTTTTAAATTTTTTTAAATTTTTTAATTTTTTTAAAAATGTACACGTGTCAAGTTCATATTATGCCACGTGGCATTATTGATTTTTTTTTATTTTTTTATTTTTTTAATTTGATTTTTTAATTAAAAAAAATTCACATGTCAAGCTAATATCAAGCCACGTGTCAGAATCATATTTTTTATATTCAACTTGGTCGTTATTTGTTTTCAATTTGGTCCTAGTTTTTTTTTTTAGTTTAGTATTTTTGTTCCTCTCCAAAGACAAAATATAATTTGTATATAAATGTGGCTTAATTGCATTTATATGAATATTCTTATTAAACTACATATTTTTATTAAATATTTTTAATTTAAAATTAGAGTTGGTTTAAAATTAAATATTTTTAACCTCTTAAAATTTTAAATTAATGGTGTTATTGCTTTTTTTCGTTTTAATTTTAAACTATCGCTAATTCTAAATTAAAAATATTTAATAAAAATATGCATTTTAATATATACAAATTAAATTTTGTCTCAATTTGGAGAGGAACAAAAATGTTAAATTTAAAAAAATATTAGAACCAAATTGAAAACAATTAACGAATATTAGGACCGAATTGAATATAAAAAACTAACTCTGACACGTGGCATGATCTTAGCTTGACATGTGGATTTTTTTTAAATTAAAAAAATTAAATTTAAAAAAAATTAAAAAAATTTTAAAAAAAATAAAAAATCACAAAAATGACACGTGGCATGATATGGGTTTGACACGTGTACATTTTTTTTAAAATTAAAAAATAAAAAAAAATTATAAAGAAAATTATAAAAAATTATAAAAAGTTATAAAAAAATTATAAAAAATCACAAAAATCACAAAATGACACGTGGCGATTACTGTTCACATCCGTTAATTATTTTAACGGTGTTAGCAAAAATAACTTTATTGAAAAAATATAACAAAAAGTAGGACCAAACTGAAAACAATTTTAAAAGTAAGACCAAAGTGAAAAAAGTCGACTAAAACTAGAACCAAATGACTATTTAAGCCTTCATTTATTTTCCATTTACTCTATTTTACTCTCATCTCATCTTTCATGGTGACAATAGTATTACTGCATGCTCTAGATATTGAGATGAAAAAAATGAGAAAAGAAAGATTCTATTGTTTGTTTACCAGAAACCTCACTATTTTAATTAGATTTTATTTGCTGTCATTTTATTTTTCACTTTAGTTTTTTTTTTTCTGGGCAAAATTTATAAGTGTGTATTTTTTATATATAATTATGTAGTTGCATGGTCATAAATTGATGAGAAATTACAAGTTTATTATAGTTGTAAGTTTTATTTTAGTACAGTTATATATTAAGATAGAAAGTCAAATATCTACGAATATTACGAATTTATGAAGCATTATGGTCTGTTGGGCTATCATTGTAAGTCAATTATTAATTTAATGGAGAAGAAACAGGTGTTTCATGGTTATACGCCCACATGTGAAATGAATATGATTTGTTTCTGTTTAATCCATAGTTTCATAGATTTTAAGCAAAATTATCTTATGTATAAAATGTTTTAGCAGTTTTGACAAAAAAATAATAATATAAAAATAGAGGATAAAAAGAGTTAATCTAATTTAATCTGTTTTTATTCTGTAGATATTTGGCTTGAGGCGATTGAAAATATTAACTCAATCTAAATTGCTTTTAACATGTAGGATTAAGCTAAATCTAGTTTAAGATTGAACTGAAAATCTGAACCCAAATCCGCCAACATAAAAGTAGATAACTTTTAAATTGGCTCACTACATAAACAGATATATATGTTAAATCTTATGATGTTAATCTAAAAGAAGATTAAGAAAAGGAGTTATGACCTAGTTTGAAGTATTGTGATGGAAAGGGTAAAGAACGTTGGGTACACCAAATTGAAACTAGAAAATAGTGGTCAATCTTGAATTTGGATTGGAAGGGTGATAACTGCTAAAGGGTGAATATAATAGAATAAGGGAGTCACGTTTTGAAAAGGGTTCTTTATATTAGGGGGTTAGTGGTGGAGATGGTGGGAAAGGGAATATATCAATCATAAATTACGCACAAAAACTTTCCGTAACTCTTCAACATCTCTTTCTCTGTCGAGTCTAAGCTTTGAAAGAAGACTCAACATTCGAACATAGTATTCTAAACCTATTTGCCAACTATGCATTAAACAATGTACAATGTAGTTTCTTGGAATTACGGTACAAAACTTTGGGTTCTATGCCTCTAGATTATTTTATTTCATAAACAGCTAATGCTCTTACTTATCTTTTAGGGATGGAAGAATGGTTTTGTATTAATATATTTAGCAGGAGTTCTTTAAAACTATCTTTTGTGAAAAACACTCGAATCATGTGTTTTGAGCAAATTTATATATAAAACTATTTTTTTTATTAATTTGTCCAATATCTGTCTTTAATTTATCTCTAAGTTAATTTATCTTTAAAAAATTTAGTTTTTTTTTGTTTTTATTTTCCTCTCGTACAAATGTTAATTTTTTTTTCTCCGAACATAGTAATTTATGTAACTAACTACTAGATATACCCCGGGCGTAAGTTTAAAATGGTTGGTGATGAAAAATTTAGGTCACAAAAGATTATTTCATTATTCATATGTAATTTCTTTTAATGTAACGTGAGTTTATTCAAGTAATTCTTTTAATGTAACGTAAAACTTGGGACAAATGATCATTATGTTAAATTAAAAAGAATAACAATGTTTTATTGCATTAAATATTGTTATATTGCATTTTTTTTTTTATGTTTTCGTCTTTAGCTTTAAACATTGGTTGCTGATTTTGTAACCAGGTGTCTGTTACTTGAAAGACGGGTCAATTGAGTTCTTTTAAAAATGTTTTGCAAAGTTGTGAACATACAAATATAATAAACAGTTATATGAGCAGGTAAATGAAGAATTAAAGGATGAGAAAAAAAATATATTTTATCTCGATTTAGCTAACTTGCATTCAATCGCTTAAGTAGTAGTTGAGACTACTCACTAAGTCAACAAATTATAGAACAACAGCTTTATTAAATCATTTCACAAACCTGTTAGAGATATTAACCAAATTTAGCCTTCTTTTTATTTTACAATGTATTAAAAATAATTTGAAATATTATTTAATTGAAACACGTGATTTTGAGTAATAAGGTGTCAAAATAACAAAATTGTGTATGGCAAATCGATCCACTCAAGCCCATTGTTTGATACTATACCATCCTAAATTATCTTAATTACTTGATAAACTCATTATAATAGTTTTCAAAATAATTGAAAACAAATTAGAAAGGATGATGGTGAATGAAATATGATATTATAATATATTGTTACAATAATTAATATTGAATTGAATTTTTTAAATTCCGTATAGAGACAAGGATAATATGTACATATCCTTCTTATTTTTATCCTCTTACTTATATGAATATTCATCATTGTTTCACCCTTGTTTTAAATTACTAAAAATATCTTTAGTTTATTAAGTAATCTAACAATTTAACATCAATTTAACTTTTTTATTTGTAACTTATTTCTAAAATATTTTTTTGATGATTTTATTATTTTTGATAAAAAAAAAATTATCTTTATTTAATTATTATTTGACACTCTTATTTAATATTTATATAATTATAATTTCTTTTTTGATATTTATATTAAAAAAATTACATGTTTATTTTTACATTGAATATTTATAATATTATTTTTTTATATTTTTACTATGATTTTTTAATTTTTTTAAATATTACTTTCATTAATATTTGAAATAATAGGGACCTGAATGGGGTATATATTCATTCTTCAATGACTAAGTTATAAACTAATGAAAATTATAAACTTAATATTTAAAATGACATACATAAAAGTAGTTTATTAACTGATATAACTAAAGCTACTCGAATGTCCCGACTATTTTATAATCATGATGATCATTCAAATGTGAGAAATGGTTTTTATAAATGTGAGAAAAAGTAATAATCTTCCAAACAGATTATTTGCTTCTCTTAATGATAAAAAGGTTCTTATTCCCAATAATGTTCCAAATAGAGTTTCCCGAAGTCAAATTTTATCAAGATAAAGATGAGATGAAAATTTATTATTTTCACATTATTATTTTTATATAATAGAAAAATTATTATTTCTAAATTATCTTTGTTTACATTTACTACGAATGATATTCAAATTAAAAAAATAATGATATTTCAATTGAAGTAATTGAAGTTTATATATATATATATATATATATATTATGAAATAGTCTTATCTTTAGTCGATAGTCAATGTGAAAATTTCAAACAATTATCACAAAAATTATTTTACTAAAGAATAAAAATGAAAGTAATATAATAATAGAACTATTTATAGATGTTAATAGTATTCAAATGTACTTCAAAATCATTATCGTATAAAAAGAGAATTTCAATTGAGCAATATATGTTAATATTATTCAAATGTACTCACAAATCATCAGCACCTCCACCAAAGCTTAGGGAGAAATCAAATCACAACACACCAAATCTCATCAAAGTAGTTTCTCCAAGAAGAAGCAATTTCAAATAAAACAAACAAGGATAAAAATGGAATTCCAAAAAAATGATTGGTGCCGGTAGAAATTGATGGGAGTGCAGGAAGAAATTGCCAACAAACTATATACAGCATAAAGCTTATTCGATTCTTCGTCTTTATTGTACCAAATTTGCAAATGCTTTCCTAGCAAATTACATACCTACTCATACTTATCCAACTAAGTAGCCAAAGTTAAGTATAATTTTCAAATAAAATTTTTGAAGAAATAGAAGCAAGAAATAACTGTAAATTTTATCATGTTATTTTAGGTCAAATAAATTATTATGTAATTTATTTGAACCCACGAGTAAACTTTTGAGCTGGGTGTGAAAAATCCAATGCTCAATGAAAATTACTTGTAATTTAAAACCACGATTTTATGAGAAATTTGAATACAAGGAACGGTAAATTTTTCCAAGAAAATTATGTTAACTTCACCCATAAAAATATTATGTAGTAAACTACTACTAAAATAGAACTGACACATTGAAATAAAAAAAAACACAAGTTTAGTCACATCCACAAAATTTATTTGTCTAAAATGATGGCTTGATGGTCTTATTCAGGTAGTTGTAATGTAAAAGGGAAAAATGATGTTTACCAACTCAGAAAACTCCGTTCAACAAAGATAGAACAAAAACTTTTTCACCAAACTCTTAGACTCAAACCTTTTCACCTTCATTCCAATATTCTTCTAAATGGTCCATTTTTAAAGTATTATAATGATAAACTCCACAAGTCTACAATTATCATCGAGCTTAAAATAGAATTCAAGACAAGACTAGCTTTGGTAATTGGTTTCACAATGTACATTCAATAAATTGAGCATTCTAAGATGTAAATCTAGTTAGCATCAGATTTGTAATTTCTGATCACTCCATTTTTCTGACAGAAGAAGCTTGAGTACTTTTTGATCCATGAAAATGACACATTTCATTTCATTAAATATTGCATATATAAGGAATTTTCCACAGCTACTAAATACAGAAGACTGATACATGTACTCATTTTGCACTAGTCCATGCCAAGGTGCATCAAAACCCAGTTCAGAAACAAAACATAAAGGTGAAGACCAGCACATGTTAGGAACAAAAAGCTAGAGCAGGGTTGAAGAACAAATTACTTAGATGACTGCTTCACTTCCACCTTCAAGCATCTAAACACAAGGTCAAACAATTTATTCAGATATCTCACACATTTCTTTTGCCACTAAAAGTATCTGATGACAATCACCACTTTCATGTTTTGTACACAGTCCAGCTAATGATTATTATGTTAAGCCAAATCAATCATTCATATGTTGGTTGAAGTTCATATAGCAGCACCTTAGTTAAGGTTGTTGAAGAACTAAATTTAGCTCTTGAGCAGACTTGGCCAATACGCCACCCCTCCTGCAACCAAAAACACCAGGGGAAAGGAAAAACCATGACTCTTAGATTGCGGAATGTAGATGTGAATTAATGTGTACCAATGAGTCATGATTTGATCCTTGTAGGAATTAAAACACCACTTCCAATCCAAAACCTTAAAACAACGGATTTGTAGGGTTTTTTGTTTATATGATACTAAGGTGTGACTCAAACTGATACCGGGATTCTTGACAGTCTGTGATGAGATGAGATAGATTAAGAATCAACAACATTAAGTTGTTTAATCAAACTGAGGAATTGATGCTCAATGAAATCTGAAGAAAAACAGAAATATAAAAAATCAGATAAATGCAGTGTACTAAAATTTACATGATTACCTTACTAATACTGGAAGAATCATTCGGATCTTTTGCAGTTGCATGAAGCATTGATTGGAGCATTCTCGTCTGTTCCCAACATTTTCTATTTCAATTAGGTTCACTCACATAGAAACTTTATGAGATAGTGAAAACGACATTATAGTTGATGATGAAGGTCACCTTTGTCCCGCATGTAGATCAACCCCAACAGAGGGAGGAGCTGAAATAGTTGAACGTATTGTTGGACCGAAAACAACAACAAGCTTCAACAGCATATCCAATGACACCTTCACATGTCTGCACTGAGAGAAATAGAGTTAGCTTTCGTTTGGATAAGAATTTCACATCTTTTAACACATGCAAATACATTGAATTTGAATTAAGATAATTTTATGTTATATTTTTCAAATGTTTTGTTTAGGTAAGAATCTAAATTATTTGGTTTTGGATAATGTAATAAGTTATTTGAATATCAAACAATTGTTAATAAATAAAATATCAATATTCAATATTGACAATCTCTTTAGTCGATCATGGTTGATCTTATTTTTTAGTCAACAAAGCTTTTACTCATTTGTCATTAACCAAAATTGCTTTGAATGGATCTCATTACAATTATTTAGGTTAACATTGATCAAAATTAATTTTACAACATTGTAATTGTTTTATTTTTCCGACTTTTCGGTCAACATTGGCCAAAGGATTATCTTAGCTAATGTTAGACCAAAAGCAATCTAAGTTAATGTCGATCAAAACTTTTCCTAATTAACATTAGAAAAAAAGCTCAACCAAACTATTAACAAAGAATAATATTCATATCGATGATAACAATAATAATCACTACAAATATCAACAAAAAAAAAACAAACGTCGATAAAAAAATCCATTTCACATCTATCAAAAAATTGTCACCCTAACATAGGTCAAAGAAACCCTTAGTAGTATTGAGCAAGAAATATGATCTACAACAAAAGAAGAGCAAAACGAATTTAGATCCTCTACTGTGTTTTACTGTAGAGTTCTTTTATTGTGTCTTCAAAATACATTCGTGGACATTGATCTTGATGTTTTAAAATATATTTAAAAGGTTTTTAAAGTATCAACATCGGTGACAACACAAACAAATTCGGTGACAACACAAACAAATTCAGTAGAGAAAAACATTATAAATAAAAAAATAAGTCTTATAATGATAAAGACCTAGTCAAAATTTAATTTTCCTAACACCATGTTAATAAAGAATTACCTTTCTGTCTTGCTATCCAGCAAACCTGTGAGCACAGGAAGTAAGCAAGAAAATAAATCTAAGGTGAGAATCTCCATCTTCTCAACAAGGACACTGATAACATCAGCTTGAACCTACGTCCAGAGGAAATTATCTTCAATGCTATATTTTCAATAACAAAGCCATAAATAACTAGTTAAAGCATTTTATACAGAACAGACAAAGACCAAAATAGTGACACATCGGCACTTAAAAAAATACGCACATATTGATCAGGCAACTTTTCCAAAGCATTGATGGCACCTTTAGTATCATTGCGCTCCCAAAAATGTCGCACTACCTGCAAGTGTACATTAACTACTTGATGAACGACATTGTTTCACTGATGGCACCTTAAGCATCATTTCTTTCTAGATTTGGCTTCTTTAATGGGTAAAATAAGCATTTTCTAGTTGATATTAGTACATATGTTTAAGACCTTGGCAGATCTTCAACAAATGTTTTAGGACGGTCAAAATCTTGATTTAGATGTATAATTTATTTTTTGGTACCAAATATATAAAATATATATATATATATATATATATATATATATATATATATATATATATATATATATATATAACAAAATTTTGGACAAGGCCTCCCTTAAGCACCATTAAGCTCTACCACTGGTTTAAGAGTTCACATCTACCGGATATAAGTCAAATTATAGTTTATAAATGGATGTAAACTTCATCTTAATAAGTTGGTTTCATTTTAAAGTTTGTTGGGTCTTGTGTCACCCACTTTGGGGTTATCCCTGGTCCACTTTGATTCAAGCTTGGTCTAAAAGCAAATGATATTAATATCTAACTATCTAAACTCACCTGTAATTTTGTCAAACGTGATCGGAGATTGCTTAATGTTACATCATGAGTTTGCAACAGATCTTCAATTATTTCTCCATCATTTGCAGAATTTGAATCCCTTCCAAACTCTGCTTTCTGACATTATATAACAAGATAGAGTTGAAAACCAACGCAACAATTTGTAAAATGTGATAATAACATGACCCAAAAAACAGTGAATGTGAACTACCCCATTCTTTCAAAATATAGGTTTCATAGTTAGAGCCAAAAACAAGGGAAATCAACACGAATAGAATAAAAAATATTGATCAATGGTCCAAACTCCCGAGGACAAAGAGATGGTCAAGAAGAGATTCCATTCCAGAGAAAGTATCAGAAGCCAATTTCAAGTCTAGCATAACATTCCAATTTAATTATAACTTATAAGTCATAAAGTAGACCACCACAGATAAGGTTTAGGCTAAAAAAATTAAGCGAGAGAGTTTCTAGAGTTTCATAAATCTTGTCTTCTGTCAAGCTAGAATTTTACCATGAAGTCAGTATGCTTATCAGTTTCACTAGTTGTGTTAGGAACAGGGAGCACATTGTTTCTATCTTCGCTGAAACGAATTATTTCCCCCTTTTCAGATGTTGAGGTGGTAGTGTTGGGGGATGCACTAGTTTGATCTTCTTTGAGAAAATTTTCCCTATTTTCAAATGTTGTCGTGGGAGTTGCATTATCTTGATCTTCCTTGATTGGAGTTATTTCCTTTCTTTCAAACCTCTCAACCAAAGAACGTGTCCTTCCTTGTACAACAGCAACTGCCAAAGGAGAATTTTATATATTCAGCCAATGAAAAGTCAAATATAGTTCAGGGCAACGATGTCAGATGCTAATTTAGCCCATGATATAACCAAGAAAATGGTGGGGAAGTTAACTCATTTTTTGTTGAAATAGAAACATAGACTAGAGAAAGGACATTGCAAGAATAAGATTAAAGAAATACAGGATTTGGCTCCACTAAGGGGAGCTCTTTCCTTAGAGGGAAGAGAGAGGAACCTAATTAATTGATGAGAAAATAAATTGTTGCTGCTACATGCACATATATAACAAATGGTGGACATGTTAAATCTAACCCTGGATTTAATTAACAGTTGATAACTTGAGATGTCACACTTCTCTCTATAGTGAACTGCCATTTTAGAGGATCCAAATCCAGAAATGTAATCAGTAATGACTTGTATTTGATCTACATTGTGATTTGACAGAAAAAAAGAACTTACATTTCTTTTGTTCAGAAAATCTATCTGGTCTTAAAGTTTTTTCAAACTTCTCTGCGACACTCTTAATGGGATGTTTATCATCAATGGAGTCTCTGACTTCATTATGGGATCCAAGCTTCATTTCAAAGTTAGGATCTGTTGCACTAACAGAGTTGCTTATAGTGTCAACAAATTCTCTAGAATCAATATCTGATGAAAGCCCATCAAAACATCAAATATATCAGTGGATGCTCCCTGAACATGAGCTGACTTAAGCAACATCACGACTTCAAAAACTTTGTTGAGCCCTTACCATTGGGAATGTCCAGAGGTACAACGTTTGACACAATGGAAGACTTTCTAAGAGTTTGTACATTTGATTTTTCTCGAATTCCTGTTGCAGAACTCAAGTTTAACATTTCTTTAGATTCCTCAGGATGGTCCATTTTTGGAGAATTATAAGACCTGGATCTTAGTAAGTTATCAGGATTCCCTTCAGAAGCTTTATATGCAAAACAAAAAAATGAAAATACATTAGTGGGGGAGTATTCAGAATTACAAAAAAAAGAAAAAAAAACTGACATGGGAAATGCTTATAATCTTCCTAGAAAGCTCCTCAAAAAGCTCATATATGCTTTATGGTGCAAACTGTATTTGAAAGCTTTATTCATTAATAATTTTGAAGAAGCCATGGGAAGACAAGAAGTTCTGTGGCTTACAGTCTATATATATATTCTTTATCTCTTTTGACTCGTTGTTCACACCATATTCTACTTTCTCCATTTGTCTTCCCTGGAGACTGAGCTTCTGCTCTGTGCTTTTTTTGTTCTCAGTTTCCAAGCCATCACCATATGGCTTGATAAGCTGATGCATTAAAAATAACAATCATAATGATAGCTAAATAACAGAATTCATGTTTCAAAATTGACAAGGAAAAAAAAAAATATAAACTAATCTATTGAGGGTGAGTCCTACCGAAATATCCGAAACCCATATTCCAACAGAATTACTGTAGAATGAGCAACCCAAAAGCTTTTCATCGTGAATACATAAGTCACCAAGTGTTGTCCATCCCATGTCAACAGCATCATGGCATATGACAGGTTCCCATGAATACACCTATAGTTTATGAGAATTACATATGAAATCTTTAACCTGTTCAAGTTATTTACCATTATAATCTAATTATTGGAACAAAAAATATGTACCTTCAAACTATCCTCAAGTCCAGCAAATAGGGTCCGTCCATCCGGATGAAAAGTTAGTGAGCGTACACCTGAAACCTAACACAAGGTGATTTATATTTTATTAAAAATTAGTATTTTGTATAAATTTTAGTGAGTCTGTTCATGTGCATGCATGTCTTGGAAATAAATATACAGGCTTACATTAGAAGAGAGAAAAAAATCAACAGATACATCTACCATACTACAATTGCAACTAAGTTACATCAAGAATATGACTTAAATCACAAAACACACTTTACGCACATCTGTAGGATTAACCACAGGGCATGATACACTACAAATTTCAAGTTACAGAAACAAATTAACTTTGAAGTTCCAAGAGTATAAAAAAATTGGGGAAATATTCTAGGTTACAACTAAAGGAATCATTTCATAGTACTTAGAAACCACCCACAACGATGTTATGGCAAACTGGTAAAAAAATGTGCCAATCACGTTAACCATTGAAATAGGTTCTCTAGGAGTTTCCACTTTGCATGAATGATAGTAGTGATATAAAACTGATATACAGCAAAAACTCTATTGGTAAGAGGCAGATTTGGAACCAGAATTTATGATTTATAAATTGGTGTAACTGATTCCTTTGAAACAGAAGAAAAACACTTTAGCAAGATTAGATACCTCATGTCTACTGGATCCAATCAGTTCAAAGGTTTCTAAATCCCAAAATTTCACCGTTCTGTCTGCCGAACCTGTAAATCAAATTATGAGATCTTATTTTTTTTTTCCAGTAACAATTTATGACTTCAATGAATAGTTTCAATATAAATGCTTTGGTTAAAATAACAGCTTAGATCCTTCAAGGTCAAGTCACATGGTTCAATGAACCATGACAAGAGAACATAAAATTTTGTATATATGTCAAATACAATTACATTCTATACAGGTGGATTAATGTTTATGTAACCTAACATAATTTCAGGAGCAGTGATAGGGATAATTGATAAATGATATAAAATAATAACAGTTCAGCAAAGATGAAGATGAAAGTAAGGTAATAGCTGTGACAGAAAAGGCAGATCCTTGTCAATAGTGATTGTGTCACGATGACACTTGAAAGGATTAATATGAAAGAAAGAAGATTTTTATTTAAATTGATTTAGTATGGTTTGAATAGTATGGGAATGCTCAACCTAAAGTAATTTCGTAAGAATGAGAATGGTTTGAATAGTAAATTACATTTGGATGTAACATTTCTAGAATGGAAACAGTGCTTCTTTTCTTGGTCCCTCCACAAACGAGAATTAGTTGCATAAAATTCCATTAAGATTGAACAGCCATCTAGCCTAAGTAGATTATCATTTGTTGCACTTGAAGAAACATTACAATTAAAAAACAAGGAACATCATAATATTTTTGCACATGCATGATTATCTACTGTTCCAAGCTGCTTTAAGGCACACCAACACACCTGTAGCCAGAAGAAACTCAAGAGGATGGAAGTCTAGGGACCTAATGTGTCCTTCATGGAACTTGAAGTCATGCAAGAGCTTTCCACCTGTTAGATCCCAGACCTGTATATTAATAGGTTAGATATGTAACTTATTCACAGAACAGTAGTAAGAGTTATACAATTATAAGGTCTGCCACAGCAAACTTCACCCTATTACCTTCACAACATTATCAAATCCACCAGAAACAACCCAACGACCATCTGGACTGAATTTGATAGTACTAATGCCCTGCGTGTGGCCCTTGTATGTATGAATACATCCTTTTTTTCGGATATCCCAAATATTTAGATTAGTGTCTGAGGAGCCTGATGCAAAAAATTCTCCAAAGGGATGAAACTCAACAGCAGTGCAATTAGATCTGTGTCCGGTGAGAGTGCGAAGCACTATACTTCAAGAACAATTACACACATATTAGTGGTGTGTTGAGAAATTGATAAACGCATGAACCTTACATTTCACCCATCAATAAAATAAAACTCAATTTGGACTGATAATAGTTCTTCCAGATGACAATATAATCCCATACATGCAAAGTAGATAGTGTAAATTCATCAAATAATTGCCTGTTTATGATCAGCAAGTTTGCACTTTTTCTCTTGCATAAAAGTGTGATGCTCTATAAATAACATCACTATAAAGTATACCATCCATGGATTCAGAATATACTAATTAACTTACTCTTGGCTTCCTGCAAATCCCAAAGCTTTATAACCCCTGATGATGCTCCAGAAAGAACCAAAACTTCTGCCGAGTCAAAAGTCACAGATTCTACTGTACTAGTGTGACCACACAAACTCTGCATATATTTACATTAAGATAAGAGTGTTACGTTTAAAGCTCTACATCGTTATGTTATACTGCTATCATAAGAAACTCAGACCCATATTACAAAGGGAACCCAATCGGAGGAAAAAATGCAGATGATAGATTACTATGATCTATGTATGGGTTGAAGTTTTCAGATTTAAGTGAGTTCCAAGCTTTGTTTTAATTCTAAAGATGCATTACTTGAGCAAAAATCTTGCTTCCTATCATACTCCATCATTGTTTTACCATGCCAATTTCAGTCCAAATGTAAGCTTCTCAATTTCTATGAACTGAAAGCAAGTCCTCAGTCAGAGCAATAATGGTTCAGACACTACCATTACGATAACATAACTTGCAAGTTTCAACAAAGTGCACATAAGAAATAGATCTTCATTACTGCTTAACAATCCTGATTCCTACCTTAGTCAAATTGCAATAAAATCATAAAATACAAAGGCAACAAACAACTGACCATCAAAGAGGTTGCTTTTCCAATCATCCATAGATTGACATTGTGATCATCCCCTCCTGTAACAAAAAGACGGCTCGCCTTCCTTCCAATTTTTAAACAGTTTACATTCCCTGAATGAGCCACAAATTCCTCTACAGTTGATTGGCTAAGGAAAACACATTATCAAAACAATCTGACATCTACACTCCATAGACTTAATAACAGACTAGTTTTGAAAGAAAAAAAAAATACAATCGAAGACCCTAATATATTGCAAAATCAGCAGTTGGAGCTAAACCATTAAAAATCACTTTTTGAAGTATTCTTTATCTTCTAGAAAAGCACTTTCATCAAAAGTAAGACAAAGAAAATAAACCTAACAATTCCTCAACCGATAAAACAAGGAAAAGAAAACTAAAACTATGAACTTTTTTCCATAACTTCCAAGTGGCTGATGAGCATCCAACATTTGCACCTCCTCCTCTAGAGCTAATAAAACATAAAACATACACCTGACGTTGCTATTCCAACAATGTACCATTTAAAACAATTTGGATGTTCCAAGAACACAACTCACCCACATTTCAACAGAAACCAAGTCACTAAATGGTAACAGCAACCTTAAACCAGAAAGCATTTTCTAAGTCACAGATATTAATCAAAAGGAGAAACAAAAACAACAAAGGATACGTAGTTTGTATCCTGTCTTTGCCATTAGTATCGCAAAGGAACCTTGTGAGGCAGAAATGAAGTTCCTTTCCACACAAATGAAGCAAATGAGGAGTTGGGTGAGCTTCTTCAGAAGCAAACTGAAAAATTTATCATGCTCAGTTTTAGCTGGGGAATTACTCTCAACAAACCAACAAAAGAAAGAAGAACAGCAATCATTAAACACTCAGAAATAAACTTTTTTTTATTGTTATTTAATAATAGTTTCAATGTTGTTGTGAACTTGTCTTATGTGGGGAACACGTCAAGTAAAGAATAGCAGTTGTCACTCGAATTCATACTAATGATTACTGTTCGGACCAGAATGCCCTTGCAGTTGCCAATTTACCAAAAGCACCCTCTTTTACATCTTCAGATATATTCTTCACTGCTGAATACTTCTTTTTGGATCCTCTACATCTTATGAAGGGATAGAAGATCCCTTTTTCAATTCCACAAAGATCCTTCAACCAGTACTGTTTCAAAGTTTGAATCAATACTATAATCAAATAAATTTATAAGCTAATAAATGTAAAAAATATATTTTAAAAAAATTAAAACAAAATATGAAAGACCAAAATAAAATAAATAGTTAACAGATCAATAAACCAGAAAAATAATAAATAAATAACTCGACAAACAAATTGTAAAAGAAACAAAAGGATAAAAAAAATTCAATAGAGATTATAGCATTAGTGATTTCTATATATATCAATATATGTCATAGTACATCACACACAACATACATAAAAGGATCAACCATTTTTATAGTCATTAGAATTAGAAGATATAAATATGAAAATTTTAGTTTGAATCACATTTGAACAAAACTGGTTCGTGGAAGAAACTTGAAAAGGGAGTGATTAGTTAAAGGCATTATTTTTCTTCCACTTTGATGGGTGGTGGGACTAGATTTTTATTGGACATAGTTCGACCATTGAAGGAGGGACATACTCATCCATCAATAAATTCTTTTATATATATACTCATTCCAAGAACTAATGTGACCATGGATGAAAAGAAAACATTTCTGAAGGACATCAAATTATGAAGAGTATAGACTTAAAGAGTTTGAAAAGAAAATTATAAAACATAATATTTCTTTTTCTAACTTCTTACTAGTTTCTAAAATTTTCTAGTAGTTTCTAAAAAATTATAGATGAGTGCAAGAAGTAAGAAATTATATAAACTCACTTAATAATCTCATTAAAGAGGAGGTTAAGTAAGTTTTCATCTGACCACTTCATCATGAAAAAGTTATAATTTTATTTATATGTTACCATCATAAACTCATAACGGTGGTGCAAACTAGGCTTATTAAGTCTATGAATTTAGATTTGTTTATGAGAAAACGGACTTAAAAAATGTGTGGTGATAGTTTAGTAAATAAAAACTAGATATTGAAGTCTGTTGTTGACCACCAAACTTAACTAAAAATAGTTTTACATCTTTTTAGTAGGTTTAAATTAATACTTTTACATTTGTAACTTTTTTAATAGACTTAAAAACGTTTTATTTGTATATATTTTACTTTTGTAAGAGACCTAAAAAAGTGTTTTATTTTAACCCTTTGAACATCTCATTTTTACATCACGTTTTCACTTTTCACTCGGTGAACTCTTACCCTTTTTCACTTTCCAACCTTTTCACTCCAACGTCTAGTCCTAATAGACACCAACAAAAACATTCCTCCGACAACATTTTTTCAACATGTACAATGAATTTTTATAGCAAATGGCACGTATTTCTTACACAGTTTTAAATAATAGTTTTTTTAGGAAAGTGAAACGGTGAGTGGTTGGAGTTGTGAGAGATGGATAAGAAGTTGTTAGAGAAGGATACAATGCACCATTATAAATATTTATTAAGTGATTTTTACTTGTATTTCTTTGTTTTGTTTCTTTTTTTTTTTAGCATTTCTTTATATGATTCTTCAAGTCTCTTCACTTATAAATAAATTCCTACATATTATTCACATTAAATTGAATAAAATTAATATTTTTTTTGAAAATTCTAAGGTTTTAAAATAAGATATTCTTTTCTTAAATTTTTATATCGAAAAATTTCTTCAAATTAGGGGTGATCATTGATTGGATTTTTAATGATCCAATCCACATCCATTATGATCCAAACAATTGGATTAGATTTTCGATCCAAATCCATTTTTTCAAAAAAAGTATATTGGATTTTTAAAAATCTAGATCCAAATATTTAGATCAAGTTTAAATCCAGATCTAAATATTTGGATCAAGTTTAAAATCCAAAATCCATTTTTCATAAAATAAATTCAAATTAAATTTTTTAAAACTTGTATCCATAGGGCTGACACCATAGAATTTGACAGATTTTTTGTCGGGGCCAACGAGGCCAAATTTCAGTATAGGATGAACTTAGATGACTTTCGAACGAATTTCGATCGGGGATGACGTGACCAAATTTGGGCCAAGGTCGACTTGACAAAATTTTAGTCGAGATCGACTTGACTGGATTTGACTGAATTTCGGCCAAGACCGATTTTGCGTAATACGACCAAATTTTGGTCAGAGCCGACTTGGCCAAATATGGCCACATTTGGGCCAGAGCCTGATCAGTCAAATTTCAGTCAGGGTTGACTCCACTAAATTCGTCGGCCGAGACCGACTTGACTGAATATGACCAATTTTGGATCACAGTCGACTAAGTTGAATATAGTCAAATTTCATTCAGGACTTACTCAACCGAATACGGCTAAATTTGGGCTAGTGCCGACTAGACCAAATTTTGGTCATGACCAACTCGACTGAATTTGGCCAAATTTAGGTCAGGACCGACTCGCCTAAATATGACCAAATTTTGGTCGTGATCGACTTTGTCGAATACGACCAAATTCAGGTTAGGACCAACTCAGTCAAATTTTGGTTGGGCCCAACACGACCAAATTTTGACCGGAATCGACTCGACTGAATTCGATCGAATTTCGGTCGTGGCCGACTCAGTTGAATACGGCCAAATTTCGATCGTGACCGACTCATTTGAATACGGTCAAATTTTATCCTAGGCCATCTCAGCCGAATACGACCAAATTTGGGCCAGGGTCGACTCGACCAAATCTTATTCGAGGCCAACTCGATTGAATTCGACCAAATTTTGACTGGAGCCAACTAGGCTAAATACATCCAAATTTTGGTCGCGGTTGTCTCGGTTGAATACGGTCAAATTTTGTCTAGGTCGACTCAGCCCAATGCAGTCAAATTTGGGTCGGGGTGAACTCAACCGAATACTTCCAAATTTTGTTCAGGACCAGCTGGGTCAAATTTTGATCGAGACCGACTTGAAAGAATTTGGCCTAATTCAGCCAAATTTTGTATAGGGTCACGCCAACTCAATCAAATACGACTAAATTTGGGCTAGTCCATCTCAACCTTTAGCATAACCTAACCAAAAATATAAACTGAAAATTTGGATTGGATATTTTGGATTATCCATTTTGAATATCTAAATTTAGAGTATGAATATACAATCCATAAAATATATAAAATGTAGATCAGATTGATATCCAGATCCAATAAAATGGATTGGATTTTTAATAAAATGAATATTAAATGCATTGGATCATAGCAATAATGGATTGAATCATGAAAATTAGATTTTTTGCCCATCCTTAGTTTAACTTTTCAGATCATTCTCTACTTCCTTTCGCTCATTTAATTGTTCAATAAATATAAATTATTGTTGTTATCCTCATAATTTTTATTTTTAGGTGTTAAATAAATATTAATTATTACTTTTACCCTCATATTTTTATTCTTTCACTTTTATATGTATTTAATTTCTTTTTATTAATATTTTTTTATGAAAGTATAATTTAAATTTGTTAGTACAAATTTATGGATACATTAACAATTCTTTTATTAAACTTCTAAAATTTTTAATTGAATTGTAAGGTTTAAAGTTTATGAAAATGTCTCACGTCTCACGTCTCTCACGTTTCACGTCTCTCACGTCCCACGTCACTCACGTCTCAAATACTACGTCCCACGTCTCACGTCACACGTGTCATATCTCACGTCTTACGTCTCACGTCTCACGTCCCACATCTCATGTCCCACGTCTCATGTCCCACGACTCACGTCTCATGTCTCACGTTTTTCGTCTCACGTCACACCTCGCACGTTACGTCTCACGTCCCACGTCCTACGTCTCTCACGTACCACGTACCACGTTCCACTTCTCTCACGTCTCTCACGTCGCATGTCCTATGTGTCACGTGTCACGTCCCACGTCTCATGTCTCACGTCTTTCATCTCACGTCGCACGTCGCACGTCCCACGTCTCATGTCCCATATCTCATGTCTCACGTCTCACGTCCCACGTCCCACGTCCCATGTCTCATGTCCTACGTCTCACGTCCTACGTCTTATGTCCCACATCTCACGCCTAACGTCTTATGCCTCACGTCTCACGCGCCTCACGTCTCACGTCCCACGCCCACGTCTCCCCTTCCATGTTCCACGTAGCACCTCTCACGTCCCACGCCCACGTCTCACATTATTGCACTGAAATACTTGATTCTTTCATAAAATAATGTTGCTTTGGTTTACTGCTTGCAGTATAGCTAAAGTTCTAGTTTTTTATTGATCGAAAGAAGGAAGAGAAAAAACATTATTTTACTGAAAATAGGAAAGCTAACCTTATGCAACAACAATAATTTGAAGCTTTTGCAGATGTCTGCTATCATTACACCAATGATTTTAGAAAAGTGTTTAGATGTTGGCAGACAATATTTTTTTATTGGTTTTTTGTTCTAACATTCAATATGCGAAAAGATGTGTCACAAAATTCTAATCAAGGATGCGCAAAAAATCCATTTTTTATAATCCAATATATTTTTTCTATGATTTAATCCATTTAATATCTATTTTATTAAAAATTCAATCCATTTAAAATCCATTTTATTGGATATGAATATCAATATGATATATATTTTATATATTTTTTGAATTGGATATCCATTCTCTAAATCTAGATTTTCAAAATGGATAATCCAAAATATCCAATCCAAATTTTCAGTTTATATTTTTGGTTAGGTTAGGCTAAAAGTTGGTGTGACCCTATACAAAATTTGGCCAAATTCTATCAAGTCGGTCTCGATCGAAATTTGGCCCAGCTGGTCCTAGACAAATTTGGAAGTATTCGGTTGAGTTCACCCCGACCCAAATTTGATTGCATTAGGCTGAGTCAACCTAGAAAAAATTTGACCGTATTCAGCCGAGACAACCACGACCAAAATTTGGTTGTATTCAACCTAGTTGGCTCCAGTCAAAATTTGGTCGAATTCAATTGAGTTGGCTCCGATTGAGATTTGACTGAGTCGGCTCTGACCCAAATTTGGTCGTATTTGGCTGAGACGGCCTAGAGTGAAATTTGGCTGTATTCAAATGAGTCTGTCACGATCGAAATTTGGCCGTATTCAATTGAGTTAGGCACGAACGAAATTCGGCCGAATTTAGTCGAGTCGGCTCCGGTCAAAATTCGGTTGTGTTGGCCTCAACCAAAATTTGACCGAGTTGGTCCTGGCCTGAATTTGGTCGTATTCGACAGAGTTGATCGCGACCGAAATTTGGTCATATTTAGGCGAGTCGGTTCTAACCTAAATTTGGCCAAATTCAGTCGAGTTGGTCATGACCAAAATTTGGTCAAGACAGCACTTGCCCAAATTTAGCCTTATTCGGTCGACTAAGTCGCGGACGAAATTTGAGTATATTCAACTTAGTCGGTTGTGATCGAAAATTGACCATATTCAGTCAAGTCGGTCCCGGCCGACGAATTTAGTGGAGTCAACCCTGACCGAAATTTGACTGATCAAGCCTTGACCCAAATGTGGCCATCTTTGGTCAAGTCGACTCTGACCAAAATTTGGTCGTATTAGGCAAAATTGACCTTGGCCAAAATTCAGTCGAATCCAATCAAGTCGATCTCGCTTGAAATTTTGTCGAGTCGACCTTAGCCCAAATTCACGTCGTACCCGATCGAAATTCGTTCGAAAGTCATCTAAGTCCATCCCATGCTGAAATTTGGCTTCGTTGGCTTCGACAAAAAATCTGCCAAATTCTATGGTGTCAGCCCTATCGAAAATCTAATCCATATCCATTTTGGATCCAAATAATGGATGTGGATCCAAATTTGTGTCCATAGGGCTGACACCAAAGAATTTGACAGATTTGGTCGAATCCTTCCAAATTTTGTCCAAGACCAATTGGGTCAAATCTCGATCAGGACCGACTTGACAAAATTTGGCCTAATTCGGGCAAATTTTGTATAGGGTCACACCAACTCAATCAAATACGACTAAATTTGGGCTAGTCCGTCTCAACCTTTAGCCTAACCTAACAAAAAATATAAAGTGAAAATTTGGATTGGATATTTTGGATTATCCATTTTGAAAATCTAGATTTC
>Ga0214545_1003044_pt1 | contig 32186 bp, 20 predicted proteins | sample CNSS4metaG_FD_160064 | JGI IMG/M metagenome (GOLD analysis project Ga0214545, IMG submission 160064) | Root nodule microbial communities from cowpea collected in UCLA plant growth center, Los Angeles, California, USA - CNSS4 | ecosystem: Host-associated > Plants > Roots > Nodule | place: USA...
AAAAAAACATTACTAGGACATTTGGCTTGGCTATGTCACTAAGATTATGACCGACCAAAATCTTTTAATGTGGATGCTTTTTCATCTTAATTTATTTTCTGTTCGTCTTTCAGTGGTGTTTGTTGTTCTCAAATATTCTCAATTATTATCCAATTGACTAAATCGATTAGGAGTTTTTTTCTCAACCTCCACACATAATTGTAAATTGAATTCGAGATTGACTAATCTAAAATGTAAATTTTAAATTTTGAAATGTACAATATAAAACATTATTATTTTATTTTGAAATATATAATTGATAATATAAAATTACATTTCAAATTGTACAATTAAAAATATATTTATATTCTAAATTATATAATCTAAAATGTATTTGTTACACTTTTTCGTTCCTTAAAAAAGAGAGCAAAGAATTTTAGACTTGAGATTAAATATTCAAAACTTTATCATTAAATACGTGTTTAGATTAGCGGTGAAAATCATATTGAAACAAATGTAATGAGCTTGAAGCATGAGAACATCGGTTCTACTTCCCTCCAAACCATTATAAAGTATATTTTTTATAGTTGTCAAAATGGGTAATTCGGCTCAACCCAATCTGACTCACTTTGTAGCGATCCAAAAAAATTCGAACCCGGCTCGGCCCACTACAGGTTGGCTCACGGGTTCACTTAATTAAAAAAAATATTATTTTTTTATTTTTTTTTCAGTCAAAACTAAATTATAATTCTAATTAAAATCTAAATAAACTTTAATACAATCTAAATACAAACTAAAATAAAAAAATACAAAATATTTATGTGTTGGATAAAAAAACAACTTAACATGACCAAAACAAAATGTAAAGCCTAACTTAATAAAAAAAAAATAAAAATACTTGTGTGACCCTTTTATCTGCGGGTTGGTGAGCCAATCCGGTTCACCACTGGTTCAATCCAGATGAGCTAGGTTCTAAATGAGCCGGGTCAAAAATAAATCCATATTGAAATTTGTAAAACAATTTCAACCCAATCCGGCCCGAACCCGTGATGAGCCGGGTTGGCTCGCGGGTTCCAACCCATTTTGACAGCTCTAATATTTTTCAATAATAATAAATTCAAATCATGTTAAGATTTAAAAGGAAAAAATGGGGAAAAAATCGTATACATGACATTTTTTTATCCTTTCTTTATTTTTTTTTTCAAATATTATTGTGTTGTCATTTGTATTATAGTAGTGGTAATAACGCTAACATGATAAATTGTAGATTTTATTGACATTCAGCTTTTTTTAGGTGAATATTTAAAAATTCAATCGTTATATTAGATTTGAACTTAGATTTATTCAAAATTTCACCCTTTATTAGTTTTAATTTCAATCTAAGACTTTTTATATTTTCCATAGAGCTTATCCTGATAATAATTATTAATAAACAAAAGAACATATATGTTAAATATACCAGAAAACTTCTGATAAATAAATTTTAACTCTCAACCAAGGAACACTTTAAGTTTATGCAGAAAAAATAAATAAAAAATGTGAAAGTACTTAATTGTCAACTTGTCTGCTCTATCAATAATGAAAAGTGAAAAGGAAGAAAAACAAAATTGTGGTCTAAATGCTTTCTTCCCAACTTTTTGACACTTCTGTTGCTGAAAAGAAATAATTTTTTCATCGAGTTTTCACATGTTGGGGAAAAGGTATGTTCAGAAGTGCGTAGGTATAAAGCATTTTATTGAAAGAAAGTTGAAGATTTTGAAAAAGTTTAGTATAATTGGATGGTGCATGATGCTGACATCACCAAATAGGTTTTGCCATTTTAGAAAACTCCATTATTAAGGCTTAGTTGAATGATAAAGTATATTTATTGTTGTTACTACTGCCACTATACAATTCTGTTTTATTTTATTTATTGATATAATGAGAAGGGTGTTTTATTAATTTTAGGACGATAAAGACCTCAATTCAAATCTATCTTTACCTCTTTATCCAATAAACAACAAAGGAGTCAGTATCGAATATTAAAAAAGAGCATTTAAAATCTAAATTCGATGCCAATCGTTCAATCCAAACAAAACCACTTTAATTTGATACCAAAAAAAAACTAAAAATCAAACCAAAAAGCAGCCCTAACATAATAGTGTCAAATCTGGACATTGATAGGGTTGGTCATTCATTCATTATCATCACTGCTCCTATTTACCTTTCAAATACCAATAAATATCCAATTTTGTTTTTGCTTCTCTCTTTCAACATTATAAAAAAAAAAAATCGTTATTTCACGTTGATAAGAGAAATTGTTGGACACTCGATAGATATGTCTTCATATTTTTCAAGCTTTGGTACAAAAATCCCACGTATGGGGAAGGGGTACGATGATGTCTTCACAGTGACCAAGACCAAGCATGCAGTGAAGCAACCAGTTTCATGGTCCAACTATAAAGTGCCCTGCAACCTCTCAAAGCAGCACATTGGTTTTGTGTCAAAATTTCCCGTGATGGAGGAGGAGCAGCAGAAGAGGTTGGATGTTTTGGCCGAGTTATCAGAGGATTATTCCGAGGAATTGGAGGTGGCTGTTAGAGCAGTGCAGATGGCGTCTTCCCTCTGCCAGAGAGTGCAGGACACTATAATTTCCAATCAAAATCAGGTGCAGTCCAAGGATGATGATTCTCCGGTTACAGTAGCAGGTGAATGCTGTTTATTCAACTGAGTATTTTGGTAAAGCTTTTGCTTCTGATGCCTCTTTGTTTATGATCTAAATTCACTGTTGCTGGGGCTAGTTTTTATGTATGCCTGTTTTCCCAAATCAAGATGTTTTCTAAGCATATTTGGTTTAACTCATTTTGCCACCTGGTTTTGTGCATTGGATGCTATGCTATCTGGCACTAACTTTGAGGTAATTATGGTTTTGTTAGCCATTACTACTACTTCTAAGGTTATTATACGAATCAAGAAGCATTTAAGAAATGTAAGTGTTATTAGTTTATTAAATAAGATGTAAATGTGTGTTTTTGTCTGTGAAATAATAATTAAAGAAAATTGAAAATCACCAATAGTTTTGAATTAAAAAATAATAAACAGAGACTAAAATATTAGTAGTTTTAGAAAGTAGTAGCATACTAGCGGGCAGGTAAATGCAAGGTACTAACTTTAGTCAAAAATATATGTTTGAAATATAGCTTATGTCTGATGAATAGCTAATTTGTGAGGAGAATTCACATTGCGGCTTTGCCAAGTTGTGTGCAAATCCATTCAAATTATGACAAGTGGCTTGTTCTTTGGTTCTTAAACGCCAAAAGGGAGCAATGCAAAAACCTTGTCTCAGTTGTCTGATACGCGAGGACATAACCAGATCAATACTTATCTTCAAAACTGATTTTAAGTCAAGACAAAGTCACTGGTGTGGAAAGTGACATTTGAATTTGGAGGCTTCATGGAGTTTCAAAGATTCACGTTTCTAATGCAGGGAAACAGTATGGTTGGTGAAAACAAGGTGCCTTTCAAACTATAAAATATAATATTGCTAACAAAAGGATATAAGATTGGATAGAATAGAACCTCAGTAGTACTCTTTATTATAGAAAGTGGTTTCCAATATGAAGGAGACCGGGGGAATGAGTGCAAGTTCATATCTTGGCTTTATCAGCTGGTTGAGCTTCCATAGATTTATCTTTCCCAGGAGATATAAGCCTAGTTCAATAATCTTTTACGATCACAATTTTTCCCATAATTGATGTAATTTCCAGGTCAAATGCCGTATGATTCACTTTTGGTTTATATTCTGCAATATTTACATGGTGATTTCTGTAACCTCATCTTGTTCTACAAGCAAACCACTTTTTGACTGAACTGTATTGTACACCTGATACTAATCAATATATTATTTTTCTTCAATTTTGGTTGAATCAGTTCAGATTCATGGGATATATGGTTTTCCTTATGTTGCTTACTGCTCCCCTTCATCTTATCTAAAACATACTCTTTTTCCTTTTGTTAACAAAATTCTATTAGAACAAAATAGTGAATACAAAAAAGGATGAGGATGTGACAGTTTCAAGTTTTTAACAGAATATACCTCTACAATCCCTTTAGACGTCAAGAACATTCTTGGAAGGTCCATATACTAAGCCAGCATATAGATGCTGTAGATCTTGCTCCAATAAACACTTTGTTTGGTTACTTTTGAAAATCTTCTAATAAACACTTTGGAAGCAGCATTCTGCCTTAGAAAGAGTGCATGTTTTGCCAAATACTGATAATTTGTTCTCTATTGGAAAAACAGAGGCAAGTTTTCAATTTACTGGTTAGACCTTTCTCTTTGTTCATTTCACATGTCCAAATGGATAAAATATATTTAATTAATCACGAATTCATTATTTTCATTTAAAGTTCATCACATCACATGTTCTCTTTTCTCTCTGTAAAGATCCGATGTATGTCTAATCATAAGTCACAATGATAAAAGTAAAGATCTAAATCAATTCATGTGTGTCTTTCATTATATTTCTCTGTAACTTTTGTATAGTGATGGTTGAAGCTTATTTTGTTGAATTCTTTTGGTAAATATAACTTTTCAAGTTTGATTGATACATTCATACCAACAATCATGTTTCAATTGTACCCTTATTTTGCTATTTAAACAGATTGGAGTGTTCAAGCAATTGTGAGCTGGATGTTGTCAGAATGTTTAGGGAGTCAAAATGTGTCGATTGTTGCTGAAGAAGATGTTCAAAGTCTGTCCAAAGCTAATTCATCTGAACTGTTAGAAGCCGTGGTTGAAACTGTGAATCAATGTCTAACTGAAGCACCTCGATTTGGAGTTCAGGAGCCAAAATGTGGTCTTTCAACTTCAGATGTTCTTGAAATAATTGGTCGCTGTAGCTCAACGGGGGGTCCCACCGGAAGATTTTGGGTGCTGGATCCTGTTGATGGCACATTGGGTTTTGTACGTGGAGATCAATATGCTGTAGCTCTAGCACTCATAGAGGATGGAGAAGTGAAGCTTGGTGTTCTTGGATGTCCTAATTACCCAATGAGGAAGGAATGGTTAAGTTATCATCACCGCTATCATAGGATTATATCCAAGTTGACTCCTCCAACTGCTGAAACTTGGAACAAAGGTTGTGTACTATATGCTAAAAGGGGTAGTGGGAAGGCTTGGATGCAACCGCTGCTCCATGTCAATAAGATGTTTGTGTGGCCAAACCATGCAAAACAAGTTTCTGTCTCTCCTATTGACAATCCTGCACTTGCCACCTTCTGTGAACCAGTTGAGAAGGCCAATTCAAGCCATTCTTTTACTGCAGGGCTGGCTCACACTATTGGTCTCAGGTGCATTTGTTTTTCTCTTCCTCTCTTGGTATACCATAATAGATTTACAGAAAGAATGAATTGTTTCAAGAGAGCTTGTATATAAAGGGAGACACGTCCAATTTCCCAACTGTTATCTAAGAACTTCAAAATACTAAATTGAATATCAGAAAAAACTGATTTTTATTACTATTGTTATTATCCCAGCATATAGACATATTAGCATGGAACTATTCTATCTTCTTTTGTTATTTTTCAAGGATCCTTGTGAAATCAGTACTGAATGCATATTAAAATTTAAGATTCCTGTTATTGTAGGCTTTTATTAACTTTGAAGGAAAGGAAAGAAGAAGTTGTGATGAGCAGTAGTTGCATATTCCTAACTTAAAGAACAGTTGCATTAACAGTTATCTCTATGAAAAGGAAAATTTTAAAATATCTTCAAGAAGAAGGCACAGAGATAACATAAATTTATTACAATGATTTCTAACTCATAAGATATCTGTTTTGTATCATGTGTGCAGGAAACAACCGTTGAGGGTATACAGCATGGTAAAGTATGCAGCAATAGCTCGTGGGGATGCTGAGGTTTTCATGAAGTTTGCAAGGGCTGGTTACAAGGAGAAAATATGGGATCATGCTGCAGGTGTTATCATCATACAAGAAGCTGGTGGAATGGTAACAGATGCAGGAGGACTTCCCCTAGACTTCTCAAAAGGCATATATTTAGAAGGCCTTGATCGTGGCATAGTTGCTTGTTCTGGAGCCACACTCCATGCAAAGATCATCGATGCAGTTGATGCTAGCTGGGGCTCCTCTGGCCTCTGAGGCTGCTTCAATTAACTTATATACGTATACACTGAAAATAATGTCAATAATGATCCATCTTTTCTTTTTCTGTTCTACATTATAAATTACAAATCCCCATGCTTCACCATCAGTTATTTTTTATGTATTGCTAACAACTTACGAGCTTGTTAGCTCACAATTCTATTGTTTGGCATTGTAATAACGCGAAACTGTCATAATATTTGATCATTCTGAATGCCATTTACTTAAAATGATTCTTCTCGAGAGGGGTTCGTGGACTTATATGCTGTGTTAACTCTGTACAATCATTTACCTTCTGGATAGCATCCATGTTATTTGACATTATAAATATCACACAGAAAATAAATTTTGGAGATGATTTACTTATCTTGGTGCTATATGTCTCTTTGTCCCCGAGCAAGAGTGCAGGGGCACATGAAAACATTAAACTGGTCTACTCGGTGATTCCATTAATTTTGAATACATATATTTGGAACTGCCATTTGACAGTTCCAAAGAAATTAATCATAACTTATTCACCAGAAATAGAATGCATATTACGGTTAATTTCATTCCACTTTCCACAGGTACACGTTCTAGTACGACTTCACATCTCATCAATGTGAATAGTACTCTGATGTCAATTTGAGTATATGTTTGTAAACTTCATTTTGAATCGACGTGGATAGATTCTAAACAAAATTATTTTTGTTTAGTAGAAAATATTAGTAAATTGATTTCAACACGATGTTGTTGAAATCCTGGAATCAAAAATGATTTTTGATATGTGATTACCAAAATTTACTTCTGACTTAAACAAATAACATTGCTCAAGCTAGTGTTTATAAAATCGACTTTTAATAAGTTAGATAAAATTTGAATCTAAAACTTCATCAGTAAAAGCTTCGTGTTTAGCCCATTTTATATGAAAAAAATTAGTATAGAATTGAAAGTCTCATACTAAATGGAGATGAACAATATACAACGAGAAAAACTTATAAAATTATTAAGATTTTGAGTTGGAGATCAGATATCTTATATGGGTTAACTAATAATGACTTATTGGATTCAAATTTCTTCGATTGCATATGGATCTTTCTAATATGTTCACTAAAAAAAAGTCAACAATTTGTAACATATGTGGTAGAGAGGAAGAAAGTCAAGAAGAGGAAAAAACTCAAGAAGAACAAGATTTGAAGACATGACTACCAAGCTTGAAACTAAAAAGTTTTCTAAAGAGATTATAGAGATCAAGATAGAATTTATTTTAATACAATAAGAATGTCTTGATGGAATAAAGATATGTTTCAGAGCTCAAGCAAAATCTTTGTTGATTTGTATGTTTGATCTTATAAGTTTGTCAACTAAGATTGAACAAAGCAGTACAAAGAGTTAAAAAGGAACGTCTGAAATGGTTAGCATGTGTCTCCGAGTATGCTTATGCAGAATTGTGGGATCCAACTCAAGTTCAAGCATATAGCGAAGGATCTTATTTTCTCACTATCATATATATTATTACTCACAGAATGTGAATATATATTTTAAAAAGTAAGACCGAGACTATTAAGCAATTTAAAGAGTAACAGACCATGATTGATACTGAACTTATATAAAAGTGTTGTATCATAGTATTTTAACGAGTTTTGCAGAAAAAAAAAGAAAACGTAAGATGATGTAAGTACAACTTAGTAAAAAAAGGGTTTTTGAAAAGATGAGGATGATGATTCTGAAATGGGGTAAAACGTATGCTACTAAAAACTTATTTGTCTAAATCCTTACGGGAGAATTGCAAACATGGTGATCGTAAAAAATTTCACATGAAATGAAATTAATATATGAAAAATATATAAAAGAAATAACTTAATATTTTATTTAAAGTTAAAGATTGCGTCAAATTTCTTCTATCAAGCGGTGTTAAAGAAACAAGAACGAGTATATGGTTGGTTAGATATGTCAGTATTATCCAAACACAGCTTCATGTATTAATTTATTGGCAGTGATGACAGATACGGTGCAGAGGAAACGCGTATTGGTCACATTGAGATGTTTGTAAGACGAACACGTGTAGTTAATGAAACCAGTTTCTTACGACTTTTTCTTCTTCACAAATGGGTTTCAGAAGTCAGAAACTTCATTTATTGCATTGAATTTGATCTTGGTACCACAATTTCTGACCTGTTTGGAGCTTACAAGGGAAAGAAGCCTCGTCTTGATCTGCGAAAAACACATGGATAAATTAACATAATGTTACTAGAACCGAACTGAGAAAAAAATATAGAATTTAGTATAATTCTCCGAACATGTTTAATTTTGGGTGAAAAACACAGTTTAAAGTCATGAAAGAATCTTTGATAGGCCCGACCTTGTTGAATATGGCTCCCCATAATGTTCAACTTGTTAAGTGGGATAAGGCAAGTTTATTTCAACAATCACACCGTACATTGTGGCAAGTGCTTGGTTCCATCATACACATGTGTATGGATGAGACAACCACCCATTTCTTGAGAGGAACTGTTGTATGTGGCATCAATTGTTCTGTGGCAGAGACTAAGTGGATCGAATTATAATCGAATTGTGGTATTTGAACTATTACACTCTTAGATAAAAAGAGTTGCGTCCTGACTAATAGTTATAGTTTTTGGTCAAGTGATCAGAGACAGAAACCAAATTACAATCCAAGTGAGATTTCATGTAAGACAATTGTTAAGGAGAAGTTATAACTTTTGACCAGGTGATAATCACTCGATCCTAACAGCAACTATTTTTTTTTCTCTTTTTGCATGACACCTATTACAGAGTTACTGTATTTAATTTGTGAAAAAGATACTATTAATGAAAAAAGTTAAACTAATCGGTGCAAAAGTTGCACAAGAGTTTGTTACTTAATTTTAGTCTTGAAGTGAAGTCGTAAATAAAATGATGGTTTTAATTAGAAGTATGACACTGCGAATGGATTATATATAAAGTATGTGGATAGCAACTGTCCCATAACTGAATGTCTTCAAAAGGATGGACCAAAAAATAATAATCATATATAGTTTGCGACTATGAAATGAAGAATCAAACTTGTACTCCTGCCATGGCTAGAACGAAAGGAGAAACTCACTCCAAAACCTTTTAAAATATGTGTAGTTAATATTCTTTTGAACGTGCATGCATTCTTCTGTGACTGCCCACTGGGGTCCCAATGAAAAAGATCTGTCATGAGTATTTCTTTTAATTTTTTTGGATTATTTTTTATTAAGAATCCAGACGTGAATCTAAGTTCCATATTAGTTAAAATGAGAAAGTAGAACACTAATAAAGATCCATACACCCATTGTCTTAAGGTTTTGGATTGAAAATAGTGTCAATATCTTATGTTGTTAAACTCAGGTCTCATTGGTATTTGTTCTCTTCAATAAAATCCCTCTGTAAACCTAACCTTTTGTTTAAAAAATATACGATAGAGATCAACGTGCAGAACAAAAACTTTAAGTTTAATTCAATCGTATAAAATTGACTTATAAAATAAAATGAAGTATGAAATTCGCAACTCATTATATATAAAGGCTTATAGAGGGTAAATATTTTTTCGTTGATATAGATGTTGCATCCTTGGAAGAGGAAAGCAATATGGAAGTTTGAAGTTTTTAAGCACAAAATGCAAGTGTCCACGAAATAGGAGGCAAAAGCCTTAAGTAATTACGACACTTAGCTATCAATATGAATGAATTATTAAGATGGATTCCAAAGCAAGCCATGAAATGTATGTATGTATTATGCCATAAGCACATTAAATTAAACGGGTTGTTGCGATGTATAATCGAGGATTTCTGGTAATACTTAACTTTAATTCAAATATTGGTGACCATGTACTTTCTTTTCTAACCTGTCGGTCACATTAATTAGTTTTCAACGGTAAAAATCTATATATTACTCACTCCAACTATTGTTAATTAGATCCAATATTTTCCTAAATATAAATTTTTGGTTGGCATTTATTTATTTTTGGACCAGTCTTGTAACTTGAAACAGTTTAGATAAGTTTACGATTTAAGAATTCACGAGACTTAGAACACAACACGCACGGAAACGTATTATATATAAACAAGCAGTGTATCAGAAAGCTGATAGTGAAACCACACTTGTACAGGGCTTGAAAAGAAGTAATAAATTTATGTGATACCATACTCTTCAAATTTCATCCCATAAAATAACCTTCTAACGGACCACTTGGCAGTTGTGAAATTTCTCAAACTGTAGTTTCAGCCTAATTAAACAAAGAAAGTAAAAAAGCTTAAACCAAAAAAACAAACACTTGTGCAATATATAGTATATGAAGCTAACCACTACTTCTGTGGTGCGGTAACGTACTTAACTTTCCCTGTTGAGTGTTTCATTGTCTGCGATCGAAAAATGAACAATGATATGTTTGCATGTGCACATCTTCTAAGATTAGAATTAGATTTTAGAGAGTGAAGATACCCTATTTCTTATGCATGTAATTTTGCTAAATACTACACCTTTTTTTAAAAGTTGACCATGTGTAGGAGCTATATGAGTAAAATTGCAGAAGAATGATAGTGGTGTTGTGAAGTGTTGAGTAAAGTGGGAAACGGCAGAAAGAGAGAGTGGGAAGTAAATATAATAATAAATGCAGACAACCTACTATACAACATCATAAATCGCCCCATCTGTCTTCCACACCCTCCCAATTAATGCTTTTTCCTTCCACTCACACATTCATTCATATCTCTATATATATAAATTTCTCAACCTTCATCATCATCATCACAAACTCAACTTTCATAAAAATCTCATTTCATTTCAACTCCAAAACAAAAACACACACACACACACAAAAAATGAACCCCACAATCACCTTTCTCTTCTTCTTCACCCTTCTCCTCATAGCATCACCCTCCGTCGCAACCCGACCCGCATCCAACCCTAATCAAGTGAAGCACTCCAAAGACACCAACAACAACCAAGGTGGTGCTGGTGCCGGTGCTGGTGGTGGTCTTGGTGGTGCAGCTGGTCCAGGTGGGTTCTTCGGCCCCGGTGGGGGCTTCAGCATACCCGGATTCGGAAACGGGTTTGGGAACGGCATCGTGGGAGGAGGGTACGGATCCGGGTACGGAGGTCCGAATGGAGGGTCCTCTAAAGGTGGCATCGTAAGACCAAGCGTTGTGTGCAAAGACAGAGGCCCTTGTTACCAGAAGAAGGTCACGTGTCCAGCCAAGTGCTTCTCCTCCTTCAGCCGCTCCGGCAAGGGCTACGGCGGCGGCGGCGGTGGCGGTGGCTGTACCATTGACTGCAAAAAGAAGTGCATCGCTTATTGCTAAGCCAGTTAATTAAGCACAATAATATGTAGGTAACACTTGTTATGCCTTCTACTACTATGTTTAATGGTGACGTGTACAACAATTTTACACTACTTTATCGATCACAAATCATATTTTAATATAAATTTGAAGATAATCTCCATAAAAATGAAGAAAGTTATAGATTTGTGATTGGACGGTAATGTGAAATGTTTTACATGGATAGTTACCTATATGGTGACGTTGATGATCATTTTAGATGATATAAATAAATGAAAAGTAGATACATATCTATGCAGGTGCTTGTTCGAGTTGGTTTTGATTATTATGTGTATGGGTGGAAAATATATATTATGAGAGAATGCTTGGTATTTTGACTCTGTAATATTATAGGAAGATAGGGTATTATATGTTAATTAAGCTGCTGCTGTTGTTCCATTTTAAGTAATGATTTGAAGTTTTTTCTGAACTTAATCTTCAGAGATTTCATGTCAATTTATTAATGGCCACACTCAAAATGCAGATTTCACATGAGTTTTGTATCATTGGATGTGATGAGAAACAATGATTAGGTGATAGATGTGATATGAACCTTCAGTTCCACATCCCACACCCAACAATAACTGTAAGAAACGTTCTATTAGTGGTGTCTTTGTCAAAAATATATACAACCTTAAATTTAGAAAATGCTTCAAATTTTTCCTTCAATCATTAACGTAATTTAATAGAGAAGTTCGCAAAATCAAATTTTGTAATAGAAGTACGTAACATAATGAGAGCTATCTAGTCGTTAAGTATAAGTAAGGGCGCCCGCCACTCAAGTTTAAAATTTAATTTTGGTAATCTATTTTTATTAAATACAAAACATATATATCAAGAGAAAATTTTAAATATGATTTCTCGTATATATAATACTGTATGTAAAGTGTTGATGGAATTTGAAATATGCTTCAGTAAAATTTAAAATGACAAATTAGATTCTGAAAAACTAATTATTAAAAAATAAATTTTAAACCTAATCAATCTATTATAAAATAAGATTTATATTTATTTATATATTATGAAATTGCCTTATTTTTAATTTATTTAAAAATTTCAAAATTAACGAATATCATATCCTTTCTGTTCAAATGACAAATCTGATATTTGTGCATAAATTAATATTAAATCTGATACTGCATATCCAAACGACAAATGAAAAATATTAATTTTGTTATGAATCGTTTTTAATATACCAAATCCAAATGTGTTAGTTTTCTTTTCTCACGAGTTCATAGTTATTATTGGAAAAGTGGTTGGCACAAATACCAGTCTTTTGATGACACACATCGCAATTTGAAAAATAAAAAAGAAAAGGGTTCCCATTTTAATAAATTTTAATTCAAGCTAACATTGCAAGTGGCGTGTATTGATAAATTATTATGCTACCCATATCTGTGCGGTTATGATATAATCTCCAAAAAAATCTTTCAGGTGGAATTCACTTTAAAAATGAATCTCATTTTTTTCTTTTTATATTAAATTTTGGATGGAATGATTAGCGTAAAGATACCTTAAAACTCATCTTAGATAAAAAATATAATTATTGAACCCATGAGAGATAGATAAGATAATTTAATAATAAAGAGGTTGATTAGGAGAAAAAAATTATAAAAGTATCCAGTTGTGTATTATTGAATGAGTTTATGGTTGAGATAAATATGGTTGAGTTTAAACATGCGTGATTCTCAAAATACGTTGAATCATCGTATTTTGTTGACCATGGGACAAGGATTTATTTAATTTTAAGCATACAGACAAGCCTTTAATTCCATTTTGAAGTGGTTGTGATTCATTTATAATACTAATAAATTATAAATTCGATTTGTCTCAGTTTCAGGATACAAACATACTGTCTCCTTTTTATTTTTTAATTAATCTACATTGAAAACTACCCATTCTTAGATATTTTAATTTGTATATTAAACAATCTCAATCCATTTAATTCTTTCAATTCCATTTCGTGTATTAAGTTTCACTCACAAACACCATTGCTTTTACTTTATCCTTATAATTTGAGTAAAAAAAACTAGTTAGTGAACCAACACTAAGAAAAAAAAAGCATTAAAAGAAAACCTTTTATTTTAAATGGATCATTGTATGAGATTTCAAGACTAAGATTATCATATATTATATAAATGAATACGGACCTGTTTTATAAAATTTAGTTAAATTTAAGTCTATTTTTTAGTATATATGAATACAAACTTTTGTCATAGAAAAGTGTAAAGAGTATATATCTCTGGTTTTTATATCTTAACATAGTTATGAATAAAATATTTTTTTCTTAAAGATTTTTAAATTTATGTCCCTATTTAACATATATATAATCTCGTATATAATACAATGAATAATTACTATTTATTCACAGCCAGTTTTAATCATACAACTATGGTGGGTCCGTGAGATACTAGGAACTGTTCCACAAGATGTAACCACACACACTTCATTGTCAGCGACAACTCTTATTATGCCCCAAATCAAAGCAAGATGTTGGCTTTTCACATTGCTTCAGCCTCAGCCTCTACTTTTACATATACCCTTTAAATTCATGCAATTTTTTTAAGAAAACTGTTAGCTGTCTCAGGTAATTGCATTACAATGATTGTTGTTCGTTAAAGAAGAGAAATGATAGGTTGACACCCACATTTGACCACTTTTTTTTACCATCTTCATAGGTTACAAGTTAATTTGTCTTGAATTACAAGTTATTTTTAAGGTGATAAAAAAAGTGATCAAATGTGGATGCCAACCTATCATTTCTCGTTAAAGAATTGTGACAATCCAAACAAAAGGAAAAGGAAAAAGACCATGTTGATAAAGAGAAATAAGAAGGCATTTGTGTCATTGCTTTTCTATGTCTTAACTCATAAAATTCAGTTCTATGGATCCATAAATAAAAGTGTAGTACTTTTCTGAACACAGGATCAACTCAATAAATTTTCGCACTTTTCTGCCAACCACTGTATGTCTATGCTTTTTTGTTTACAATATACATCAACAAATATAGTAATTAACAAGCCACACAAACAGGTAGCATAAACTCAGAAAAATACTTTTATCCGCAATATGATATTTGTGGCTAATAATTTACAACAGCAATTCAAACTTCAAAACTAAAGTGCTCATAATGCAGCCCTCATTGCTCCTCTTGCAGCCTCCCGCTTCATCTCAGCAGCCTTACCACTGCCACGGAAGTACATGTATACTTGCTGTATCAAACAAAAACAAAAAAAATTAATATGTTCAGTCCAAGAGCTAAGTGCATCCACTTACAAAAAAAATTTAGAAGTACATCTGAACCTGAATAACCCAGATGCTGATCAAAGTCTCAAGGCAGAACAACCCAAATCCAACAAAGTACAAGATCTACAGGTAAATGCCAAGAAAAAAGCTTTACCAATCGTTTATAAGCAGGGAAATTTTCATCAAGGTTTTGTTAAAAGTGTAAGTAGCTGTGTGAAAGGACAATTAATAGTATGCAGGAATACTAAAACTTCATTACAGGCACTTACTCCAATCACTGCATGGTTACCCACCACATCTATGGCTGCCAGAATGCCTCTGTAACAAAATGAGTCACGGCACCAAGAATTAGGCAAAAATAAACGATAATAACACCAGCTTCTAGATAGTATTTATCATATCCCCAAATTTTATTATCCTCAAGAACCTGGTTATCAGTTTGACTTTCTTAGTCATTCTAGGACACTTATATATCAGCTCTGGTAATTTACACGTGGTATAGTAATTATGCACAAATTCTATTTAATTCCATTCACTTTTATTTCAGAAAAATAAAAAAATTAACAACGAAGTCATTTTCCAACAAAGTGGGGTTGGCTATATGGATCAAACAAGACCATTTAAAATACTGCTGAATATTCGTATTACGCAGGTAAGGTCATGTCATCATATCATATGTAAACAATAAGGAATACGCACTGAAGTGTACATGTACAAACTTACGTCAAGGATTTTCCTTTGAAAACTATGGGAGGAGCAACTGCTGCTAAGATACAGAATCCTAGGTGAAGCTGCAAGCACAAAGAGAAATGATAATAAGTGAATTGTGTTTGAAATGTGAAGCAAAGCTTAAGTACATAACAGCAAAACAGTCAATTTACCAGGTAAAACAAGAAAAACCATCCAAAGTTCAAAGCACTATCTGTCCTGCAAAAACAAAAATGGAACAAATTCCAAATCAATAGTGAAACCAAATTAGAAAGATTAAAATATGCATGGATATTTTGTTCGAATGAGCAGGATCAAAAAATGCAGTGTCTCAAGAATTTATTTTTATCTTACACAAGTGATGCAATGTAAATAGGAATGTATAGCAGTTGGAAAAAATTAAACAGTCAAATGACTAAAAGTATGTGAAATAACTACCTAAAAGCACGGTATAATGGGCGATACCACAAGACATATGCTCCAGGAATTCCAGCTATGAAGTATATAATAGCAAGAAACCATATTTTCACACCTACAAAGAAGGGAAAATTCCATAAGCATTGAATTTGTTGACATCTTTGGATTTTGAGCCGCTCAATAAACAAGAAAAATCCTTGCTTCGTATCTAAACTGACCTTCTCCCTTGATCCAAGCTGCAGTGACAGCTATAATATTCCATGTCAGGCACAAAGCCAATCCTGCATGATATAATTTTTCATACATTATAGATAAATAAGATATTATTACCATAATCAAATTAAAACATCATCTTCACCAAGCCAAGATGAAGTCGTCAGAGAGAGTGATAAGCAGACTAAATAGAACAGGTTAGTGCCAACCAGCTAGGTCAATGGTTTAAATCATTTAAACAAAACCAGTTCACCAATATCTAATTGTCTATTCTCATACATTTCACTGTCTATCAACTCTTCAGTTTTCTCACAGGCCATCCATTTATATATTTTATAAGGATAGCAAAAAAATAGTAATAAAAAAGTATTGAAATTCAGACAATGTAAAAAATGATTCTGTATTGACTTTGAGGAATGGATAAAACAGATGCCTTTTCCCGGTACAGTCATTATCTCGAGATCAAAGAACAACTCCAACTCTGTCAGCTGGGCAACTAATTCAGACAGTGATATCTATAACAGAAAAACCGCTAAATTTATGACAAATGGTATTCTCTCACAATATTTTTCCTCGGCTAATTACTAGGAGAGATGTAAAGTTTTAGTAAGTAGCGTCAATTAAAAGATTACTGCAATATGAAAATATCAATTTTTATAATAAGACACCTTTGGGATAACTTTTTTTACAAAAAATAAAAAATAACTATATAAATCCAACCATTAGGTTTAAAGTACTCCTAAAGTAACTCAAGTCTACAAAATTTCATACAATTTAAAATTTAATTGATACTTGATTGCACCATTTTAGTTTTGAAAATAAACCATATCAATCCAACATTGTTTAGAAATTAAACACACACAAAGAACAACAAAAAACCATAGAAAACATACAAAGGAGAGCCTTCATACAGAATCAACTCAATAAAGATATCAATGTGCATGAGATACCATCAATAATTGTTGGCTTAAAAACAATGCATTGATGCAAACCATATTGCAATGGAAGAAAAGATGGGATAACTTGCCTAACAATGAAGTAAAAGCAACATATTGCAGTCTTTGAAGATGAGCTGGAATTTCATTGGCGATATCATGATGGATAATTGGGAAAAATGGTGGCCAATTCTTCTCCTCAAGAACAATTCCAGCTGTAAAATAATGTAATTATGCACTTGAAGAGTAAAAGCAGAACCAAAGATATTTATAGCCCAAGCATTAAGCACAGTTGACATTTTTCTAAGAAATGAGTTCACTCATGTAGAATGAATGGAGGACCACACGCAATGTAAAATCTATAGAATTCTCTAGGAGCAGTGCTCTTCCACCATTCTGTTAAATGCCAAAAGTAGCCAAGGAAACAGGCAAACTTATGGCAAACTAGTAGATCTCAGAATAAGGGAAGGATGTGGAAAGTGAACAACAGAAAAGACCTTATTCTACTACGTGAGCTGCAAAGTGGACAGTAGAAGGAATGAAAGCAGTTAAGATGATTAAGGCAGTTAAATGCTCAATCAATAGTCATTCCGTTAGATAATTGGGTGGTTGAATAAGAGATATCAGTTATAAAGTAGTTGGGCAGATAATATTGTGAGAGCAGAGTCATAGAACTCAGTTGCAAAGGGGAAGCTCAATACTGTCCATTCTTCTCTATTCTTACAACCTATCGAGATTCTTAGAATTTCAAAAGCCCTAACTAACTATCATCAAGTACAGATATAACTGAAATGAATTTACCTCGGGCAGCAGCTTCTTCTTTCCGTCTGACTTCCTATATTTTAATAAATGGATAGATATTAAAACACGGGAAAACTCCCAGGCATGTGTAGATAATGAGGAATCAGTAGAGAAAGCTTCACTTAAAGATAACTGAAAACAAAAATCAGCATTGACATTCTAAACCAGCACACTTCACGCATCAGCACATCATTAATCACAACAATTTCAGATAACCTCCTAACTTCCATTCTTTAAAAAAAATAAGAAAATGACAATAAATGATCAATTATTCATCAAAAGAAGTTTAGAATTACAGTTGATGATGATAATTTGGAACAATTAACCAAATAGCTGGTTAAGTCAATATATGGTTTACACATTTACCAACTTGCCTAGTTAATTGTTTTTAGTCTAGGCATATTATTTTCCAGTAATTTATAAATAGTAACTCAGTCATAAATTATATATATTCCACTGTCAAAACTAGTTTTTCAGGATAAATAATTCTGGTGCAAGGGTATCAAGATTATACCACAGACAACAGAAGGGTAAGAACAGAAAAGAGAAAACGAAAATAAAAGAACATGATTGTTCCAGGTCCCAACCTCTGTAGTCTGTTCGGAATCAACTATGGAAAATCCTAACAATAAAGTGTGCAAATAGAGGTCCTGAAATCACATTGCATACCTGTTCCCTTCTTCTCAATTCAGCCTCCTTGGCTTGGAGTTCCTTTTCCTTCTTTTTCAAATCCTAATGTTGAAACAGATCATATTTGGAAACCAAACAATCAATTTTCAGAAGAATACACCCAATGCATTTATATATGAATAGGAAAAAAGGAAAAAATAAATAAGAGAGAGATTTGGGATTTCAATAATCTCAATTATTATCACATACCGTTGATGGATCAAGAGGTATATCAACTGTCGCACCAAAACCATAGTTGTAATCAGCAGGTTCAGGATTAAGTGGTGATAACCTTGAATTTGTGGCAGGGGCAACACTTCCAGGATTCTGAAAATTTTAGAACATCGAGATGCATAAGGTGTAGTCAAGCAGTCGTGAACAATTAATAGGGTTTTAACCCAGGTGAAACATATGAGTAAATGGTCTCCTTTGGAACACAATGTAAACTATTGTCATTCTCTTACTATGTGTTTCAGTTGTACGAAAGCTAAACCAAGACAATACAGAGAAGGGGCGAAAACAAAATAAAATACATTGGGCAATATTTTCTATCGAATTTTTTTTCTTGTGTGGCTGATTATTCTGAGAAGTGTGCCAGAGTCAATTGACATGGACTGCACTATATGAAAAAGAAAGTTCGTCAGGATCCGGATAGTTCAGCAATCATAAAGATGAAAGGAGAAGGTAGTTTATGACTTATACTTTACAAACAAGATTGCTCACCAATACACTTACGGCTTTAAAATCATTAAGAAAATTATGCACACAATATAATATGATTTACTAGTGCTTAATCAACAAACTCACTGTAGTGTAAAATGCACCCCCACTGTAACTTGATTGGCTTGATTTTTTTTCTCTCACAGCTGGTTCCTGTAAGTGTAAAAAAGATTTGAAGGGTCAGGCAAGAGCAAGCATTGCAAATAAAGACACAATTTTACCCGCACAGAAAAAATCAACCATAAGAAGCAAGTGAGTATAAAACTATTCTAACTGGGGATTGGACATCGCAGGGCTCGAACAACCAAACTATGAAATCGTCAAGTACAATAACTAATTTTCAAATTGTTTATAAATCACAAATTAATACACTTACTATAAATATCATCTTATTCAGACAAACATATATGCTCACAAAAAACATATAATGTGGTCTGATATATATTATTTAATATTAAAAGTATGTATCTATAGTTCAACCACCGTCAAACACAAGAGATAAAACACCGTTTATTTGTTGAATGAACATTCCAGTCTTAGAAAACGCCAATTAGGTTTAGGCCGTTATCCGCTTTTGTTGATGATGATTATATATTATTTGCAGCTTCTTCCATTAACTTGTTCCAGCAGCTTTTTTGACTAGGATCCATGAAAAGTTTTCGATGACAGAGTAACTGTGTATTCTATTAGCTGCACTGCATGTGGTTTATCTTATCCCATAATTTCAGAATTCCTGACATTTTACCCCTAATGTATTCTATAGAGAGAGTATACACAAGCACCGAAAACAAAGTATTACCCTGGATACTCAACGAAAATATTTGCATGCAATTCTATTGTTTATTTATTGCAAGTTCGGAAGTGGTGTTTTATGAACTCAAATTCAAAAGGAACCTTATTAAAGGCAAAAAAAATAAAAATAAAAATAGCAGAGACATAAGATTCTTCTTACATGGAAAATAAAGTCATAGACAACCCAAAATCCCGGTTCTTCGGTGATAAAGTTCAAATATAGTAGAAAACAAGTCCACCGACAAACAATCACAATAATTCCCAACCCAAAATAAAAAAACAGTAATCTATCCATTATTCAAACCTCAAATACCACTGAACAAGATCAAATTGAGAAAGAAAAGCGCACACCCAGTTCACAAAAACTCAACTTTGTGAAAGTAACACTCATGGGGAAGAGAGAGAAGGACTTACAGAGAAGGGATTGACTTCTTCTTCATCGAAGGGATTACTATCATAGCGATGAGCCATGCGAGGATGTTAACGGTGCTAACAAGAAAGTAGCCTCGGAATTGTAACCAGAGGAATGCAAAGATCTGGAACTATTCACAGAACAAGGTACCAAAGGGATAAAAAAAAAGGTTTTTGAAATGTTGAGATAAAAAAAGTTTTGAAACTTGTTATGCAAGGGAGGAAATGGCTGGAAAAACAACAAAAAGGCAACAATACGAGCAGTTTAGACAGGAGAATGGTCCTTGGTCAGCTTCAAAGAGAAAAAGACTTTGTCTTCACGTTGCTATCATAAAAATGATTTGGAAAAAAAAAAATATTTTAAAGAATTGGAGGATTAATTAGCTGTTCTTTAGACTTTCGAATTTAGGACTAATTTTTTTGTGTGTGAGCTTGATGTTAGTAGATATAATTATTTAATTGCTCATGATTGATTACTTAAAAATAAAACAAAAGTTCACCATTTTTGTATTATTAATCAAATAAAAAGTATCATTTTTAAAAAACGCTAATTTAATTTAATTAGTTATGTAACTACATTATAATTTTAAAATTATGAATTTTACGTAAACAGAGTTAAATTGGTTATTAGTTGACCATGATCTAATCACATCTACTTCAAATAACCCATTAAAAACATAAATGTCGGTTAAAGTTAAACTAACCATGATCACACCCTAATGCTCAAATAAATAAATAAATAAATATTTATTGAAAGTTTATTTCAAATTGATTGATGAACTGAAAATATGTGTCCTATATTCTTCCCTTTGGTTCGAAATACAATTTAATCAATATTCTTTGTCTAAATGCTTTACATCTTTAAAACCGGATTGGTTTACCTTATTGCATAAAATTTTATTTCTTCAATTAAATATTCTTTCCTTGTGCTATTTTCATAAGAAAATGAAAATGAGTTCCACATGTCTGTTGTAAATTCCAAATAAGTAACTAATGTAAACAAATAATAGTTGAAGAGCATCAGGTATCTGTGCCATATCCTCAGAGGCATGCTTCAGATAATGTTACAGTTCAACTACTATATTTTGTCTTATATATCATTATTGTATTTACTTTCTTCAGTATCTTTTGTTGAGATTCTTATAACTTTAAACTCTGAAAAATGTTTTTAAGTTTGCATCATATCTGCTTGGGGTTATGAACTAATATAATTTATGCTCTCTTTTTCTTTAATTGTCAATTAAGCTTGATAGTAAAACAGTTCATTACATTTTACTGTTTTAGATAATGAAAGAGTTAGAAAGTAAGTTTGAAGTCTATAAAACTTGAGTTGATAAGATGATATATATGTTATTTTTTATATTAAAAAATTATTCTTGTTTTGAAAAAAGTATATCATTATTATATTACAGTGTACATAATATATTATTAAAAATAGAAAAGTTCTTAAAAATAATATAATACAAGTCAAAGTGCTGTGAGATATTCTAAACCAATAATGTAGTCATCTATTTTCGAAATAGATGATACATTTTATATTTTAAATCATTATTTATTTAAATTCAGTTATTTTTGTAATTAAATTAATTACCTACGATAACAAAAACACATGTTAAGCGAGTGAAATTTTATCTAAATAATAAAATGTGTTTATATTGTATTTTAAGAAACACATAAGTTTATTAGATTTCCCCTTATGGGCAAGATAGTTATTTTTATTGTTAATTTTAGGTTTAAATACCTTTTTGGTTCTCATTTTCGTAGTGTTTGTTGTGGATGGTATTGATCTTGAGAGAATGTTTAAAATGATCCTCATTTTTACTCAATATTTAAAATGGTCATCATTTTCGCAATTCGTGTTTTATTTGGTCCTTTTATGTGACGCCGTTTAAATCATTAACAAAGCATTGTACATGTGACACGTAACACATCCTAATACAAACCGTGCCACCTGTACAATGCTCTGTTAATGACTTGTACAATGTTCTGTTAATGATTTAAACCACGTTACAGACAATAATCAAATAGAATACGAATTGCGAAAATGATGACCATTTCAAACATTCGATAAGAATGATGATCATTTTAAACATTCTGTCAAAATGAGAACCATCTACAATAAACACTACGAAAATGAGGAACAAAAAGTATTTAAGCCTTAATTTTACAATGTCACTCAATAACTATTTTTCAAATTCCACCGTTAAAACTACTGAATGCGTTTTTTTTTTTTTTTTTGAAATTACCATAAAATAAATAATATAAATATTGGTAAAAAATTAAAACACCAGTCATACCTTTTACTTTAGTCACAAGATTAAAAAAGCAAAAAACATTACAAACATAACAGTTGCTCTTGCCTGTTCACTTTGCTGAAGTTGAAAAGTCGTTAAGTCTTTGGTTCAAACTTTAAAATCAAAGCAATTGATAAATGATGGATGAATCACCACCAACATTGATGGACACGCGACCATAGAAACGTGACTTTTACGCTCCTCTTGACCTTCTGTGTTCAATTCGTTTTCCACAAAGGACGAACAAAATAATCTTCATTTAACATATATTATGACCCAAGTTCTTTGTATGACCGACTTCTAATTCAGCAATACCTGCCATTAATTAATTACTTCTTAAAATACTAATAATATTGCTTTAGGATAAATAGCATCTAAGCAACATATAAAACCAAACATAAGTTACAAATAAGTGTTTACAAGAGTCACCAGCTAATCAAGACCTAATCCATATTGCTAGAGCCACCAACTCCAATTAATAAAATCGCACCTTAAAAATATAATGGGACCATACTATGATAATTGCATTTAAACAAATAGAAGGGGGTTGTTGCAATTTGCAAGGGAAAGAGTGATGAGAAGAAAGACAAACCGTAACAAAAGAATGTAAAGAAAATCATGCCCCTTTTTTTCTTTTCAAAATTGAATGAATTTACGCATCTGCACAAACTAATTACGCCTATAATAGTAATAAAATGAAGGTAATGTGATTGAAACTTTGAGATATCCAAGAGAGTTAAATAGTAACAAGCTTAGAAAGACGTTTAGTGTCGTGCATTTTTCTTATTCGTCTTTGATCACTCTTAAATGGGTCAACCCAACTTTTGTCTTGGGAAATAGCTTCATTCCACCGTTCTTTGAAGATTTCAAATTCCCATGTCGATTGCCTTCGTATCTGCCCAATATAAACAGTGTTAATGGTGATAATATAATACCACAAACACTTGGTTTTGAAACTAAGCTTAAAAGACTCACACCTCGGTTCGCACATCAATTCCTGCTCCACTTTGCCTCTGCTTATTAGGAAATGATACAAAATCAACAAACACTGTCATAGGTAATGAAATGAGATTACAACCAAGAACCACATAATGCCATTAAAACAGTACCTTAGTTGTCCTTTGTAGGTTTGGAACCTGCAGAAGAGGAAACAAAAATTCTTGTGACGTGATTCAGACAAAAATCCATATTGCAATGTAACAAACATGTTTGTTCTTGACAGTAAGTCATAAGTTTGATTCTGTAAAGTATTTACAATTACTAGATAAGGAATAATAATATGAAGTTGGAGCATATACGATATATTTTGGTTTGCAAGAACAGTGCAAATACCTTCGTTGTTCTGTGACCACTTCCACCCAGAGTTTGTATTCCCTTGTGAAAAACATATTCACTGTCAACAACTCCCACATTTTTAGTTCGATCTCCCTGAAAAAAATGACATTCATCTCACTTACGACACTTGTCATGAAGAAATGGTGGCAAAAAGAAAGAAAGAGCAAAACAGCCTATAGTACACCAACGATCAACCCACGATGCATTCCAAATTGAGAATGTGTACATTGTATTCCATAACTCTATCTATCCCTTGTCAAATGCAGTAGTAAATAGTAATGAGCCAATATCATATACGTAGATGGTATATTTATCACTACCAAGAACCAAAAAACCGTGTTGCATCACAATGAGAATTGTACAAAGACCACCAAAAGTGTCCAGAAAATGGATATTTCTCACCTGAGCACAATATCCTAGTTTCATATCCACTCCCCAACCATGGACAAGGTCATTCTGGAGAAAATACAGATGACAATGATGAGACAACATTGAACGACAATACGGATCTAGTTAAAACTCACCAGGCAAGCATTTTTGTAACTTAAAAAATAAAAAAAGATAACAGAAAACTATATTATAACTCAATAGAGTACTACTAGAAGAAACAAAAGTTTAGGAAGAGTTTGAAAGGATTTTGAAAAATGTCTTTGGTTAGAACTAAGATTTAATAGTCGTATGAGCTGTGCGAACAATATTACCTGTATAAGATGCCAAGTACAGTACCAGGCAGCTCGAGAAAAAACTGGAGCCATACCTTCCACAAACCTACACAAGTTGTATTAAAGTCTTGTGTCATTAACAATACTATGCATGCCAATATTTATCATAAATAACCACAAGAAATTCTGATGACGCTTTCAAAAGTCCAGAAAATCATCAGCATTGTTCATGTTCTGACATTCTAGAAGAAACGACTTCAGTGCATCATTTCAATTTCAAAATGAGTGCACCCAAAGGAATTCAAAGATAACATTCTAAAAAAACCATCTTGTAGAAAGTAATATGTTGCATGTCATTCCATATATTTCTATGAATCCCTCATCAATCTATTCTGCATTATCATCCTAGAAGCACAAAACAATAAAAAAGACAAACAACAGTAAAACTAAAATCAATTATAGTGCCCAGCAATAATGGCTAACACAAAATGTAATATTAAGACAGTACACAAGTCCTTTTCACCTAAGAAGAATTTCTAAAACATTAGTCATCTAACAGATAGACATACTTGTCTTTGATATAATTCAGTAGACCCCTCACAGTTCAAAAGTGATTTGCTTTGATTTTGTTATTAAATCAGCTTTTGAGTTTACTATAAGCTATTTTTTCCTAATCAGAGCATAAATGCAGGCTTGAATGAACTTCAGACAAAATTTAAACATGTTCAGTCATCTTGATGGTAGATGGAGTCATAAAATGCATCAACAAGGTCCCGTGCAAACATCTTGAAATATTAAACAGCTCTGCCAGGATTAAAGAAAGTAACAGTTACCCAGTGCATGGTGGTCCCTCACTTGAATCTGAACACCTTGTACTGCCTCTGCGTTCATAGACTCTTCTGCTCCAATGAAAACATCAAATGTAAGTACAAAAGCATCGTTTAGCAAGTACATATGGATAGTCAAACAAAAAAATCACCTATGGAATTTCTTGGTTCTAGCTCTAATTGTAATTCTATGATGTATCTCTGTTGAATTTGGGTCAAGAGCTGGCTGAGATATCTCCAAACCTTCTTGCTTTATAATTTCAACATATCTGCATAAAAGAAGCCTACATTAATTATTTTTTTATCAGATGAGATGAGAGCCTGTAGAAAGGTTACTGACTAGCCTTAAAACTAGAAAAGGTTTAAGAATATAAACCCAATAAAGAACCTCATTTGTCAACAACCATCCCCCACAAGCAAAGATTTCTTATAAACCTAATGTAAGCTTAAGAAGCCTAATAAGGGTTATATGCATCCCATATTGTATGTCAGAGAATTCAGTGTCGATTTTCATCCAGCTATCAAATTTCTTATAAACCTAATGTAATCTTAAGAGGCCTGATGATCTTATATTGTATGGCAGAGAATGCAGAGTCGTTTTTCATTCAGCTATCAAATTTCAAAAGGGGAAAAAAATACCATATCATGTGATAAGATAAAATTGGATTCTTTATAATAACATTTACACCAGTATTGCAGGTTCCTGCTAGCCTATAAAATGATAATCATTTACATCCAAGGCAGATTGCACAAAAATATCTAAACAACAGCAGCACCAAAGAAGCAAAGATACATCATTCATACCTTGAAGGTGAAAAATGCTCCACCCCCAGATCCTCGTCCCAGAGAAAGATATAATCATATATAGACACTATGTCCGGATGTAGAAATCTTTTTGCAAACCACCTGTCAGAACTCATGAAATATGTAATCCATCACTTATATATTAAATCAAAATATAATTTTTTTTTCTCCTTTATCTGCTGGGAACCATCAATGAAATTGAAAATGTATTCAGATAACTATATCTTGTTAATGACTGGGTAAGGCTATGGGATTGTTCAAGTTTATATAGAACAATTAATCATTGCTTGACCTGGGCTCCCTTAATATGCCTTTTCAATGGCATCCGTATTCAGTACGTTGTAACTTTATATGTCAGAATGCCGGTTCTCTTGTGATAGTTTTCCTAGATTTGTAGTTTTATTTCTAATGTTATATAATGTTTACGGAATTCCAAGCCTTTTTTAGCCTAATTGGCTAACCCTCTCTTCCTGAGTAAATTTAATTTCAAAAAATTATTTTCCTTTATTTACTATTGTAGTTTCCTCACATCTAGAAAATTAAGCATCTTCCCTTCAATAAAAGTCTCATACATACCACTTTGTTTGATTCTGAGCAACAATGTGTATGGCCTTGCTACTCCAGCCAAGATTCCACCATCCATCCACAGTACCATCATAATGGAATAAAATAATTGTGAAATTTTCTCGAAGAAACTGTAACAAATGAAATTAGATAAAGAATGCTGATTTAATTAATCTGAACAATCTAAGAACATCAAAAGTACCTTTTGCACCATAACATCAACATTCTGCTTTTGTTTAATACCAACTGGTACTGCCAGCAAGTTACGATTAGAGTAAACATTAGCCTGCTTTTTCATAAACAAGCCCAATCATTACCTTAGTTAACTCAGGTAGTACAAAATTCCAAATCAAATCTATCTTCTGACATGCAAGAATGATGCAAAAATTCTGACCTTTGACCTTAAACTACTTCTTGACCAAAGTGGTCTCAACTCCAAATCTGAATCAGCATGTATTATACCTCTTGGCAAGCCTTTCAACTTCCCAGAAGTTGAAGGATACACCTGCACCAACACACAAAGTATTTTCGAAGTTACATACCGTATCAGGCAAGAATTGTGAAAACACACATCACAAATTTTGAAAACAATCATTTTACTATAACCAGCAGGGCATTGTAATGCATAGAAGATCAAATATGAAAAAAGAGAATCAGAAAGCTACTTGGGATAGTAATCTAACATCATAGTTTTTACCTTTGGTTGTCCCCAGAAACTCCATTTTTTGTCAATCTGATAGCAGCAGATAATAAACATAAAAAGGGGGGGAAATTCAAGTTAGAACACTCAACATAAGAATGTGTCATATGACAATGCATTATTGTTCTATCGAAAAGTAGCACATTTTTATCCTTAATAAGATGCTAAATTGCTAAGTAAGAAGAATTAGTCAGACATTTAATAAACACTTTGGCCTTTTGTTAGGACGTACATGCAATGATATCTCAAATAATTCAACTGACCTCTTCTTGGTGATACTGATACTTTGTAGTTCTATACACAATGAACAGCATAACTGTACACAAAACTGCCATAAAAGGCAGTTGTCTGATCTTGAAACTTGATTTGCCCTGCCCCAAAAAACTATTGTTAAAACAGTGATCTTACACATGAATCTCCAGAGCTAAAGAATATTTTACAGGAAACTCCTAATAAAATCGTAACAAGAATAGAAGAAAAGAGAACAGACCCCATCAGACAAGCCACTCTTTTTTCTCATGAGCCATCTCAATGATTTGATCGACGTCATAGAAAATTGAATCTTTTATTCAGTCCTCATCAAAAAATGGTCGCTGTAACATTAAGCAACAGAAGCCATTTCAAACCAATGCTTAATATGTATAGTTCTCAATAACATTGCATAATTTGGCGTAAATAAAATAACCAACTTGTCAAAACAACAAAAAATTGAAGTTACCATGTTCTAAGTTCTAAAGCACAACATCAAATATAAAAGCAAGGAAAATGATCATCCCATAAAAAATATACTAAATGACTTGGAGCTAAATTGGTGATGAACACCACCTCAGGTACACAACAGAAAAACAAACGCCGGTGCAAAACTGTATGACTTTCTTTCGTACAATTTAAAACAAGACTACAGCAACTATATTGTGCGCAAAAGGATATTAAGCATGTGCACTGTGATAACTAACATTAAAAAAATAAAGAGCTAATATTTGTGAATTGGAGAAAGAGAGGGATGAATTGAAACTTAAAAGGGAAACACATGCTTAGAATATTGGTCATGAGGGAAAAAGCATGCCCCGGCTTGCTGAATCCACACACCAACCAAACTTGCAAATAAAATATACCAAATAAAAGCAACCCGAGAAATCTCCGAAACAGTCATTAAATGATTTACAACATAAGCACCAGGAACACGGAAACAAAAATGCAAAGATTGGATTTTCCCCCAACTACAAAGATAGCGTGAAAAAATTGCAAGAACACACAGCTGTCCAGAACATTGAACTACACTGCAACCAAAAGTCCTTCCTTCACAACAAAGCACATTGTTTTTCTTCTCCAGGAAAATTAAACAGAATTACAAAATAAAGAAAAAAAGACTAAAAGTTACTCCCACAGATAACAGCAAAATAAACAGCAACTCAGTACTCTCTGACTGTTTCAGTCAGATCTAACCCTCTCCACACGTTCTTACTTGTCATTTAAAGAAGAGAAAAGCTTCACTTTCAGACCAAATTTTCAAAAGCACAAAAATTGAAGATTTTCTATCATCTTCTCAGACCCGGATCCTCCTCTCCAGACCCAGAACATTGAAAGGCAAGAAAACTAAAGAGGGGGAAGAGAGAGAAAGCAAGGACAGGGCCTGAGAAACTTAAAGGGGTTGCTCGAAAAAGCGAAAAGCAGCAAACTTTGAAGATCACATGACACACCGAGCTGAAGCGGCGAAACCCAGATGAAAATAAATAAAGAAGTGAAGGAAATGAATTGCCACGAATTAAGAGTGTCAGAGGTTGAAGAGTATCGATGCAGAAAGCAACAAAGAAAGAGGTTAAAGGGGGAACCTGAATGCATGCGTGTCTGTTGACTGATGAATGATGATGAAGAAATGAAGAGTGTGATGACAACTACACTCTTTTGTTGGCACTCACTGATCCTCGTCAATTGCTCCTCTTCGCTTCTCGTCCAAAACCAAACCCAAATCAACAAAACCAGAGTGGTAGCTTTATTAGTCCCACCTGCTCCAAATACCACCCACGACAGTCTTTTATCTTTACTACAGTACTTGCTAATCGCACCGCCACTTTCGCCTCTGTCTCTCTCAACCCTTTCTCACTTCTCGCCACAGTCACGTTTCCCTCTTTTTCTTCTTCTTTTATTTTATTTCCTCTCTCCCTCTACCTTTGTAATTCCATACACACTTGGATCCTTTCGCTAAAAATAACTATCGTCGTAGTATTTTCTTATACTGTTATTGTTTTTGTCACCCTCCAACAAGATGTGCCTTATCTTTCTTCTTCCTCACACCGTTTATAAGAAAATTACCGTCTTTCTCTCTCATTTTTCTTACGTCATCTTCCTTAAAAAGTGGTGAAAAAACGTTCATTTGTCTTGTTTTATTACAAAAAAGACGATACATGAACCTTAACTCTAATCAAATTTCTAGATATTTCCACAAGTTTTAATTTTTAAATTGATTATGAAATTAACTTCTAATTGGTATGGACTTTAATTTAATGTCCAATTTTCGGTATGAAATGTTTAAAAAACAAGGTTAATAGTGCAGCATTATTGAATGATCTTAATGTATATGATGAATATGTGAGAGTATTCATTATTTGTCATTAAAGGCTTACAATAGTTAGCTATTTACATGTTATTGCAATTATGTGGACAAGGGGTATTAAAAAATTGTCAACCAACATCTGTTAATATTGGGTTTAAGGGCAACGTGTTCTTTAATTATCACCTCTAGGAGCAACACAACATCATTAAAGAGCACTAACATCTCGACCCATAAGAGGAACTGTTGTTGGGCACCAAAACTGCATTTCTTTACCTTTTTCAGACCCCACAACATTTTTTCTACGGGGTAAGTGGAGCCATTGAAAATTTTCTTTCAGTTGATTATAGAGTAAAAAACTTTAATTAGGTTACTTGAAATAATAACACCATGTAGTGTTATGGATTTTACTTTTAGCGACTCTTATTTACTCCATCAAAGTTACTTTAATTACGCATTGAAGTTATGTAGACCAATAAAAGAAAAAAAATATTAGTAACCATAATTACAGTAATATTATCCAATTTTTATGTTTTTTTTTTTGTCATACTACTGAAACAATTATCTATAGCATTAAAAAGTATAATTTTTAATAACATTTTGTTTGAATTTAAATTGGTAAAATTTGTTTGATATCGATAAAATTAGCAAGATTGTGGCAAGTATTGCAAATGCACATATACCACATGCCAACGTGTTTGTAGAATAGTGAAGCAGTGTTGAACAACCACGTAGAGATTCAAACAAAATGAAGTTATCCAGTGCAACGTGTGTGGTTCAGAAATTGAATTTTTCTGACAGAATACATTAAAATAAAATGTTATGCTAACCATGTTAGCATCTTCTTAGACATGGTCGTGTGTAGTAATATAATAATAACACTACTACATAGCTTTGACGAATCCTAGTTGCATAGCATTTTTTAGGTCACCAACGTCCTACCTTTCAACATCTTAATTTGAAACTATTCACAATTGTTTCCCGTGATTATGTACCAAATAAATATATTTCAACAACTGGCAAAATCAAAAGCGTAAATAAAAGTTTGATCTCCTCTAAATTATAATTACTTTTTCATGTTATATAATCTAGGCACGAAATAAAAGTTTCCTCGAAAAAAATAATGTAGAAAATAATTTATTTTCAATATTGTAGAGTTTGAGGTGAAAAACTTCGTTATCAATGTGCACCTGCACTGCAATTACCAAAGCAGTGTTGGATTTTCTGTTTTCTGTCTACTAATCCCTTTCAAGCTTCCTTGTTTCAGTTCCCAACAGTGACATAAACCTACTCTTTCTCTATTCATAGTCATTTGTGTTCACTGTTTACAAAAAAGATTAATAATATTTTAATATTTGATAAACAAAATATTTAATAAAGAAAAAGTATATACTCAATATCTTGATAAAAAAAAATTAGTGTCTTTTCTTTTACAATTTTAGAATGTCTTTTTTATCTATATGGCTTGTAATTAAACTTTACTAAAAACTCATATTTCGCAAATAACATGTTTAATTTGGTCCTGCATCACTAAAATGTGTCCCTTATTCTGTGGCTGATTGGAGACATTAAGGTCACAAATCTTACCCATAATAATTTTTATTTTTTTAAATAATATAATTAAGAATAATTCACAGATTTGGTTTATTAAATCTGTGGATTTTGTAGGTTTAATTAGCATGGTAGCTTGAAAGTTAGTAGGTGTTATGGCAGGGAACCAACCTAACCTAACACACCCTATCTTAATGTTTTTGTACCACACACATTCACCCCAAATGATGCATATAGATTAATCTGATAAAACAATTATTTATAGATTAATAGGTATAAGCGGACAATATTTCCTCTCAGACATTCACATTAAATAGTTAGTGAAATTTAATTCACCCTTTTTATGGCAGTTCATCAAAGACATTGAAGTATAGTTAATTATTTTTCAAAAGAGTGAGTGATGATCATGTGACGGAGTTTATGATCCCACATGCGCACACTTAAGATTTTAAGTGTTGTCACGGAATGCATCCTTTTGCCTCTCTCTTGTTTTTTTTTTTTTTTTTTTTTTTTTTTTTTTTTTTTTCCTTTCTATATTTTTA
>Ga0214545_1003045_pt1 | contig 32186 bp, 19 predicted proteins | sample CNSS4metaG_FD_160064 | JGI IMG/M metagenome (GOLD analysis project Ga0214545, IMG submission 160064) | Root nodule microbial communities from cowpea collected in UCLA plant growth center, Los Angeles, California, USA - CNSS4 | ecosystem: Host-associated > Plants > Roots > Nodule | place: USA...
TCTATTACATATTTTTAACAATATTTAATTTATTTAAATTTATATTTTACATTAAATTTTATTTAAATTTTATTTTAAAATTATAAATATATAGATTAAATTTATATTCAAAATATTTGTATAATATTCAATATGAACAATATTTTAGAGTTGGCTTAAAAATAACAATTTTATAAATTCAAAAGTAAAATTTTAAAATAATTTTATAACAAATTAAAATAAATATATTTAAAATTTTAGTATTAAATACAATTAATATTATTAAAATATTTAATAAAAATATCAATTTTAATAAAAATAATTATAACATTATATAAAAGTAAATTTTGGTCTAAATTTGGAGTGTCTGAAATTGAAAAATTTTTAAAAAATTTGGGACTCAAATCAAATCAAATTAACAAATATGAGGGTCAAATTGAGATTCATACAATAATTTGACACATGTCACCATATTAGATTGACACGTGACACACTACAGACGTGACACGTGGCATAAATATTTAAAAAAAAAAAGATTTAAAAAAAATTAAAAAAATTCAAAAGAATAAGGAGTTGACATGTGACACCTACTTAACGATGTTAGTTCTTTCCTCACGGAAATGACCTAATTGATACTAATTTACAAAAATGAGGACCTAATTGAGACTAATAAAAATATGATGACCAAATTAAGATTTTGCAACAAAATCGAAGACCAACGAAATATTTTAACCAAAAAATTTTAAAATGTCTAGTGAGAGAGTATCTTTGTCAAAGTGGTATGTTATGTTGTTCTTCCATATTACGTTCGGACTTTAATATATTGTTAATTTCTCTTCAAGTTTATTTAATCCTCACAAATTCTGAAAGTTTCGGAAATGATTTTAATATACATTTATTTAATTATGTAATATCAATTATCATTTTAATAGATATCTATTGAACCGGGATACTTCAGTCCAATAAATATGGGAAATTTATAATTTTTCATTAATGTACTCCAGCAACGATTACAAGCAAAATTATTTTATTATATACCTTAAGCCATTGGTTAATAAAATAAGGCTTACTAATTTATTTGAAAAATTACAATCATCAAAACAAATAAAAGAAATAAAAGATATTAATGTAAAATAAAAAACATATATCTTATTTTGTAATTTTCTAATGTTGAGAAGGGAAGGTGCTGGCGTAAGAGAAATTTTTTTAGTCAAATTTTGACATTACATACTGGGATGGTAATGGGGTGGGATGAGATCGAGTTTCGTTATTTCATACTCATTTTTATAAAAAAAAAATTAATCTTCATCCCTATAGCTAAATTTGACAGGTATCAAAATTTTGTCTCATCCTCATCCCCACCGAGTAACGGATATATACTTGTACACATTTCTATACATATACTCGTTTTCTTACTCTTTCAATATTAATTAACTATTTTTTATAAAATAATAAAAAATTACGGTAAAGAAAACATAATATTATCAAATATTAAATATTAAGAGGAGAGTTGTTTCTCTTATATGAAATATTTAGAAACAAATTACAATTGTATGCATTTTAAATTAGAATACCAAATAAAATCTCACGAGAACCAAAACATTTATTAAATTTGCGAACATTAATAAAACCCAGTTGATAATATTTAAAAATATTTTTTTAAAAATATAAAATGTAAACAAATATTCAAACTAAAATATATTTTAAATGTTTGTTTACTTCAATTTTTTAAAATTATAATGAATATCTTTTTTATAGACTACTAAAAGTTGTAATAATAATAAAAGTTTAACATAGATCTTGTATTTTTTGAACTTCAATATATGTTGGAGGGTGATAAAAGAAATCATGACAATTACATTTAATTTTTACATTATAGTAAATAAAATTTATTTATACAATTATAGTGACAAAATTATAGTATAATAATAAGTTAGAAAATAAAAAATAATTAATCTCAAAATAGTATTCTACGTGACAAAAATAAACAACAAATAATAATATTAAAATATTATCAAATGTGTCTTAGAAACAAATTGAAAAATTATTTAATGAAGTCGTACAAAGAAAAATAAATATATAATTAAAAGGATGATAAAATAAATATTTGTTAGGTCTATAAGGAGGCCAACACCAATGAAACCTAAGTCTAACCACATAAGGCATTGACACCACTCTCAACCCAAAACCTTAAGGAATACTCATTTTACCTAGGACCCTTACCAAGAAGACTTTCGATACTAGGACCATACTACACTCGTCTGAGCCGGTTTTAACCATCGGCTCTGATACCACTTGTTAGGTCTAAGGCAATAAAGAAAAAAATAAATGAGAGAAAAATAGACACGGAGAATTTAACATAGTCAATGGTGAGAAATAATAAAAATTATTTTAACGAAACAAAAGAGTTTTTCAAATGAAACAAAAATTAATAGTAGTAGAGTAAAAAAGATTTTTTTTTTTTATATTACCTAACAAATAAAAGGTTTATGCTATTGAACACTTCAATCTAGAGTGTTATAAATTTTCACGTGAAAAAAAAAATATACAATAAGGAGAAATATTAAAAAGGAATAGAAACATTCATATGTGAGACATAAAAAACATTTAATTGACATATACCAATTGAATATAATTGCATAAAATTTATGATAAGATGAAAAATATATTAAAAATGTGAATGAAAAAATAAAAATATAAAATGTGTAATATTATGCCGGATATGAAGACAGGAACCGACCGAATATGGATATTCCCATACCCGGTAGAAAATGTCATGAATCTTTTTTATCTATACCTATACCGGATTAATGTGAGAATTCCATCTCAAAACAGAAATGAATTTGTTTGACCTAATTACAAAAATTCATTACTGTCTATCTTAACTCTTAAAAGAGGTGTTTTTTTCTTCTTATATTTTGGATTCTCTTTGTTTAGAAAAGAACAAAATATCCTGAACAATAGAGTAAAATCAATTAAAATTAATATATAAAGACAACCGGGTGTTGTCCTGTTAAATTAGTGTTCATCAAAGTTTGGATGAAAAAAATAAACAAAGAAACAGCTCAGTTAGTTTTCATCAAAGATCCAATTTTCTTTCTTGCCAAAGCTGGCGCCAAGTCACTAATATAATGGAAAATATTATTTTCACAAATAAATTTGTGATAAAATTCATAGTTATTAAATAGAATACTTTTTTACTTTTTTATAAAAGTTATAAAATAAAATAATAAAATTTTAGAACTTTTTTTATCAAAAAAAATTATTTGTCAAACGAAACTTTATCAAAATATTATTTCCCTTATATAATTCGCTACAACTTTATGTGGAAGTATTCCATTTGCAACTTTATTGTTGTGAAAATCCATACACAATCTCTCTCGTTCCCTCTTTTAAACCTGCGACCTTTCATCTTTCTTATATTATTTAAATACATCGAGAAAAATCTAATGAAAAAAATATCACCATTTTACCCTAAATCAGTTTTAACATTAGTGTGATATATAATCTGAACTTTTTCTTTTCTTTTCAAAACTTTTTTTAGCGAAATAATTGTATCATTAAACTCGTGTTTTTTTAGTGGGAAAAACTGTGTTTTTTACTTATCTAATTTTGTTTTGAGAGGAAAAACATGTCTACTTCAACTTAAATTGAAGTACTTGAATTAATTAAGGAAATGAAGTTAACTGGAGTTGTATATATTTTTGAACTTACTATTTATTTATTTATTTATTTATTTATGTTTTATGATTATGATTATGATAAAAAAGAAAATACCTTCAAGAATGAAAAATATGCTGTCCAAAGAAAAGCACTAAATGTAGAAAAGAAAAAAAAAGAAGAAAATTATTTGGAGGGAAAAGAAACGAACCGACGGGGAATCATTGTTTGCGCCTGTAAATTGAAAATTGCACTCCTCTCCCTGAAACTCAACCTCAAAACACTAGCTTCCTGCAACACGAGCCACAACAGCGTCGTTTCAGTAACGTTGTTATGATTAGGTGATTATCGTACCGAACCGAATCAAATCGAATCGCGGAGAGGAAGACAGCACCGGCGTTCGTTATGTACGGTGAGCGAGGAGTAGGATCCAAGTCGGAGGTAACTTCCGCTGACCGGAAGCAAATCAATGACGGCCTCGATAAACAGCTCGAACAATCCTCGCCGTCCACATCCAGAGCCGCCGGCATCAACGGCAAGGACCGCTCATCTTCCTCTTCCCTCTTAGCCTCTGCCAAGGACTCCCGCGCTGCCTCCGACACCGTCCCTATCTCCAAGAATTCCAACGCTTCTGATGGTTCGAGATTTCTCGTTTTCTCTTACGATGTGATCTCTTTTCAGTGTCGCCAATCTCGCCAAACGAATCCTAATTCTTTTTGGAGCTGGCCGTATCTTTACACAGACTTAGGGTTATGTTTATCCGCACTTTGTAGAACTCATGGCTTTGTTTTTGCTTTTTTTTTTATTGTTGAAATAGCGTAGAGACGCTGAATTAGATTCCGGTAGGATTTTTGAGTCGTCGTAAGGGGTAAAACACGGTGAAAATTGGACGAAAAGTTTAGAGAGATAAAGTTGACGTAGAGTGAATATTGAGCTGTCTTTGTTCTACATGCCTTTTTTTTATTTATTTATGGTTTAGGGTTTAGCAAGAAGTACTTATCCTATTCCTTGTAAATTACCTTTCTCTCTTTTGGTTTAAAGTATGGATTGAACGATTTTAGGAACTTATGGCTAGTAAAATTATATAGTGAGTGCTAGTCTTGTTGCTCCGTGTGAACGAATCCTGTTATGCGATGATGAATTTTTATGCCCGATAGCAAAAGAACGTCGCATGTATGTATCACTTGCAAAAGGAATCTATTATAGTGAAATTTCGGGTAGCTTATGTAGTTGAAAATTTTTATAGAATGTCGCATTAGGTGGTTCGGGAATGTGTAAAAAAAAAAAAAAAGGAGTAGAAGAATAGAGAGTGAATAAGGTGGAAGACAATCTTATTACTAGAGGTTGAGGGAGGCCGAGAAAATTTATGAACGAAATCATTAGGAACGATTTGTAGGTTAATGTTTATATTTAAATATGATGTGATTTAATATAAATCATTGTGGGTCGTTTGACTTTTTTAGTCAGCCCTACTTAATAGAAAAAAGTTTGATTGTTTGTTGCCGGGAATTTTAGGTATTCATAGTGGTGCTTCTGTTTTTCTGCATAAGTTAAACATGTTGATGAATTAAAAATATATATATATATATATATATATATATATATATATATATATATATATATATATCGTTGTTGATTTTATTTCTTAATTCGTTTTATGACAAGATTCGATTTTCTCTGGCAGTTTTGCCTGCCACCCGCAATTTGAATGATCAGGGTAGATGGGATACCGGCGGCGGTCATTGGCGGCAAGGGTATCAAGATGATAGAGGAGCTGGCCTTCTTCTTGGTCGTGGATGTTATCCTCAGAGGCAGAATAATAGATGGGATTCTGGCGGCGGTCATTGGCGGCAAGGGTATCAAAATGATAGAGGAGCCGGCCTTCTTCCTCGTCGTGGATGTTATCCTCAGAGGCAGAATTTTGGATATGGAAATAGGTTTCAGGTCGGTCGCCATGATGAGCGCTTTGTCTCTGAGTTGAAGCTTTCAAAAAGTGAAGAAACTCTGTCAAGAAAGTGCATTGCTTTTCAGGAGGTCGGGGAATGCTATTTTCCTATATTTATCTGCTGCTGCATCCAGCAATTTATTGTTCAATTTTCTTTAAGAATTTGAAAAATTATCACAAAGATAGAACTTTATGTGTCAATATCAAACTTTACTGTGTTGAAACTTTTGAGCCAAGGAAAATGAATTAATTAATGGAGAAACAAATTATTCTGTTTGATTTAAAAATTGAAACTACTTTTTCTTTCCTGTGATGGTTTTTTGATGCGATGCTTAAGTGAAATGTTATAAATCGCCTTTTTGATTTATACTTTCTGATTATGACATTATGTTATCTTGACTATTCTGGTAGCCTTGTGAAATTGCCTGCTATAGTCGTGTAGAAAGCGGAGAAGTATACTTTGATGATCGTAGCTTGGTAAGCTGTTTGATATCCTCAATTACTTTATTGCTTTTCGTTTCGTTCTATTTGAAATACATTGCCATGATATTATGCTCATTTAAGTGTTTTCTTTTCCCTGTTTATTTAGAGACCTTTTAAGCGCCATATTACTGAGGATGTTGGAGCTGATCTGAATGAAGGTTATGATACATTCATTCCCAAGAAAGGTACATGATTTGTATATTAATCTATATTCCTGGTTTGTGAATTTAATTGGATTATGGAATTCTAGTTGGTCTGTTTGTGCGTGAGAAACAATGTCCAGTGTTACACCACCATCTATATTACAATACTTTGGTTCTGTTTTTTAATTTGTAATGCAGACTTCGGCTCAGACAGCTTTGGTGATTTTCTTGCTTGCATTAGAGACAAAACTGTCCCTCTTCAAAACATTCATTTTGTGGTATGATATGCATTATGATCTTTATTTTGAAAATATTTTAATATGTTTCTAAAGTAATTTCTGATCATTGTGCATCACTCTTGTTTTATCTTTGCAGACATTCCGTAACAATCTTAACAAGGTAATCTTATCTGATCTTAGTTTTTTAGAAAACTCGAACCCAATTAGTGATAACCTTTGTTGTTAAATTTAATTGCAATTGACTAGCATGTGAACTTTTTTTGGCATTGCCCTGGTTTTCCCAATAATCACCAGGTCAGACACAAATTGTGGTTGTGGTACTGCGATTGCCGGGGCGTATGAGTATTAACTAAGTACTTTTGTCTTGGCAGATACTGGCAACAGCTTATATTCGTCGCGAGCCTTGGGAAATGGGGGTGCACAAAAGGAATGGTGTTGTGTATCTTGATGTGCATACGTTACCAGAAAGACCAGAAAGCGATTTAGATCGTAGGAGGTAGGCTTAACTACCTTTGACTTTTTTGATTCTTGGATCTGTGAATATTTAATGTAATCAACAGAGTGGCAATGAAGGCAGATTATTTTGGTATGTCGACTGTTCTAAAAGATAAGTAATCAATATAATAAAAAGTGTTAATTTATCTATTTATATTATTCATTGGTAATAAAATTTTAATTTATTATTTAAAAAATATATTATAAAAATTATATTTGATATTTTTAATTTAAAATTAAATAAATTAAAAATTTATGATTCAAATGAAAGAAATATACAAAATAACAATAATTGTATAAATAAATATATGACAAATTACATTTAAACATAAATTAGAAAATATGATTTAAGTTTTAAAATTACATAAATAATAATAATTTGATTGAGAAAGTGATTTAATTAAAAAAAAAAAAACTTTTGGAGGAGCATTCAAACAATAAAACGCTTAGATCCTATGTTCCATAATCTTCTCTTCCATTTCTCTTTCTTCTCCTTCCTTCCTTTCTTTCATCTCAGAAGCTTACTTTCCATCATAGAAGATGCTTTCGTTATCAACAATTTACAGCAAAATATGTTTTCGTGCGTCTTCTCTAACGTGTCCCCAAGATAAAGTTGCGTCTTTCTTGTGTATCCAAGAACAGGGTAATGTCTTTTTTGTGTGTTCAAGAACAAGGCAATGGCCAGCTCAAAGGAAGGTGTGTCCCCAAGATAAAGTTGCGTCTTTCTTGTCTATCCAAGAACAGGGCAATGTCTTTTTTGTGTATTCAAGAACAAGGCCATGTCTAGCTCAAAGGAAGGTGTTCGATGCGATGTCGTACACACTTTTGTTGTGTGGACACGGAAACAACACTTTATAGCTGCTCGTTGGATTGGAGGATGTTGATAACTCATATCAGAACCAACCCACACGAGGCACGAGTTTCACGACCTCCATTATTGACACCACCGATACACTCTTGATGATCATTGCATTTGCACTGATCGACGGTTGTTGCCTTCACATTCTTCTTCGCCCTCGTAATCCCCTATGATTGTTGCTCTTGTAATCCCATGTGAGTGTCGCTCCCGTTGTAATCGACGCTTTTCACCTTGATCGTTGTCACTGTCGCTGACACTCTTCATCCTCGCTCGTTGCCCTCGCTGCTGCTTATGATTTTCTACTCCGTTTTCTATCCACACCTCTGATACTTCTACTCCACTGCGTTTTGTCTAGGATTTATTTAGAATTTGAAGGCTTTTGCTCTTTTGCAATTTTACTCTTCATTTTGTTCAGTTTTTATGACTCTATAAATTTATTAGTTGTTTTCTATATTGAGCATTTTATGAATTATGAGCTTTTTTAATTATATTACTAATTATGAACTTGTTTTATGCACTTAGTTTTTTTTGTTTATATTATTTTTAATAATACTTCTTTTTTAAATATAATTTTTCATCTGTTCACTTCCTAGTTGAGTTACAATTTTAGAGCTACAATTTTTGTCTCGTTTCAGATCTTCGAGTTTAGCAACATTGTTCATGTTACACTACATGGTCGTTCTTCTTGCACCTCCATCCTCTTGCATCCCACTAAATTCTAAAATCCTCCTTATCCTTATCCTTATGAATTTTGTTCCGGTTTAGGAATGATGGCCAAACCAGAACAATAATTCTCTCTCTCACTCCTGAGTTCACCCCCCTTTTTTCCTTAATCCCCTATGTATATATAGAGTCCTTCAGTCTTTAAACTGCTATTTTAATGCCAGATCTTTAGCTAACCAACCTACCCACTTCTCCACTATTCTCTCATGAAATCTCGCATGTGGGTGGTTATTCCTAAAATCCAGTGATATTTGTTCGTTACCTCGGCCACCTCGGCCCAAGTGCTCGTTACCTCGGCCACCTCGGCCCAAGTGCTCGTTACCTCGGTCACCTCGGCCCAAATGCTCGTCACCTCGGCCTATGACTAAAACTCGTTGTTTTATGAAAAATATTTATCAAGTCGGAATCCTGATGAGCACGTTGAGGTCGGCCATTCCTTGGACGGTACACAGTCCTCCAACCTTGAGTCCTCAACTTGCTGGGATGAAAGGTTGTCATAAACTGTCCACATATTCTAGTATAGGACAAGTAAATATATAACATGGTAAAGCTGAGGTCGGTCCGAAGGAGACCTCGACATAAAATAAGTAAAATGATCAAGCTGAGGTCGGCCTAAGGGAGACCTCAACATAAGACAAGTAAAATAAAATGATTAAGTTGAGTTCTCAGCGTACTGAGGTATTCTCTCGCTCGTAGCGAGGTCGAATCAAGTTGAATCCTCAGCGTACTGGGGTATTCTCTCGCTCGTAGCGAGGTCGGATCAAGTTGAGTCCTCAGCATACTGAGGTATTCTCTCGCTCGTAGCGAGGTCGGATCCGAGTTGAGTCCTCAGCGTACTGAGGTATTCTCTCGCTTGTAGCGAGGTCGGATCCGAGTTGAGTCCTCAGCGTACTGAAGTATTCTCTTGCTCGTAGCGAGGTCGGATCAAGTTGAGTCCTTAGCGTACTGAGGTATTCTCTTGCTCGTAGCGAGGTCGGATTCGAGTTGAGTCCTCAGCGTACTGAGGTATTCTCCCGCTCGTAGCGAGGTCGGATCAAGTTGAGTCCTCAGCGTACTGAGGTATTCTCTCGCTCGTAGCGAGGTCGGATCCGAGTTGAGTCCTCAGCGTACTGAGGTATTCTCTCGCTCGTAGCGAGGTCAGATCAAGTTGAGTACTCAGCGTACTGAGGTATTCTCTCGCTCGTAGCGAGGTCGGATCCGAGTTGAGTCCTCAGCGTACTGAGGTATTCTCTCGCTCGTAGCGAGGTCGGACCGAGGAGAGCCCTCAGCGTACTGAGGCATCAACTCGCTCGTGGCGAGGTCGGTCAGGTCGGCCAGCTCTCAGCGTACTGAGGCTTCAACTCGCTCGTAGCGAGGTCGGACCGAGGAGAGCTCTCAGCGTACTGAGGCTTCAACTCGCTCGTAGCGAGGTCGGTCAGGTCGGCCAGCTCTCAGCGTACTGAGGCTTCAACTCGCTCGTAGCGAGGTCGGACCGAGGAGAGCTCTCAGCGTACTAAGGCTTCAACTCGCTCGTAGCGAGGTCAGTCAGGTCAGCCAGCTCTCAGTGTACTGAGGCTTCAACTTGCTCGTAGCGAGGTCGGTTAGGTCAGCCAGCTCTCAGCGTACTGAGGCTTCAACTTGCTCGTAGCGAGGTCGGACCGAGGAGAGCTCTCAGCATACTGAGGCTTAACCTCGCTTGTAGCGAGGTCGATCAGGTCGGCCAGCTCTCAGTGTACTGAGGCTTCAACTCGCTCGTGGCGAGGTCGGTCCAGAGCCTACCTCTCTGTCTAGCATTGTGCTTGTGGGGGAGATTTTAGGCTGACTGATGTCGAACCCCTTCTTGCTCGAGGTCGGCCTAGAGCTCACCTCTCCATTCAGTTTTGTCAAGACTGCCATCGCTAAAACCTCATTAGAGATCATCATGAGCCCTTGTCGTCGAGAATCAAAAGACCTTTGTCGTCTCTTCTACGTTGCCAACTCCGCCGTAAATGCTTTTCGTGGAGTACTTTATCATCGTGATTTTTTTTACGTTATTATGGTTGGGACCTCGTTTTACCGGGTCCCACGGTGGGCGCCAATGTTCCGGTCTAGGAATGATGGCCAAACCAGAACAATAATTCTCTCTCTCACTCTTGAGTTCACCCCCCTTTTTTCCTTAATCCCCTATGCATATATAGAGTCCTTCAGTCTTTAAACTGCTATTTTAATGCCAGATCTTTAGCTAACCAACCTACCCACTTCTCCACTATTCTCTCCTGAAATCTCGCATGTGGGTGGTTATTCCTAAAATCCAGTGATATTTGCTCGTCACCTCGGCCACCTCAGCCCAAGTGCTCGTTATCTCGGCCACCTCGGCCCAAGTGCTCGTTACCTCGGTCACCTCGGCCCAAGTGCTCGTTACCTCGGCCACCTCGGCCCAAGTGCTCGTTACCTCGGTCACCTCGGCCCAAATGCTCGTCACCTCGGCCTATGACTAAAACTCGTTGTTTTATGAAAAATATTTATCAAGTCGGAATCCTGATGAGCACATTGAGGTCGGCCATTCCCTGGACGGTACAAATTTATATTGAAAAAAAGAAATAATTAGTTGACCTTATCCCTTCTTCTTCCTTCTACGCATGCCTTCACTGAAATCCTTTCTTCGTTGTACGCTCGTTGCACCTAAATCTCTCCACTTTAGGTACTTTCTTCTGCAAACTCATTGCAGTTTGCAGTTGTGATGTCACCAAAGGACGGTAAAAATGCCCTTGCATGTGGGTATATTAGAATAAAGTCCGTCGGTATTTATTATCTATGGATAATGAATATTTTAACACTTCTTTCACGAAAGAGTTGAATGTGAATGTCACAGACTTTTTTTAGTATATGTAAAAAATTAAAATTTAATTCATATTTTATTAAATTAAATTTATATTTAATTTTATTTTAAAATTTATTAAATATATATTTTTAAATATTTGTTAGTATTCATAGATACCGTTACCGTTGTGAATATTTTTAAACGTGTATCGATAGGTAACAGTTAGATTTATTTTTGTTGTGAGATAGAGACTACTTTTACCCGGTCTGACTTGTTGCCGGGTACACATTATCCGTTTCTAACTTTGTTGGCATCCCTATCGATACCGCACCATGTTAAATAGAATGCAAGAAGCCTTCCTCCGCGGGAATGAGTTTACTACAATGGGGAATGTGGTCAACGTCTGTACTAGCACGGGGAATGAGTTTTCTCTCTTGCTCAATATTGGAAACTATGTTCCGTATTGGAACAGATAAAATGAGCACGTTCTAGATTGGCCGTTCCCGAAGACATTTCCGGATCTGAAATTCTGGAATGAGTGTTTTGGAAGATGTTTCTGAATCCGGAACACTCATTTTTTCGTTTTTGTATTTAGGAATGGTAGTTCCGAAAGGTATTTTCCAGATTTGGAAATATCTTTCCAAATAATCAATCCAAAAAATATTAAAAATAAGGTGTAAGTATTTTTATTATACTTTTAATGAGAGATAGTTTGGGAAGTACCACTCTGATGGGGTGCAGGAAGAAAATCGTGGAGATGCAGAAAGAAACACCCTGGTCGAAAATATTGCCTAATATTATTGTAAATAAAATAAGATATTTTGCTTTCTGTGCTTTGATTTTATTGGGATAAGCCTTAAACTTAATGAGTTTGGCAATTAGATGTTATGTAGGATATTGTTTTGAGAGCCTTGCCACCGAAGATCCTAGAAGAGGAGATGGAGAAGGGATACATCATGTTAATCCCAATGTTGAATTCTGTTCTGTGATTAAGACAACATTAGGAGCTCACAACATCTTAATGGGTGCTGAGATGGATTGCTGTGATTCAACTAATGATGGAAAGAGATTTTATGTGGAGTTAAAGACAAGTCGTGAGGTTCACGTAGTTTTGGCTATCTTCTTTTGCTTTTCTAATAACACGTTTGTGTTGGCTTTATAATATTCAACTGTCATTTTTATGGTCCAGTTAAATTATCGTTCTGAGCAAAGATTCGAGAGAGAAAAACTGCTGAAGATTTGGGTACGATTCCTATATTTTGAAACCAATCCATTGTTTTGCATCTGCACGTGTTCCTTTTTCAATTTTTGTGATATATTCAACAAGGCTCTGTTTGTGCTTGCAGATTCAGTCATTTCTGGCAGGTGTTCCGTATATTGTCATAGGATTTAGGTAACTGTTGTTTCTGCTTCATATCATTACAAAATCTTTGATTTTCCTCAGCATTGTGTGGGAAAGTTACTCAATTCAACTAGGTTTCGAGAAATTGATTTCTGCTCATTTTAACGTCTTGTTCTTACATCTGGCATGCATGCATGACAGCTGAAAACTCATACTGCTAGTGGTTTATACTATCGTATTTATATTGTTCGTTTTTCACTGTGATACAGGGACGACGCAGGTCGTCTTGTTCGGACAGAAAGACTTAGAACCGAAGATATAACTGAGAGAGTAAAAATGAAGAACTACTGGCAGGTATAACTGGTGTAAGGGGCATGGGGGCTAAGCATGTAAACGCATCATTAGGATAAAATATGAGAAAATCAAATTTATATAGAGGAAATTTCACCGGTGAGATCTAACACTAATGAGACTTGAACTCAAGGCATTCACATCACTATTAACCCAAAACCTTAAGACAATGGGTTAATGGTTCTTTATCCTTATTCAATGTTCAACCCAAAACCTTAAAACAACAGATTTCTATCCGATATGGAACTTAGACTTATATTTGAATTTCTAACCGATCTGTCATAATTAACGAAATCTGCTGGCAGGGAGGAGTGTGCTTGGCTTTTGCAGATGAGGTATTATGCTGGCTCTATGGAACAGTGAAAGAAGGTGAGTAGTATACTAGACGTACAGCCTCTCTGTTTTGATTTAGTTGAAGTAGGGACCAATGGTTGTTGTTTCGTTTCGTGTGTAATTTTGGTTTTCAGATGAAGATTACATTTTGCGGTTTGCTCGACCTTTCAACCGTTTGGAGCTTCTGCAAGCACAGTCCTGCCCAGATGTAATTACTAGTCATTTGGAGCTGTTGTGAAATTTTGGAGACCTTAACAACAATTATCATCTAAACAATCTGAGTTTGTTACTGACATAGTAAAGATGATTCGTATTGTGACACCTGGTTAACGTTCTAACAACGTAGTACTGTCATAGACCAGTCAAAGATAATTTTTGAGACATTGGGTTTGGTAATGCCCCACTATCACAATCTGGTACGCGAAGTAAGGGAATAGGGTTACTTTGATCATTTCACGAACCTTTTTAATATAGGGTTTACCCCTGTATTAGTACTGAGAATTGCATTCACAACTTCATAGAATTTCTCCGAAATGTTATGTATGGCCTTGTTCAGTTGGATTATTGTTTTTCATTTTATTGTTTCAGCTTTATGCTCTTCCATTTTCTAAACTTATTTGAAAAATCATTCTCATGGAATTTATTTTAAGAACTAGGTAAATAGAGGACATAGGTATGTTAACTAGATTTTATAGGACATGGACTGACACAGGAAACTGTTGTGTTACATTTATATTTTTGTTGGGTTTGCAAGGATATTTTTAATCAATATCACTGATATTATCTTTTTCTCTAAAGTTGCGGGTAAATTTTACATGTTTGTTAATTTGGGCAATGTTTGATCAATCTGGGTATAAGTATTTTTTGTTTAAATTTCATTGTATTTATATTGAAAAGTTGTTTAAAATAAATTATTACGAACGATGTAGAAAAAAAATAATGATCGGATTAATATTAGTAAAAATAATTAAGATTAATATAAATTAAAAATATATAAATTTTGTATCAACAAAATCTAGTTGATGTGAATTGAGAAAAAATCTTATCAATAAGTTAAGGTTTTTACAAATTCTAGTCCCAAAAAAAAGTAATTCTACCAACACCAATAACTCATGGTTTTACATTATGAAATATGTTTCATATTAAAAACATTTAATATTTAGTGGTAACTAAATTTTTTTATCTACATAAAAACAATTTAATTTATTTGAATTTCTTAAAATTTGTAAATATATTAATGGAATTATAATTGAATTGCTAAGTTTTGAAATCTCAAGTTACCAAAATTTCATGAGTCTCTTTACATTCTTCTTTCATGGTTTTTTCAACATTAATCTCTCTCAATCCAATCATGTAAATATGAAAATTTTATTTAATTTTATTAAAAATAGTATTAATGTGTTCTAACAACAGTAACGAGCATTCATTTCATTATATTGGTTAATAATAACGCATACTTGACCACTTATCACTTCGATGTTGTCTAGGTCTTCTACACATTCATGTGATCACGCAATACCTTGACACTTTAGTTTCTCTCACGCAATACCTTGACACTTTAGTTTCTCGGACTCAACCACTTGACACCTCTCCTTTTCGACTTCTTGGTCTCTCAAAATAATAACATGCCCGAACGTATTTTGTTAGCCGAGAAAGTCCTGACATAAATATATCTTCAACCTTACAAATACTTCCATTGCACTTTCTTGGCCCACATGAACGAGAAACAAACCGATATTTAACATGACTAAATGGATATAAGACACAAAGCAAAATACAAATCATGATTAGGCCATGATTGTGTCCTCCTTAATCACCTTAAGTGTAAAAGTCCAATAAAAAATGTTATAAAAAGGTAAACTCCAAGGTAAAAAGGTGTTGAGTTTTCTCTAAACTAGATTACCCCTCCGAAAACGAACTACTAATACAATATTGAGTTTAACATCGAAGTGTCTTTCCAAATACTCACACCACTGAGATCGACAGCCGAAACCAAAGACCAAAGATAAAGACAAAGGAAACTACAACTTGTTGGTTGAGGTTCATCCAACCTTGTAAGAACACTTACTAATCTTTTAAAAAATTACAATGATGAAACTAATAAAAAAAACATAGATATTCATGTAAAATAAAAAAGAAACAGATATATATATTTTTGTAATTTTCTTATGTTGGATTTTGATGGGAAATTACACAGTAAGAAAATAATATCTTCAAATGCAAGCACACCCACAAAATAAGAGCAGAAAAATAAATAAAAACACACAAGAGATCTAATGTTGTTCGGCAGCTAAAAGTCTACATCCACAAATACTCAACAAAAACTATTCTCACTCAAGTGCAATTTTTTGTGGACCAATCACAAACCTTTCATAGTGCAATTTTTGTTCTAATGACACATAACTACCCAAACCCCCCAAAACCATTAACCCTATAACCATATAACTTTATACACTCAAGAGACCTATTGAGTTGTGGTTGTTGGGTTATATTTTTTTTCAGATGGGCTATGGTTATAGACATGGTTATGGTCATGGTCATTGAGAGATTGTGGTTCTATATGGTTGTATGACATTAGTCTTACACATATAAGACCTTAGACACCACTTTACCCCAAAACCTTAAGGCAATGTTATGGGTCTTTATTCTTGTATAGTGTTTAACTATGTCTTTTCTATCCAATGTGGGACTTTGACTCACACTTGGACTATTCCCAACAATCTCCCCTCAAGTGTGAGTCCCTTGTTTTCTTTTTCTTCTTTTCATATGGATATATTTCCCTTCATGTGTATGAGTGACCCCTTTTTGGTAATGGTTATGCGGTCAGTTACTTCGGTGACCCCTTTTTGTTATGGTTATGTGGTTATGCGGTCAGTCACTCCGAACCATCGGCTCTGATACCAGTTATTGGGATTTTTTGGGCTTTTGGAAATATGAGAAATATGAGAGATATGTGTGATATGTTATACGAAGGAACATGTTTTTGTATTTTATTGATATACTTTATATATAGAGCAAAATATAACAAATATCAAGTATAAAATATTTAGAATATCTCACTCCTAATCTAAAATAATAACAAATTTCTAAAACCGACACATATCTCTAAAACTGAAATATTTTCTAAAAAATAATTTAAATAAAAAAGATATTAAGTAATATTCTCAATAGTGGTGACAATTCCAAAAACAACTATTTATTTTTATAATAATTTTCTATTGTCCTCTTCTTCATATTATTCTGTATGAAACTTTGACGAATACTCACTTAAGAATTAAAGTAGTTGTTTAGTACAGTCTCACATAACAAGAAAACAAAATAAAAATACTATAAAAATGAATAGGTATTTTTAAAGTATTTATTCAATATATAAAAGACTTGAATGTTTATGCGTCACACCAAGGTTACAATTTTACTTTTAGAAAGAGTATCTGAGTTTCGTAAAAAGAAATTTGTACTTTTGCAACTTTCGTAAAAAAAAATTAGATAACAAAACTTGCAATTTTTGTAAGAAAATATATGAAAAGTGTATGGTTTCCGCCAGAAAAATTACATACTAGATGATAATACTTTTCTTATCCGTGAAACAAATCTTCACATTAATTAAATTTATGATTTTATTTGTGCTCTTATTTATGAATATATTGGTCAAAAAATTATTTTTCTTTTCCGTAATCCTCCAACATCTTATTTGGAGAAGGGTAGGTGACAGCGAAATTTGATTATAGGCCAAATTGTCATATTACAAAATTTCACCTTAACTCTTAAAAGAGGTGTTTTGTTCTTTCGTATATTTTTGCTTTTCTATGTGTTTAGAAAAGAACAAAATATCCTGAACAAGATTGAAAAATGAATAACGAAAAATATACGAAGACAACTGGGTGGTGTCCTGTTATGACATTAGGAGACAAGGAATGCAAGTTTGATGAAACCAATAACAACAGTAGTATTATTTAGATTTTTAATTATAGAAAAATTTGTTTAACCTCGTAATTATAATGCAAAACTAAAGACTTATTACCCTTAATAAAAGATTGTTTGACTTACAACAATTGAATGCAACTATGCAGCAGAGTAAAGAACTCGTTTAATTGAAATTATTTTCTTACACAAAAATACACAGTGAAAAAAATACAGAAAATGAAAAAAATGCATTTATATAAAATACTAATACAGTCTTAAATTACGAGTCGAAGAAAATAATACTTATTGGCAAGCAGGGTTGGACAATAATATTCAGTAGTACGCACCATTTGAAATTTGCTTAAATATTCTTATTAGGTAGAAACTAGGTCACCCTAATTGTCGAACCTAATGAAAAAGAAAAACACCATTTAACATCAATGTGAGATATAGTGTGAACTTTTTTTAGCTAAATAATTGTATCATTAAACATGAGTTTTTTAGTGGGAAAAACTGTGTTTGTTACTTATCTAATTTTGTTTTGAGAGGAAAAACATGATCTAGTTCAACTTAAATTAAGTAAGGAAATGAATTTAATTAAGTTAACTGGAGCTGTATATATTTTTGAACTTTTTATTTATTTATGCTTTATGATTATGATAAAAAGAAAATACCTTGAAGAATGAAAAATATCTTCCCCGAAAGAAAAGCACTAAATGTAGAAAAGAAAAAAAGAAAATTATTTGGAAGGAATAGAAACGAACCGAAACGGGGAATCATTGTTTGCGTCTGTAAATTGAAAATTGCATCCCTCTCCCTGAAACTCAACCTCAAAACCCTAGCTTCCTGCAACACGAGCCACAACGGCGTCGTATCAGTAACGTTGTTATGATTGGGTGACAATCGTACCGAACCGAATCAAATCGAATCGCGGAGAGGAAGACAGCACCGGCGTTCGTTATGTACAGAGAGCGAGGAGTAGGATCCAAATCGGAGGTAACTTCCGCTGATCGGAAGCGAATCAACGACGTCCTCGATAAACAGCTCGAACGATCCTCGCCGTCCACATCTAGAGCCGCCGGCATCAACGGCAAGGACCGCTCATCCTCCTCTTCCCTCTTAGCCGCCGCCAAGGACTCCCGCTCCGCCTCCGTCACCGCCCCTATCTCCAAGAATTCCAACGCTTCTGACGGTTCGAGATTTCTCCTTTTCTCTTACGATCTGATCTCTTTTCAATGCCAATCTCGCCAACCGAATCCTAATCCTTTTCGGAGTTGGCCGTATCTTTACAGACTTAGGGTTATGTTAATACGCGCTTTGTAGAACTCTTGACTTTGTTTTTACTGTTTTTTATTGCTCGAATAGCGTAGAGACGCTGAATTTGATTCCGGTAGGGTTTTTGAGACGTGGAAGGGGGTAAAACACGGTGAAATTGATTGGACGAGAAATTTAGAGAGATACAGTTGATGTAGAGTGAATATTGAGCTGACTTTGTTTTACATGCGTTATTGGATGCAGAAGAGTCTGAAACAGACAGCGAGGAGTCTGATGTTAGCGGTTCCGATGGTGATGACACGTCTTGGATCTCGTGGTTCTGCAATTTGAGAGGAAATGAGTTTTTCTGTGAGGTTGATGACGATTACATCCAGGACGATTTCAACCTGTGCGGATTAAGCAGTCAAGTGCCTTACTACGATTATGCTCTGGATTTGATTTTGGATGTTGAGTCCTCCCATGGTAAGCTTATGAATATGTGCGTTATACTTTTCAATTGCAAAATATCACTTTGTTTGTTAGTGAAACTATGCAATGCATGCTAACTCCTTGTGATTCAAATTGTGCACTTGCATGTCTGCAGTGTGGATTATGTATTTGATCATTTTTTGTACTTCGGCCCTGTTTGGATAAATTTCTCAATGAACACTTGAGAAGAAATAAGAAGGTAAAATGAATAAGCTTCTTTCATGTGTTAAAATTAAGCTTATGCATAAGTTAATTTATAAAACTCTTCTTATTTAGCTTCTTCAGAAGCTGATTTTAATTTATGCATAAGTTAATTTTAACTTATGAGAAAAGCTTGATTCATTTTATGTTTTTATCTCCTTCTCCTATAAGTACTTATAAGAAGTTTATGCAAACAGAACCGAATGTTTGAAATCTAAATTGGATTGGTGAAATTGTGTAGGTGACATGTTTACCGAGGAACAAAATGAGTTAATTGAATCAGCAGCCGAAATGCTATATGGTCTGATTCATGCCCGGTATATATTGACAAGCAAAGGAATGGCTGCAATGGTTAGACCTCTCTCTCTCACTAATTTCTATCTTAATGTAGTCTCCTTCAGTTAAGGTTTGTATTGTTGATGATATTGGAATTTCCACAGCTGGACAAGTACAAGAACTATGATTTTGGCAGATGCCCGAGAGTTTACTGCTCTGGACAACCTTGTATTCCAGTTGGTCAGTCAGACATCCCGAGATCCAGTACTGTGAAAATATACTGCCCTAGGTGTGAAGACATTTACTATCCTCGGTCCAAGTATCAAGGCAGTATCCTTGTACATATTATATTATTGAATGGGTTTTAGTTGATTATGCATCCACATCCCTCTAGAAGTAACGCTCGTTCATCTTTTCTCTTGGTTTTTACTGCAAATGCATATATTGATCTTTCTAGGGTCTAGGTTTTGCATGTAGATGTCAAATGCCTATAAGAGCAAGGTTGGGGATTCGTGTTACTTATTCTTAAAAGATGACTCTCAATTGAATACATGGCTAATCTACGCAATACTAAGCTGATCTATAATGGAATTGAGTTTAACTTTAAAATATGAATGATTTATATGGTTTGGGGTTTATTATTAATCACTTTACAAGTGATATTAGATATCTGAAAAGTGTTTCGTGAACGTCTGGAAACACTGTTTTGTTTTCTTTTTTGAGAATGTGTCTATATATAAAGGAGGGACCAGGTTCATCCTAGAGGAACTTCATGAGAATAATTCCTTATCGTAACCATTCATTTTCTTGAGATCTATTGATTCTAATGAATAATTAATCTTCACCGTCAGATTTCAAAAAATAAACAGTGAAAATGGGAGTGACTTTCTTGGGAGTAAATTGGTCCCTCCTCTCGCTGTGTGTGTGTGTGTTATATCTTTCAACCTTTACGCCTGTCGAATGTTGTTTATCATAATCATTGAAATCCTAGTAGTTTCCAGGATAAAATCTGCAGAACAAGGAACACTTTAACTGATAATTAAATCGTGAAATGTGTGAATTCAACTAAGATTGCTTGTCTTTTATTCTCTATATATTTTGCAACTTATAATTGTGGCTTATATTAGTAGTGGTACACTATCCTGTTCTCAAATCCTTAATTCTATTTTAGACATTGACGGTGCTTATTTTGGAACTACATTTCCTCACCTGTTCCTCATGACTTATGGACAACTAAAACCACAGAAACCATCACAGAGCTATGTTCCAAGAGTTTTTGGCTTCAAACTTCACAAGCCTTGAAGCTGAAATTTTAAGCTTCCATTAAAGTAAGAGTTTACCTTCTTTCTTAAAGTCTTTCGCAGTAGTTTTGAGCCATGCTGCTGATCATAAACTTTCAGAATCAGTATAATATAGAGTTTCTGTTTTTGCTTTAGGAGCATGTTGTAAAGAGAATTGCAGGCGACCTGTCATGCAAATGCTAGTTTCAATTTCGGCTTGGAATTCAGTGAGCTTCAAGTTCCATGAACAAGTGCTTAGGTACTTCAATGCACTCTTAAGTGCTTATTGCAAATTGTATTCTTGCGGTTAGTTTCACTTAAAGTTGTTTATGATTGTGTCAGATTACAGATACTCAACTATTTTATATTATTTTATTCCATTTGCTCTCTCCACGTTTACGAAGCGTTTAAATATGTGGATTGGACCTAAATGGTTCATACGTATTAATATTATGTTTAATCTAATTGCTATAATGTTTAGTGGGTTCGCCTAAAACGTGATAGTGGTCATGGCTATGTTTTGGTAGATGTTGGAAAAGTATTTTTTTGAAATTTCAACCAAATTGTTTTATTTCATATGCAAAATTAAATACGGAAAATTGGTTTCTGGAGTAAAAAACAATTGTTGAATTCTTCCACATTATTTCGAACGTGCTCTGTATCTACATCAAATAAGAAATAGTATATAAGGATAATTTGTGCATGCATCATTCAATACTTATGTATGGGTGAAGTAGAGGACTGACATGTCAGTTAGTTGGACCAAACCAAAGGATCTTAGCTGAACAGACAGCACATTTTAACTTTTTTTACTTTATTTTACTGAGTCCATCATAAAGTCTGGGATCTCACTATCCCAGCTAACTCTGTCAACGAGGTTTCATGCTACCCCTTAGCTTCCAGTCAAACATACACAACCATTGTTTATTACTGTCAAGTTTTACTTCAACTAGTCACATGTTTAAGGATTAGTTGTAAAATCTAGATTATGAGAATGTTTAGGTGCAAAGTTTGAACGACTTTTAAAAGGTATATGGAAAAGGTTTTATTTTTTGAAGTAGGCAAACTTCTAAAAGCATTTCTTGCTAGTATCAAAGGCATAACATGAATCTGGAAGACCATGGCTGGATCTTTGATTTGGGATAATGGGGGCATGGTATCAGTAAAAACGGATTAAGCTTTTTCGGCTTACAAAATTCACCAAATTTAGTTTCGACTTTTAACATATTTTAGTAGTTTAAGAGGTGCATGACCTAGTGAAAATTGATGAAAATGGTCATACTTTAACATAGTTACTACTCTTGTTTTTACTACTCTTGTGTACGTTGTTAACGGCTGTCACTTAGAAATCACTCAGTTTTTTAATTTCAAAATTTTAATGAGCACAACAAGATCTTCAAAAATGAAATACGCAGATAAAGTCCAAACTGATCTTCAAGTTTATTAATTATTTATATTTTTGTCTTCGTGATTAACGATTATCACATGGGAGCGGAGCAATTTCGTTTACAGAATACAATTTCGTTTACAGAATTTTATTGACCGATGTTTTTAAATGCAGGAACCCCACCCGTGTGCTTCATGGACAGATTCTTATTTTCGTAGATTGTTGTAATCATAACAATGACCGGGATGATTAACAACTTTTTTGACCAAATCTTCAAGTTTGTTTATATATGATTAATGATTAACTTATATTTTTAATACTTATAAAAAAGGAAGTTTAAATATAAAGCACACAAACTTGAGTGAAAAAAAAATCAACAAAAATAAAATAAAACTTGAACTGATGTCAAAATTAGCGTGAGAGAAAAGGAGATTGGAGAGAAGAAAAGAACAAGTGAAGCTAAATATGAGAAAGGAGACCGAATAAAAGATTGTCTGAAATAGTATAAGGTCTGTCGAAAGCACACCGTTTGTACATTTGAAAAACTGCATACATTTCTCCTAAATCTTGGGTCTCTGTGTCATTTTGTTTTACTTTTAGCTGTAACTTTTGAATAGCAAAAACAAAAGTACATTAATCTAAAAAGTAGTATTTTATTTCAAAATTGCATGTTAATACATAAATTATTTTTGTTATTAGTAATATTAACAATAAATTGATTTAAAGGTATCAAAATATGTTCGAATTAATCAGATTTAATGTAAATTTAAACGAAGTTGAATTGAAAAAAAAAGTTTTTTTGAATATAATCAAATTAAGCCTAGTTTACTCCGAGTTAAATGAGTTTATGTAGTTAGTTTGCAACCCCTCAACACAATTTTTATAATTTATTTTATCATTTTTATTTTAATTATTTTATCATATTTTAATTATATAGGTTGATATTTTATTTTTCTTAAGACTAATATATTATTTGAATATTTAATTTGTTTATTTAGTTATATCATTTAACACTTATTAATCTATGATGAATACAAAATTCGTCTCACAACAAAAAAAAATGTGAGTGAGTTTAATTGACTTATTTTTAATTTACGTGACTTACTTTCACACTTCTTATTCTATTTGTGAAAAAAAAAATGAAATTAAAAGGTTTTCACATAATTTTACTCGATAAATAATTTATTTTTTAAGAAATTGTAATGTTAATTTGTTTTTTACTTAATTATGTTTTAAGTTCTTCGTAAATTTAAAATTTTTGAATTAAATGATTATTATCTGTTCTGTTATTTTTTATTTCTGTCAACATATCATTTTATTATTTTTAAATTTTATTATTTTAGTTCAAAATTACATAATTATAAACTTATGATTTGAATTAAAAGTTGAAAATTGAAAATATATCATAATTTTATATTTCATTCTAAAAACATAATATATATATATATATATATATATATATATATATATATATATATATATATATATATATATATATATATATATATATATATATCCGATAAACACTCTTCTAATTTTTATGCACTATTTAAATTACATTCATTGTGCTTGTCTACGGCTTCCTTTACATGGTTATCTTAAGATTAATATCACTCAAACTTATATCTTGATTTTACTTTAATTCTAATTCTATTTTAATCATAACAACACTTTTTTAATTTATTCAATTATAAAAGTCTCTTATCTATTTAATTTAATTATATTTGACAGAATAATGTCATAAAACAACAACAATTTTAACATACTTCTGTTTCTTAAATTTTATTAAAATTAAAAAAAAATTGTTACATTTATGGAAACTTGTAGGTTATCCTATAGATTTATATTGATTACAGATCCGACTTTAGGTGATGCTGTGAAGTGATTAAATGAAAAACAAATAAAACATCACTAGATTCTACCTTGTACTTGTAGAAGAAAACCATGTTGTTTATGACTAAAACTGCAATCAAAAGCAAGACCAGACAAAAGTACAAAATTATCGGCATAAATTTTTTTAAGATATTTGCAAGTAGAAATGAGATCATAAAACATTGTTTATCAGCATCACATGCAGTGTAATTTTTAATTTCGAGACTTCAGTTACCATATAGGGGATAACTTTTAATGGGATAAATATCGAAACTCAAAAGATAATTGCATTAAAACAATTAGGCTTCCTAAACAAAAACGAATAATTTCTCAAATTAATTTACTAAAAATCTTACATCAACCAAAAAGCTCAACCCTCAGTTTGTTCCCTCAACCTCCGGATGGTGCTCCTCACAGTGACAGCACTCGCAGTACTGTGAAAATAGTAAAGAACAAAATCAGAAGCTATCTCAAAGGAGGAAATGATTGAGTAGAAAGAAAGCACAGAAAGAACATTACTTCAAAGTGTAGGCACCACCAGCTTTTACTTTACCGCAGTCTTTGCATCCCCATATTCCCACAGCCTTTCTTTTCACAGCATACTGCAACAAATAACTTCATTATCAGAAGATAAAAATATACATAAAAAATTATGTTTCACTTAACCTACTAAAAAACCATGCTTGGATTTTCATGTGAATTCAGCATTAAGAGAACATGGAGATGGTGTACCTTTCCACAAAATTCACAAAAGAATTTGCTATGCTGACTCACTTCCATCTTCTTAATCTGCTTCCGCAGACTAGCACCATAACGGGTACCTAACATTAACCCAATGAAATAGCTTCTTATAAATTTAACATGCCAGAGCTAATTTGTTACCAAAATTCATGTTTAATGGCCTATACTTAAATCCAAATCTCTTGTAGTGAGGTTTATAGATAATGGTGAGGGAAATGAAGTGAAATAAAATAGAACATGATTACCATTTCATTGTTTAGATATTGTAATGATGGAAGAAAGGAAACAGACATTCGTTTCACCAAAATTACCAAATTACAACGAAAGAAAACAGAGATATATTGGATAGAATAGAACGTGGTTCACATTCGATCCATTATTCAAACAATCTAGTAATTGCAGAGTTGCACTACACAGGGTGCCTAACATAAGAAACAATGACTGGTAACCTAACCCAACAGAAGTATCTGTAGTGTCTTCTCAAATTGCATATTCAATGATCTACACTGAAATCCAAATTCTTGCAGTTATGGTGAGTGAAATGAGTTTATACACTAATAGAACAAAAATTACCTTATAATGTTATGACACATTTATGATAGAACCACCAGAAAAATTATAAAAAAAGACTACCAGAGAAGAAAATAGACAAGGAGAGAAGAATCGATTCCATCCCATATACCCAAATTGAAGTAAAGATAACAAAGATAGTGATCAGAATAAAATTCATTACCATAGCAACAAATTCTTATCTCCCTAAGTGATGGAATAAAATGCATTGCATTTCGTTTAAACAACTGAAGTAATCAAACGTCACATTATTCCACTCCATTATAACCATACCCATTCATCAAAGCATAAAACACTTAATATATAGTGTCCGGAAATTTTATCAAAATTACTCAACTATGATCCTATCCTACCACCGCCTATGCAAAATGCACTTCAAATGGCAATTACTTTAGCAACACTGTCCCAAGTATACATTCAAATAATTACATATACACGGTGTTAGTACCTACACAAATTTGATGAATCCAACACTGTACCATTATTATTGCGAGATGAAATTACCCTTGTTTAGCTTAATTATTGTTTAATAGAAATGTGATTTGGAGATATGACATAATTGATTATAAAACTTACCATATTTTCCGACAATGCCTGCCTTCTTCGTTCTCTTAGTCTGCATCAAGGGAGGAAGGGTGAGGCAGAGAAAAGTGAAACGTTCATCTTATGAAGTCAGAGTTAAAAACTGATACAGAATTCAAATTTTTCTTACAAAGGTTGCCTGAAAAAAAAAAAAGTTACACTAAGAATAAGAAGCATACCATTGTCTCTGAGTCGAAGGAGAAGGAGATGCGGCTCTGCTCGGTTAGTTAAACAAGACAATCCACAACAATCTCACAATCCCTAATCTTTACCTTTCTTTTCACTTTTCTAAAACTAAAATTCTTATAAAACATATGCACATGTAAAATCAGAATTTCGTTGTAGTCTAGTTGGTTAGGATACTCGGCTCTCACCCGAGAGACCCGGGTTCAAGTCCCGGCAACGGAATAATTTTTTCGTTTTTTTGTATGTAATATTATGATAGCACTGACAAATAATTTACCTTCTCTCGTCTACTCATAAACATTGAAAAAAGAATTGCTTGGGCTTTTTCTACTACCAAATCATCATTTACTATTATTTTTTATTTTTTTTTCAATTTAAATTATTTTTACATCGAATATCTCTTTTTATAATTTATTATTATTATATATATATATATATATATATGTGTGTGTGTGTGTGATGAAATGAAATACAATACAATGTTAAATGTTTTCTTGATTTGAACTGAAAAAAAAAGACAATTTTATCATTCTTATTAAAGGAGATATTTTATTTTTGACTAGTTAATAATCATCTTACTAAAAACATATTATATTATTAAAAAAATTACTGATAAAAAAATTTATCGATAAAATACAGTAAACATTCATTTAAGTTTTCATTTATTTAAATTTGTATCCCGTATAAATTCGCATTTGAAAAGAGAAAATTTTCAGATCAATAATTTTGTGACTTTATTTTCAGAAAAAATCCATAAAGTCATTTAATGATTGTTTTTTATTCATTCATATGTAATTGTCGATTAACCATTCTATAAAATGAGACTAAAGATAAAGAAGACACTATTAGCTTGATTTATTTAACTGATGATAAATAAGGAAAAACTTTCAACTCACTCACATTGACGTCAATGTTTATAACACTTTCTAATGAGTTGAAGATAACATTGTGTTGGTCAACTTCAACTTCAACTTCGTCCAGACCAATGACTTATATTTTATATTCTGTTACATTTTATTATATATAGAGAGAATATGAATAAAATAAAATAACACTCATAGTATCTACCATATCTCTCATATTTTCACAATCCCTAAAAATTCTCAGTACTCACAATATTTCATATTATAATTATATGACCCGTAATATTTTATAATATAATATAACTTCTAAAATTTCATAAATTTACATCCCAATTAAGTTCATATCAAATATTTCAAGATTGAAACAGTTTTTGGTAATAAGTCTTTTGATAGTTCAAAATTTTTAATATACACACATTTTTGTCGATAGATTTAGTAAAAAAATAATGTCAGAGTTCTCGTTCTAACTTCAACCATGTCACAATAAAATTAGTTGATAATCTAGTAATGATTTTTTTAATTGATTAATAATTGATCTTCTTAAAACTTCATCGATAAATCCGTTATAAATTAATTTTTTAAAATTTTTCGATAATTGTATTTTAAAGAATTCGTCAATAATTTTGTGATTAAATCCTTTAATAAAATGGCTGTTAATTTTATGGTCAAACTTAACTAAATTTTTATTGTAAATTAAATGAAATGAAAAAAGAAGAATGTGAAGACAAAGAGAGAAAGAAGAAATAACAATGACCACAACAACAATACTAGTTGTGACAATATTAATAAAAGAGGAAGAGGAAGAGAAAAAAATGACAAAGTAAGAAGAAAAAGAAGATCAGTATTTATTAAAAAATCAATCAAAATTATTAATGAATATTTATCAAAATTATTTTTATCATCGATAATTATAATTATCAACAAATTTTATTGACAATTATTTTACTTCTAAATTTTTTATTATCAATAAATCATAAATAAATTTATTTTACGGATAAATTGTTATGATTATCGACTAACTTTCGTGTTGGTAATATTTATTTTTTAATAAATATATTATTTTTGAATTAGAAATAGTTTATTATGAAAAGGAAAAGAAAAGAAAGTGATGAATGTGAATGCCTCGCCTCTTCGGCCACTTGCTTTATAGTTTGAACGTGTTCTTAGTTTCCAAACATGTCTGCAAGACTAAGTCACGGCATGGTCATCTTTAGATAACGCAGCGTTGAGTGGCAACAAATGTAATTTTACAGTGATTATTTGACTAATATTTAAAGTATTTTTTAATACTTCATCACTAAATTTTTTACATTTGTGTGAATTTTATTTTCAACTTTCAACTACCTAAACTTTATTATATGATATATTTCTTTTAATTGTACATAAAATTATAATATTATTATGGTGTAGTGGTTAATATGGGGTGATTTTTAGTCTAAAATGGAATGTGTATTCAATTAAAATTAGATAAAAAAAGAATTAAAATATCGATCGAAAAAATGCGTGGTTTCTTCTTTAACGAATAAAGATGTATACTCACTCACTCTCTTCTTCTTCTTCTTCTTTTTTCATTTGTTCATAATGATAAAGTGATTATTATCGTTCTCTCTATAAATTTGCTGGTTGTTGAAGACGCCAGAGTCTCTTCCAAGTTTGAAAGTCTCAGTGCAGTCAATTCAACTCTTCTTATAAAATAATAATAATAATAATTATTATTATATTATATTTTATAGACGTGTATCCACTTCACATAGTCTCCACTTCAATCTTTATCACTATGATTATTTTTTTTTGCAGTTTTTTTTTTTTAAATTCAGACTAATGAAACTCATTTTCTATTCCTATCTTTCACTCAAATTTCATATAAACAGAATTGATGTAGCTTTACTAAGCCTTTTATTTTTATTGTTGTTTTTTTACAAAGATTCATCAAAATAAAGGAACAACTACTTTTTGGTTGATAAAATCTAATGTTTCATTCATTCATTCACACATCTTTATCATCACCAAATCAAAAAGATTTTTTAATTTTTTTTGTGTGTTTTAAGAGTTTTAACTTTGTTGGTGTATAATTTTCTTAATTTTATTTTGGTTATTGGAAAAAGTATGGACGAACAAGTGGGTAGTGTCTATATTTTCACTAGAAAATTTAATAATTCATCTTTAACATAAGTTTCTTTCTTTTCATCACTCTTCATCTTTGACAAATTTGACTGAAAATATACTCCAAACAAAATTGCAATCAACTTTATTTTACTTTGACCATGAATTGGACTAAAGATGTCCCATAACATAATCATCAAATCAAAGATTTCCTTTTTAACTGTTAATCTTGTGTTTTTCTGTATTAGACGCGGATTTTCACGCGGTTTTCCTCTTAATTCCCCTGTTTCTTATTCTTCAATTTCCTTCGCTACACGGAACAAACCCGTTTCCATTTCATTAGTTTTCGCATTTTTGAAACATAACTTGCTTCATTTGTTTTCATTGTCTCTTGAACCCTCTCTGTCTTTCTATACTCTGTTTTTCTGAGAAATATAGAAACTTGGATGTTTAGAAAATGAACTGTTTCTTCTTCAAAAAGAAATCAAAATCCCACCCAGAACTCCCAAAGGGACGAAAGAAGAAAAGCCAGGTTGTGAATGGAGCACCAAAGTCCCCAAGCTCGGTACCATCGCCGAGGAGCATAACAGAATTGTTCAAGGAGAAGGAGCGGAGTTTCAGAATTTTCAGTTTAAAAGAGCTTGTAGATGCAACAAATGGTTTCAATAGGATGCTGAAGATCGGAGAAGGTGGGTTTGGAAAAGTATACAGAGGAACCATTAATCCTCACCCTAAAGATGGAGCTGCTCCAATTGTAGTCGCAATAAAAAAACTTAACGCGCATGGCTTACAGGTATATACACACCCTTCTTCAGATTCCGAAAAAACTAAATGAGAAAACTTGTATTAATCATGGGCGAGTTAATTTTTGATGCGAGAAAAAACTTCTTTTCATGGCTGTTAGGAACTGCTTTCAATGGAAAACGAGTTTCACAGAGTCTCAGTCAATTATGTCATGCTGTCTCTGAATTATGTCAACACTTGACTATTACTTTAAAGATATACTTGGTTTGGTTTCTCATGTTTGTCTTATTTTTTTTTACATTAAAGGGGCATAAAGAATGGCTTGCAGAAGTTCAATTTCTGAGCGTTGCCAACCATCCTAATCTGGTTAAGCTTCTGGGATACTGTTCTATAGACAGTCAAAGAGGAATCCAACGGTTGTTGGTGTATGAGTTCATGTCGAACAGGAGTCTGGAAGATCACCTTTTCAGTGTTGCTCTACCTCCTTTGCCTTGGCCGACAAGATTGCAGATCATGCTCGGTGCTGCTCAAGGATTGTATTATCTCCACAACGGATTGGAGATTCAGGTACATTGTAGTTGAGACATGTTTCACATTTGTAATCGGTTATCCTTTAAGGTAGTTGTTTTAATCGATTATAACCTGGTCGTGTTTTAATGTTTTGTATCGGAAGGTGATCTACCGAGATTTCAAATCCTCAAATGTGTTACTGGACAAAGAATTTCATCCCAAACTTTCAGATTTTGGTCTCGCAAGAGAGGGTCCAATAGGTGATAAGACTCATGTATCTACTGCGGTAAGTTGAAGTACTAAATTGCCTTAATTTTAGTATACGTGAAACACAACAAGAACCAGTGTTGATTATGTGTGATTTACAACGAAAGTGATGATTGTGAAAACTTATCAGGTAGTGGGGACACAGGGATATGCTGCACCAGAGTATGTTCAAACGGGTCATCTGAAAGTTCAGAGTGACATTTGGAGTTTTGGTGTGGTGCTTTATGAGATTCTCACAGGGAGACGAGCATTGAATAGAAACCGTCCAATAGGGGAACAAAAGCTTGTGGAATGGGTTAAACATTACCCTGCTAACAGTAGCAGGTTCAGCACCATCATTGACCCACGTCTCAAGAACCATTACTCTCTTGCTGCAGCTCGGAAACTAGCAAATTTGGCAGATTCTTGCTTGAAGAAGAATCCTGAAGAAAGACCCTCCATGAATCAGATAGTGGAAACCTTGAAGCAAGCATTGCAGGATTCACAAACCCAAAACACTTCACCTAATACCACTTCTAAATCCACACCATCGAGATTGGTTAAATAAATGAAAAAAATTGAGTTTCTATAAAACTGCAGTAGTAGGGGATCTTTAATATCAGTGAATCTGTCTTTAAAATCTGTTTCTAATTGTATATTACCATTCTCCTGATTTAGATTGTAGTTTTGTCAAGCCAAAGCCTTAATTAAAAGTGATTTTGGAGTTGATTACGTCAATGTTTCTTCTTCGTTAGATTGGTGGGTGATGTGTTGTGTCAATGGAATTATTGTCGGAAAACTTTGAAACAATTTCCAAAATTCTGAAGTGTCTGGTTAGTGCGATTTAATCCCAAACAGTATACGAATAAACTGAGGTTTGATTTCAGAGAAGAAAAAACAAAAATAACTCAATCATTGTTAGCCTTGACGTGATCATTCTATTCAATCTAACACAAAAATTGTGTTTATCTTACTAAATTTTTTATTTTTAAAATTATTTTCCTTAATTATTAAGTAGTACACACTTCAAATAATTAAAAGAAAATAATAATTGAGCCCAATTAGGAAATATAATATAAATTTCAATATAAGCACTGATATTAACTATACTATTATTTAAATTTATTTGTTACCCTTCTAAAGTGAATAGATAGAAGTGAAGACAAAATTAATGTACATTGCTTACTTATTTAATGAGTTGACTTTTAATTTCGTTAAAGTCACAGTTTCATTCATCTTAATAATTTTTGTCAAAATAAATATCTAATTGTAATTAATGAATAATAATTGTCAAAATACTCCTGACACGGCACCTACCATTTTTCTTTACGAATGGTTTAATGAACCTCTTTTATATTATTTTTTTATTTTATGAACATAGAAGAAAAAGTATTTTATTATGTGTTTTTTATAATCAGATTTTAATTGTGGTTCCATTATATGTCTATATTCTTTTGTTTCTCAAGAGAAAAAGATATATTATTTTTGCTCTCATATCTTAGTTATTCTCCTCTATTCTCAAAGAAATAAAGAAGAAGGTAATTATCTTTTGTCTCACTTGATAGTGAAATATTAGTTTAATAATTTATTTAATGAGTCTATTGTATATTAATTTTTTATTTTATGAACATAGAAGAAAATGGATTGT
>Ga0214545_1003054_pt1 | contig 32153 bp, 14 predicted proteins | sample CNSS4metaG_FD_160064 | JGI IMG/M metagenome (GOLD analysis project Ga0214545, IMG submission 160064) | Root nodule microbial communities from cowpea collected in UCLA plant growth center, Los Angeles, California, USA - CNSS4 | ecosystem: Host-associated > Plants > Roots > Nodule | place: USA...
TATATATATATATATATATATATATATATATATATATATATATATATATATCACATGTCTTAATTTTATATATTTTGCATATTTTCATTAGCTTACATATATTTTATTTATTACACATAGATTTGTAAAGTTTATAAATGTGTATATCTAAAACAATTATCTGATAAATAATTTAATATTTTAACTACTACTTTCATAATATATACTTATAATGTAGTATTAAATAAAGAATAGTATAATATAGGAAAAAATAAATAAAGAAATATGAAAGAAAATAAGAACAAGAAAAAGAGGAAAATAGGGCTTGCTTATATATACATATAATATTACTTACTTTAATAATATGTGTTCATTTTTTTATGAAAATAAATAATAATAAAAATTATTATTATTGTTATTATTATAATTATGAAATTAAATATAAATAATTTTTATAATTCTATTGTAAATATTATTTTTCGTAGGTAATTTTATAATTAAAAATGGTTAAATTTAAAAAAGCAGTTAAATTAAAAAAATATTAAATTTAAAAAAACTGTAAAATTAAAAAAAATGATTATTTTAATTTAGAAAGACTTTTATTTAAAGAATAAATTTAAAAAACAAATGTGAAAAAGAAATTTTCCTTTTTAAGTGTAGATAGACATATTAATAATTATATACATATATATATATATATATAATATATATATATATATATATATATATAATTTATAATTTAAACTAATAATCATTGAGTACTTCTAATATTTGAAAAATGTAGAGAGAAACAGAGTAAGAACTGAGTTTGTTTTGATTAAGGATAAAGAAAAAAGTGAGAAGAAATGATTGAAAATATTATAACAGATTTGATTAATATGATTTTGTAAAATAATTTAATAAAAATTAATTTTAAATATATAAATTTGAATTAAATTAAATTTTAAATAAAAATAAAAATTCTTTATAAAAAGTTCCATTTTAAAATAGCAAGTTAAATACATATTATTTAATTATTTGTTTTAGCATATTATATATATATATATATATATATATATATATATATAACCATTTCGGCATCTACACATAGACGACATCTAACACTACAAATCTTTGAAATTTTTGTGAAACAGACGTCAATAGTAGATTGTAGCGCCTGACGCTCCAGAGTCTCAATTTGATTTTAATTTTTATAATTGGCGCCCAAGACTCTCTTGCTACGACCAATGCTAATGCAGAAAAATCAAGAATGCAAATAATTTGGTTTGCTCCCTTAGTTCTAATCGGTACTTTTTTTCTCTCCTTCTTTTGATTTCATTTGATTCCAAAACATTCTCAAAAGTAAGAGTAGAGACTAATTCTTACAAACTTAGTTAGTTTCATTCAAACTCTTCTAAATTTCCCATCAACCTAAGAGCACAATCATACTAACACAATTTTCATATACCTCATTTATCAAATTGATATTCTCAATCAATTTAATTCCTTGGATTAAGCATACAATTTCATCATATCTAGTGATTCAATCATTTTTAAGTAATCCAAACAATCATAAATAAACAATTGAATTTTTTGTTTTTTTCGTACCTTGCGCGATCTCCCGTAATGTAGTCAAAACACTTCTTTAACCCTTCAAACCTACAAATGAACCTATTTTCACACAAAACCTAAGATTAATAATCCGAAAATAGGATCTTCAACAAGCATAGAGACAAGTTGAGTAAGATTGAGTTACATGCAACTCAATCTTAATTCAATCTTGCTCACATGCAATCAAAAAGAGAAATTGACTCCAGAGAGGGGTGAAAAAAAACTTACTTTATGAACGATTTTGATCGGATGAGGTTGGAGCAATCTCTGCAATGAGTCCATAGTTAGACTCTGATCGAGAAGAAAGACAGACGAGTTATATATCCTACATTGAAGGTAGAGAACTTATAGAAAAAAAGGTATTTTAGAGAGATAACTGAGCTTTGTAAAATAATATGTATTCATTTTTGTATGAAAATAAATAATAATAAAAATTATTATTATTGTTATTATTATTATTATTATGAAATTAAATATAAATAATTTTTATAATTCTATTGTAAATAGTTTTTTTTTAGGTAATTTTATAATTAAAAATGGTTAAATTTAAAAAATCAGTTAAATTAAAAAGATATTAAATTTAAAAAAACAGTAAAATTGAAAAAATGATTATTTTGATTTAGAAAGACTTTTATTTAAAGAATAAATTTAAAAAACAAATGTGAAAAAGAAAAATTCCTTTTTATGTGTATATAGATATATTTATTTTATATATATATATATATATATATATATATAAAATTTATAATTTAAACTAATAAGCATTTTGAGTTATTGTAATATTTGAAAAATGTAGAGAGAAAGAGAGTAAGAACTGAGTTTATTTTGATTAAGGATAACGAAAAAAGTGAGAAGAAATGAATGAAAATATTATAAGAGATTTGATCAATATGATTTTGTAAAATAATTTAATAAAAAATATTTTTAAATATATAAATTTGAATTAAATTAAATTTTAAATAAAAATAAAAATTCTTTATAAAATCTTTATAAAAAGTTACATTTTAAAATAGCAAATTAAATACATATTATTTAATTATTTGTTTTTAGCATATATATATATATATATATATATTACAATCTAATATATATAACCATTTCGGCGTTCGTTCGCACATAGACGCACATAGACGACATCCAGTACTACAAATCTCTGGAACTCTTGTGAAACAGACGTCAATAGTAGATTGTAGCACCCGACGCTCTAGAGTCTAAATTTGATCTTAATTTTTATAACTGGCGCCCAAGGCCCTCTTATTATGCCCAATGCTAATGCAAAAAAATCAAGAATGCAAATAATTTGGCTTACTCTGTTAGTTCTAATCGGTACTCTTTTCTCTCCTTCTTTTGATTTCATTTGATTTCAAAACATTTTCAAAAGTAAGAATAGAGACTAATTCTTACAAACTTAGTTAGTTTCATTCAAACCCTTCTAAATTTCCCATCAACCTAAGAGCACAATCATACTAACACAATTTTCATATACCTCATTTATCAAATTGATATTCTCGGTCAATATAATTCCTTCGATTAAGCATACAGTTTCATCATATACTGCAATTCAATCATTTTTAAGTAATCCAAACAATCATAAATAAACAATTGAATTTTTTGTATTTTCGTACCTTGCGGAATCTCCGTAATATAGTCAAAACACTTCTTTAACCCTTCAAACCCACAAATGAACCTATTTTCACACAAAACCTAAGATTAATGATCCGAAAATAGGATTTTCAACAAGCATAGGGACAAGTTGAGTAAGATTGAGTCACATGCAACTCAATCTTAATTCAATCTTGCTCACATGCAATCAAAAAGAGAAATTGACTCCAGAAAGGGGTAAAAAAAGAACTTACTTTATGAACGATTTTGATCGGATGAGGTTGGAGCAATCTCTGTCGTGAGTCCGAAGTTAGACTCTAATTGAGAAGAAAGAAAGACGACTTCTGTATCCTACATTGAAAGTAGAGAACTTATAGAAAAAGGGTATTTTAGAGAGATAACTGAGCTTTGTAAAATGAACTCTGTAATAAAATATCTATTTATAAAATAACATTTTATTATTATAATTTTTAAGTATTATTTTATTAAACCTTCTATAACTTTACATACCTTAATCTTTACAATAAATAAATAAATATATATATATATATATATATTAATAAAATATGAATAATTAATGAAAAATATATAAAATGTATTCAATGACATCAAAATATGAATTATATATAGATAACCTGTGAGTGTAATTTATTATGATTCAAGATGTACACTCCACTACTCAATTATCATTAAAGCATAATTAATTAGGTATAAACTTGCGCTTAAAATAACTTTCACTTTTCGTGTTTTAAAATAATTTATTTTTTGTTTCTGTGACTTGGCTTTTCATCTCAATATTTCTGTCTAACACTTCTTCGTGTCTCAATCCAAACACAGATTTATATTATTTGATTTTAAAATTCAGTGTAAAAATAAATTAGAAAAGTTTATATTATTTGATTTTAAAATTCAGTGTTTAAGTCATTTAGAAAAGTAAAACAATGCATTCCCTAACTGGATTGGTTTGTGCACTAGACCCTGACATTATGTTTAAAATCTAAAGCAGATTCAGTAACTCAGCTCAGTTATCTCATTTATTAAAGCAAAAGCAAGAAACCCAGATGAAGAAAAGCCAGAAGAAATTGCAAACATCCTCTTAAAATCTCCACTCCTACATAATGTACAATGATCATAACATCACCCTACATAAAATCCAACAAAATCAGCAACAAAAATGAACATTGCAAAAGCAGATACTGAGAGAAGACACTCCAACGTGAAGCATGGGAAGGAGAAGGAGAAGGTGTTGGTGTTGTGGTGGTTGTGGCCTTTTCCTGCGAGCAAGCATAACTGCAACGACTTGGCCGAACAACTCGGTAGACGCCGGTGCTTGCAAGGACATAAACATCTTTGTTGTTATCTTCACCAAATGAGAAGATGTAGCCTAAAGCAGGAAGAGAGTTTCCAGGTGAAGACTGGCACTGTATAGGAGAATCACGTGCACAACTGAAAGAAATTCTGCTGGTGCTGAAATTTCCACTGTTTTCTGGGTTCTCTGTGGCTGCCCAAATTGCACCAGCGTATAGATCTCCATACAAGTACCTGAAATTCAGTCATTCAATAGTGAGAAATGTTCATGCTGCATAGGTCTACTGAAGTTGTGTCATGGATTACTTTCTAAAACCGATATGTTCAACAAGCTGCATTATTTGGAAGAAGCTTATTCACCTTCCAGTCATGCAAGGATCAGTGGTAGATCGATAGACATATCCTCCAGTGATGGATGCTGATCCTTCATTCTTGTTTAATTCAGAGTGGTTGTATCCCATTACTGGGAAAATTGGATTTATGGAATTCACGGAAGTATTTCCTCCAGGTGATTGTGTAGGCTGGAACAGATAAGGGCCCTCGTATACACGCCATCCATAGTTTCCACCCTTTGTGATGAGATCCACCTCCTCATAAAGATCCTGAAAATCAATTATCAAACTCAGAATGTTTCACTCACAAAATTTGGTAACACTCTTTATCCGAACATTGCTAAGAATAATAGCATAGAGTTGAATGTTAACAGTTCTGCAATTACTGCACAGAAGATCTATTGATGATGAGCCTGTTTTGTAGTGGTATGCTAGATATGATAAAGGATAGTATTAGTCAGGTTGGTGATTGTTACTTGTATTTGTACAGTTTTCAATAATCAAGATGATCAAGGATCAAAGTTTAAAGAAAAGAATATCTCAAGTTTCTCTATATAGGAAAATATTGGCACCTATGTGTCTAACTTAAGAAATGCACAGTTTGGTCATGGCTAGTCACAATGCTCTGAAGTTGTGTAAAGTGGTTGTATGATGGAACACACCACAAAATTGTTTGCAGATACGCATTTCACAAACCTGTCCAACATCTGCACACAAGAAGTAGGAAGGTCTTTCTGCATCAAAACTACAGCGCCAAGGATTCCTCATTCCCAAGGCCCATATTTCAGGCTGCAGATCATTATCTTCGCTAAATGGATTGTCATTTGGAATGGAATAGTTACCCCAAAGTCCAAGTCTGCTAATTTCTGCTGCACCTGAAGATTAAACACAGATACTTAGATTAGACATCAAAGCCAAGAGTAACAAAAAGTATACACGTTACATGATGTGTGAGAAGGTGTATCTTGAGCATAAATGCATAGTTGTATTCCAGAAATAAAATCTTCTAGTGTCATTCATGAGCACTACTCACTTGGGATGTTGTCGATATCAAACCTCATAATCTTTCCAAGCAATGATTTCTTGTTTTGTGCAAAATTATAAGGATCACCTTGACCCCCTCCATATCCCATCATTAAGTATAAGTATCCATCATCTGGTCCAAAGAGTATTTGACCACCATGTTGAGATGAAAACGGGAGCCCCATGGTAAATATTCTTCTCACCTCAGTTGGTTTAGCACTTGCCACCTGAAAAACATGAACAAGATGGTGTAAATTCATTGAAAACTCTACACGAAAACTAGTTTTCTATGTGTGAAGAGATGTGTACCGAGGAAGGCTGAGATCCAGTGCTATTAGCAGAATACTCTGCAATAACAGTTTGATACTGGCATGGTTGGGCACCATGATCAGTTTCTAACTTCGATGGGTCACAATTAACATCTGAATTACAAGAACATCTTCCATTACATCCAGACCACTTGGACTTATCACATGTAAATGAAGCAAAGAATCGTCCATTTTTAGCAAAATCTGGGTGAAACGCCATGCCCATCATTCCAAATTGAGTATCAACGTAAACTTGATCAGTTAGATCAACAAAAGGACTTGATTCATCAAGTTCATATGTTCCTCCCGATCCCTCTTCCGGAAGAGTTGCCAGCCAAACCTTGCCCATTTGGTTAGAGAAGAATGCCCGGTTAGAGCCATCAGGATGAGGCACCATGTTGAGATAAGATCCATTACCAATTTTCTCGAGGCACAAGCCATGAGGAGGAGTTATAGAGGTCTCAGTTTTATTCAGTGAAACAGGTTCTCCTTCAAAGCATACTGATGAATTATCAGATGCTCCACCAAATGAAGTGCAGAAGTCTGTTTTGGACTGCCACAAATCAGTGAGTTTGGTAGCATTGGCGTGAGCTGGTGCTCCTGCTTGACCTTGTAATGAAGGGGAAAATGGAGAATTCACTATGGGTACATCTTTGCATGTGTTCCATACTTCAGAACAGAAATCTTCCACTTGTGTCTTTGACTGAGAAGAATTTGCTGGGACAGTGGAATTGCAAAGCACAGGAACTGATCTAGCTGAGGACTGAACAGTAAATAGCTCCGCTGAAAACGGGTCGCACCTCTACAAACAAAGGGTATCAAAGAAATTAATCCAAGGCAGAAGTTATCAAAAAGTTTAGATCTTAAAGTTGTTAAAAAGTTTCCATCCATGAAAATATGGTTATTGAGCCTCAGACATCAATTTATAAACCAGATATTTATGACCTGAAATATGGGTGTGATGGGTTGATTTTTGTTTCGATCCATCTCAAACTTAAACAAATGTCATTGTTTGAACCCAAAATCCAAACGTTAAGACCAATATTCATTAATTCTTGGTTGCTGCTTAATGCCACGTATTAAACGTGAATAAGTTGTAAGTATTCTCCAATTTAGGAGCAAATAGAAAAAAGATAACTTTCTGGGTCTTTATCTAAATACAAAGTTATGCGAAAATAACAAAATCTTACCGCACAGAGTATTGATTTCAAAACTGAGGCACAGGCAGGATCAGATACGTTGTTCACTTGGAATTGCTTCTCTATCTGTGCATCTTCTGTGGAGTTGCAACATGAGCTTCCATTGTAGGGACAAAACTCAAGTGTCTGGTTCAGGGTCAAGGGTGCTCCTACAAGAAACAAACGATGAAAAAAAGTAACTAAACGGGTTGGAAATCCACAGACCAAAACATTGGATAAAACACAAACAAAGGCCAAAACAAATAAAAGGAGAGATGAAAACTCACTGGAATCAACACACAGAGGGAGTGAAATTGAAGAATCCAAGAGCAGCAGGAAGCAACAAAAGAAGAAGCTGATGGAAAGAACACTCTTCATTTCACCAAACAGGTTGAGAGCACCTAAACCAACATCATCTCCACTTCAATCCAAGAGCCCCAATTCGAAAAATACGAGATTTGGAGGCCAGTTGACTTGATAGCAAAAAAGGAACAGAATTTATTTGAAAACTTCTCTCTGGGTTGTTAACTTTCTTGCTGTTGCCAACTGCTTTATGTGTCATGCTACCCTCTCTCTATCAAACTTCATTTTTTTCAAAGTCGTAGTTCTAGACACAACATCCCTTTCTATCTTTGTCATTTCCTTTAATATTACCCATTGTCTTCAACTCCTAGTTAGTCAACTCTCACATTGTTTCATTCAAACCTCTCAATCTGAAAAGAAACTCCCTCAACCACCAGAAGTAAAAAGACCACCTTTTTATTTGTTCAGAAACACAATTTCACGGATGGAAAAGGACAGGAACATCAAGTTGTAGATGTTTTCTTCCCCCGCAGTTGACTTTTCAACATTTCTCTTAATTTAGTATTGGTGGTGGTTTCAGCTTTAGATCATAGAGTAAACAAAGGACCTAGCAATTCATGCTGACTTAGTTGATTACCTCATTCACTTTTGTCGTGTTCAAACTCCAGGCCGTTTTATATTTATTTTCTGAAACAATTTAGGTAAGTTCAATATGAAAATCTGAAATGTGCAAAAATAGTCTCCCAAATTTGACCGTCAAAAACACACTCTATATTGGAGTAAAGTAAACAACATGTGTTTGTCTATACTTCTAAAAAACCTATCACAATATTAAAATATGAGAATGTTAAGATATTTGAACTTTTTCTGATGAAGAAAGTGTAAAAATGCAAGTGTTCCAATTTTGGTTCATATTTTAAATATGGAACTAGATAAGTGGGATGTAAATGAAATGAAATTATAATCTCAAAATATTTCATTGGGATTAAGCCTCATACACAAACAATCGAAGGCTTAAAAAATTATAAATTATAAATATTGCACTGAGGCAGTGTATTCAACAAGAATTTTAAGAATTCTTTTGCATGAAAATTCCTGTAAATTTCAAGAGATTTTGTAATTGCAGTGTGATAGTTTCTAACATTTATGTGATGTAAATTGTTAAAGACAAACTTTGTTTACAAGAAAAGGACATATAGAACAACTTAACTCTTTATTAAGGAAATGAATATAATAATTAAGCATTGAAGCATATTTAAATTACAGAGTTTGTTAAGCAATTAATTATAATAAACACTTGTAGCTCTAATATTATAGTTTTATTTTAATTTTTATTTATTCACTAAAAAAATCATGGAAAAACATAAAAAAAGATCTTCAAGTTATCTTGAATTTTATAAGTCATTTGGCTTTCACTTTTTTTTTTTTTTTTTTTTTTTTTTTATTTATTTATTTTTTTTTTTTTTTTTTGCTTTTTACTGATGAATTTGTGTCATCATATTTGTTAGATTATTACCAATGCATCTCCCGTTGCAAATGCATTCTATGCTTTTTTATTATCATAATATACAATAATGTCTTTTTGATTAACATCAGGGTCACCAACAAAACCTTTAAATTATGAAACTTCTTTTACATATAACAAAATAATTACTCTATTGTTGACAAAGCAACAATGGACGGTGAAGTTGCATGTCAACTTATATAGAGAAAAGTTCTTTTGACATCTTGATTAAAAATACACATTATGTATCAATAATATAATAATACATTATAATTTTAAATTAAAAAATAATATAAATATAATTAAAATATTATTATTTTAAATTGCCAAATGAGTGTATTTTGTTTTTTTTAATGCTAAAGTATCACCAATTTTTTATAATACTATTTTCAAGTATAAAATATAAAATGTTAATGATTTCATGTGATCAAGATTTTCGCCATAATCTAAGTCACAAAATTCTGTAACATAATAAATAACTTTATTTGCTTTCGTGTCAAATATTCATTACATTACAAAGTTTACTTACCAATCAATAATAATAGGAACTTTAGTTCTAACACCATATTTCTACTGTGATTTTTTCTTTTTATTTATAAAAAAATGAGTCCAAACTTGGCATTTATTTATTGGCATGTTTGTAATGAGTGTCAAAAATAGAAGCATCTTTATTATATTCATATTCATTTTCACATTTTATATTCACATTTGTAATAAAGAATGGATCCACTTGCATCAAATAATTCATAAAAATAACAAAAAACCACGAGAGAAAGAGCTGCAATTCAACTGTGACCATCACACAATAATGGCAAGCTAATGGAACAAACAAATATAATAAAACAAAGTTTTATTATTGATGCCATACATGACACAATGCAATGCGATCTCCAAAGAATAATAGAAAAAAAAAATGTGTGTGGTGAAGCGTGGCCACGTTTGGGAAAAGTACATGATGAGTATCCACCAACATTTTTCATTGATCATAAATTAATAATTAATAATAATAGGAGATAAAGTTGAAATTAGTGGGACGATAACAAAATAGAACCCCCAAAGTTTTGAGTGTGAATTTACCAATATTAGTGGGACAAATGAAAGCTACATGTCAAGTAAGTTTAGGTTTCAAATTTTGATGATTTCATTTTGGATATGTTACAAGTAATGTTATATAATAGCATCAAGGTTCCAGTACTTCAGTGGACGAGTAGATACAATTATCAAGACACTATTACAGTGAAGTTCGGTTAAGAACAAGTGAGGAAGTAAATGAATAATATATACATTGTGATTTGTGATGATCACGTATTTATATTATTTTAATGATATTTTACTTACATAGGTCTTGATGGTGTACCTAATCGATCTTAACTTCTGATTAATTGCTTAATCATTTCACTATTTTCTCTCCAAATTAGAGTAGGCAAGTGATGATTAAGTTTGAATAATTGAAAGACATTGCGCTCATGAACATTTAATAGATATTGAAATTATTATTATTATTATAAATTATGTTTAGATGCATATTGGATTGGCTCGAAAACGGTGCAACACCCATTTTAATAACCACCGAACCGACCAACACACAATTCATGTAAATTTGAGACCTCCCAAATCTCAACGTTCTGCCTACTTTAGGTTTAGAAGAGTAATTATTATAATATTATCCCCGTACACCACTTTTGTGAAAACATAAAGAATGAATTATTAATTTTTATGAAAATATAACAAGTGAATTTTAAGGAGAGTTATTTGTGTTAGACGGGAATTAATATATTAAAATGCAATTTTGATTCATTAAAATAAACAATAAAAATTTATATAACATTTTTATTTTAAATATTTGACACAAAAATCAAAGTCAATCTTTTTGAAATTATTTCTATTACTAGGTAAGAGTTTTACCAAAATAGTAAAACGTATTTGGTTGTACTTGACCCATCACAAATTAATTACTTAATGCATCAATCCAACTTGACTCACTTATTAATAAATCAAAAAATTTGAATCTAGTTCTGTCCATTATAAGTTGGTGGATTAAACAAGTTGGTTCATTGACTCACTTAATTAAAAAAATATAATTTTCTTTTTTTCTGTCCAAAATTTAAATAAATTTTAATACAATCCAAAATAAGATTCAACTCCAGATATAAACCAAAATTACAAAAATATTAGGTTTGCATTTGCCAACCCAATATGTTGGCTAAAAAAATAGAGCCTATCCGACTTATTACAGGTTCAACCCGGATGAGCCAGGTTCTTGGTGGCCGGATCAAAAATTAACCCATACTGAAATTTGTAAAAGAATTTCAACCCAACTCAACCTAAACTCATGATGAACCAGATCGACCCACGAGTTTTGACCTAATTTGACAGCTATATAAAATAGGCATTTAGATTATTCAATGTGTACCATTAATACTTAACGAGTACATATTTTTATTTTTATTGTCTATTTAAACATTTTGTTTATCAAACAAAACAAAACATACATAAGATATTATACGTCTATTACACAGATAAAACACTTATTACACAAATAGAACACTTATGTCTGTCATAATCTAATACTTATAAGAACATATTGTACTCTTCGTTATAAACACTTAATTAAAACAACTTTGAGATCTTTCAGATTTTATTCCAACAAAACTATTCAAAAATAGACATTTGTAAAATTCTTAACCAACAATGATGAAACTTTCAAATTCTTTTACAGATTTTATAAAAACATTCAAATGAAAAATATGTATCAATTATTGTTTCCATCAATGTGGAGGTGAATTCAAAAATAAAAATTTTCAAACCATTTGTGGAAAATAAGGTGTTAACCACAAACTCCTATAACACCTCAAAGAGAATGGTGTAGTGGAGAGAAAAAACTAAGTCTTTATGAGAATGACCAGAACTACTACACTTAATGCAACCTCATCTCCTAAACACTTTTGATAGAAACAACATGACCAACTATTTATAGAACAGTACTTACATTAGACATATATTTGACCATTGATAAAGAAAACTCCCCATAAATTGTAGAAAGGTTGTCATATTTTTGGAATTCAATTTTCATTCAGAAAAGAGGGTCTTCAAAAGTTTGACTCTAGGAATGATATTGCAGATTTAAACTTGTAGAAGCAAGTCTCTGAAGACATGATAGCCAATGTACCCGAGGAATATGAACCAACCAACTAGACTAAATTCACACATGGTGAAGAACCATCGAGCAGTAAACACACCCAAATACAGTTTTTCCCTATGTAAAAATTTAATCAAATATACATTAGAATTGGTAAAGAAGTAGTTCACATCAATTTACAACAAAATTTAGTATCATATATCACAAGAATCAAAGTGAATTAAACCTGTAAACACACACAGAGAGCTAAGCAAAAGCTATGACATTACTTTTAGTCATTGAATCCCTGACAGATCCATTATTCCCTCGCAGTATTCTGTCACTGAATATTTTGAATTCTTCTGAGTATAACCTGACTATAGAAATCTTTGGTCCGAAAAAACAAAAGTAATGCAGTTAGAGAACCCAGAATAGTGGCAGAAGCCATTATGAGAAATGAAAACATAAAACAAGGAGTTCCAATGCATATGTTTCCCCCCGATGCTTCTCTGTCATATATATATCCAACTACTCTGACAGAGAATATATAAGAACCCACAGGACTTGCTATACTAATGGTGTTGAATATGCTGCCCATATTCACAACACCAAATATCTCAGAAGTGAGAGTGGGCATTAGTGACCACTGAGAGCCATAACAAATACCCACCAAAATTGAACCAGCATATAGGGAACCTGGAAGTCCAGAAACAATCACCACATGGCCAATGCTCATCACCATTAAAGTGATCACCATGAATAAAGGTCTTGCCCATCCTCTTGTGTGCAAATAATAATCTGACACATAACCTGCTCCAAATCGACCAAGAAAATTCCAAATGCTCCACAAAGAAACCAAGGAACCTGTCTCATGGCTTGTGTAACCAAGAGATTCCCCTATTTGACCCAAATTATTAACAGTTGCAAGTCCTGATCCCATGCCACAAGCAACAGAAAAAAACAAAATCCAAAAGTTCACAGTTTTCACTGCTTGGAAAAGATTCAGGTTTTCTCCTACTTGCAAACTAGTCCTTTGATTGTTCGAAGAATCTGAGCTTGCATCCACCTTTTCAGGCTCCACAATTAGTTGTGCCCTTTCATCCAGCAGATTTTCTGAACTTCTTTCACTCTTTTCATGTGCTTTAAATGCAATGAAGAGAAGTGAGGCAAGCAACAACACAAGAACAACAAGTATAACGATGCGCACCAATGATTGCAGGCTAAAGATGTTCCCTAGAATTATAACAAACATAAGGTATGCAGCAACAACCAGAGCCATCGCAGAAAATATATTCAAATACTTCCTTTCTTCATTCTCACGAGTGTTGTGGATTCTCACAAACCACATAAGCAGCAAAGTATTTATCGGTGGCAAGAGTGCTAGCATCAGAAGATATGAAATAGGATTGTTGTTGAATAATGTTTTATACACTTGAATTAATATTGCTCCACTTAGACCAAGAAATCCCTATCAAAAAGAGGAAAAACCCAATGAGTAACTTTTATAAATAACTATTATTAATTGTCATTCTATTTAACCTAAATGACAATTACCCATTTCACCACATTCTTTGACTATTTTTTTTTCTTTTTAATAATGCAGTCACCCATCTAATTACTGTATTGAGTTAATAAGTGGTAAACTTTCATTAGCCACACACATCATACAATACAATGACAACAGTAACAAATCCCATAAAATTTACAATATTAATATGAGAACATATCAGGGTGGTAAAATAAGAGTATATTAGTTTTAAAATTTAAAGAAACAGAGTATTTTCATTTTAATTGTTACATTTAATTGTTCATATTTTGAAATGTAATTTTTGATATTATAAGTTATAACTTAGTTTAGTGTAAGCAGTATAGAATAAAGAATTCAAAAATAGGACTTCAATTTATAAAATCAAATTAATAAAAAACAATTTAGAGGGGTTCTAATTTTAAAAGAATCCAGTTATTAGTTTTAGTATTTTTTGTATGCAATTCAATTCAGAACCTCAAATTAATCATTCTATCAACATTAATCTAATTTTCCTTAAATTGTATTCTAAATAAAACAAAAACATCTATATCGATTTAATATTATATCAACTTCAATAAAAGGAGATTTACACATGTTTTTTTATTTTATTTTAGGTAGACCCACTTTATCCCATCATTTTACAATATTATTTTTACCCACTTTTTATCACATCCTTAAATATTAATAATTAAATATATTATTCTGGTGGTCATTAACTCATGTTCTAAACTATCTCTTTATTAATTAGGATTCTCCAAAGAGATAAAAGAGAAGAAACAAAACCTTCATAATGCCGACAATGGTGCCGCTGTTGTGAGGGAAATTATGGACGCCGGTGACAACGTTGGAGGTGTTGAAGAAGCTCTGTCCATGGGCTGTCACCAACATGAAGAGGCACATGACGGGGACGGGTACAGGCGGAAAGAGGCCGGCCACAGCGGCCCACATGAGGAAATAGCCCAAGAAGCACTGGGCCGAGCCCAAGAAGTGGACGATCCAGGGACCGGTTGTGGTTGTGCGGGCAAGGAAGTCGTAGAGGAGGCCGGAGAGAACGCCGGCGTTGACTCCGACATCCTTGAAGACGGAGACAAGGTCGAGTGTTGACTGGTCGTATCGCTGAGTGGACTTGAGTGTTTGGGAGTAGATGGAGAAAGTATAGAGTGAGCCGCTGGTGCACTGAATCCATATGCTCGCCACCGTCGATACCCACTTCGAGTTAAGGTAGAATTTGAAGTTCGTAAACTCCATTAAGAAGCCCAGTTCCTTCGCTTTCACAATTTCTTCATCAGAATCAGACTTCTCTATTTCTTATGTTTTCTTAGGTTGCCTCTAGTGAGGACACGTCATGAGCCAGCTGTACCTGCTTGCGACCTTTCATCTCTCGCAACTTAAATTATTTATATATCTTTTTATCATGAATTAAGATTTAACAAATAAAAAAATACATATTGAAAAATTATTTTTTATTATATTATTTAATTAAATACTAATATTTATTAACAAAAATTTTAGTTATAAATAATAAATATATTATTTTGAAATATAATATAATATTTATATCGAAGAATAAAACTTCATAATAGATAATTTCCCTTGGCCCAACCCTCCCCAACCTTCTTCTCTTGCATACAAAGCAAAGTTCTATATCAACATTTGGGAAAGTAATTGAAAAATGAAATGCCTTCTGAGAATAGGGAATAATTATGTGTACATTTATAACAAATAAAATACATAATTCAATCAATTTTAAAAAATACATAATTCAATCAATTTAAAAAAATACATAATTCAAATCTTGCTCATAGATGATAACTTCTAGAAAACTGCATTAATCAATCATATATCTATGCCAAAGACAACAAAGAAAGCAAGACTGGTTTCCCAAGCCTTTACCTCGCGTTGAAAGGGAGGCAAATAAAAGCTTCATCATCTTGCATAATGTTTCAATCTTCTAAGCACAACTTGTTTATAAAAGCTTTGGGTACGGAAGTATAATAGCAAAGCAACCAAAAGTGTAAGAAAAGTCACGCCTGCCAGGATAAAATATGAAGACATGAAACAGTCTATGCCAAAGCAAAAATTATCTTCATCGGCTTGCTTGTCATAAATATACCCAACAACTTTCACAGAAAGTATATAAGATCCAAGTGGACTTGCTGCAGCAATGGCATTGAAAATGGTACCCATATGCTTTACACCAAATATCTCCGAAGTGATCGTAGGCATCAAGGACCAATGTGCCCCATAGCCAATGCCCACTAGAACAGGACCCAGATACAAATTTCCGCGGAAACCACACGCTATAATTAAATGCCCAACAACCATCATCCCCAGTGTTGCAGTCATCAACAGGGGCCTTGGCCAACCTTTTCTGTGCATGATATAATCAGATATATGGCCACCTCCAAAACGACCTAGAAAGTTCCACATACTCCATAGTGATACCATATTGGTAATCTCAATGGTACTGTAGCCAAGGGATTGTCCTATTTGGCTCATGTTATTGATAGTTGCAAGCCCAGAGCCTAATCCAGATATCATGATCACAAACAACATCCAAAATTCAAGCGTGCAGATAGCTTGCAATAGGTTCTTGTCTTCTTCTTGGGGCAATTCGTCATCTGAAGTCCCTTGTACCTGCCCCTCATCACTGGGCAACTCATGGTACTCCACTTGATCCCCCCCTGATGCAGAATAACTGGAAGACGTAGTACCCTTATTTGTAGAAGAACCACTCTCAATGGTGTAGGACTGTGGAAAATTCTGTGACTCCTCCCAATGGGCCTTGATAGCAATTACAAAAGGTGATGCTAGCAGAACCACGAGAATCACAAACTCTAACATCCATCCCCAATATGGCAAACGGACGAAGTTCTGTAACATTATAATGAACACCAGATAGGCAACAATAATCACAGTAACCACAGAGAAACTGTCCAAATGCTTCTTGTAATCACTGCCATGAATTTCATAAATCCTCAACAAGAACATAAACAACACGCAGATCAATGAAGGTAACAGAGCAAGCATCAAAATGAACGTTGACGGCTCCCCATCGAAAAACGTGTGGTAAATTTGGATCAAGATAGCTCCACTAAGTCCGAGAAAGCCCTGAACAATAAAATTCCAATTCAACCAGAACTTAATAAAAATTTAACAAAAAACATAAAATGGTTTCTGATTTAGTTTTCTTTTGTAAGATAACACAAATTTTAAGACAAATTTGTTTAAACAGAAAAAATCATAACAAAAAATAAAAATAAAAAATCTCTCACTACTCCACACAACTTCAAACTCCGGATTCAACTAAAACAATTCAGTGAATATTTCTAAATGGTCAACACAAATTAAACTCATTGAAACAACAGAATCACAGTGAAATTAAAATAAGGCATCCATGCCGTTCCTTTGGTTAAATTAAAATAAACATTTCTCATTTGCATTTTAATTTAAAAATTATGCGGTATGCTTATAATACGTTCGGAACAAATCACTATTCACTCTCTGAACCCTTTGTGTTTCAGTTACCTTCATGATCCCAATGATGGTGCCGCTATACCCAGGGAAGTTGCGCAAGCCAGTGACGACATTGGTGGTGTTCAGGAAGGTTTGGCCATTAGCCGCGAGCCACGCGAAGAAGCTCATGACGGGCACGGGCGGAGGGCTTATAAGGCCCACGACGGAGGCCCAGATAAAAAGGTAGCCCGCGAAGAACTGAACCGCGCCGGAAGCGAGGACCACCCAGGGCCCAGAAAGAGAGGTCCATTTGGACTTGGAAGGCGAGCCAGGGAGGGCGGAGCGATGGGTGTAGGGAACGACGGCGGTGTAGAGGAGGCCAGACAGGACGCCGAAGTTAGCGCCGATGTCCTTGAAAACAGAGACGGTGTCGAGGGTGGATTGGTCGTAGCCCTGCGTCGATTTCAGCACGGCGGAGTAAATGCTAAAGGTGTAGGATGCGCCGCAGCTCGACTGGATCCAGATGGCGGCGGCGACCGCCGTCCACGGATTCGCCACCCACCCCATCGATCCCTTGGTGGCGTAATGGGTTAAGCAGTTTTATGTGGTTTACGTGAACCAACAAAAGACGGGAATTGTTTGTTACGTTTAGGAACCGTACTCCACTGGATATATTTGAAGGAAACCGACAAATTTTATTATTGTTTTTTTTTCCAAAAATAACAAAGAATTTAGGTGGTTTGCATGGATTTAAAGATTAACTCATAAGATGGGACATTTTCCTTTCTTTAATGGTTGTTGTTTTGACTGTAAGGTCCAATCAATAATTGAAGTTTCGCCATTACTATTTTTTTTTTTCATTCTTAGTTCTTTTTTACTGAGTTAGATTAATTTTAGATGAAAATTTGAGAAATTAAAAGAATTGTTTAAGAAAAAAAATTATTATAGTAGGTGACAACGAAATTGTGTTGGTGATTGAAAGAAAGGAGAAATAATAATTCGTAAGTTATACTTATAACACATGGAGGTAAAGTTTATACTATACTATAGTAGGTGAAGCTTTTAAGGCACCATAATAAATTAATAACTGCACGCGAAACTCGTAGACACCAAACTTTTTGACCTAATAAACTATTATTGTGTAATGTGTGTACAATATTATTTATTTAGTATTAGTAAAGGTCTGAGTGTGATGCACGATTTTATTTGAGGTTTAATTAAGTTTTAATTTTTTTTATAAATCTTAATATATTTAATAAATTTTTTAGTTTGTTGAATATTAAATATTTGTATTTTTTTTAATTTAGTCTCTACTTTAAATTTCTATTATTTGGATGATATGAGTATTATTTTGTCACAATATTTTACTTACTTAATGTAAAATAATATTAAAGTTAGTGTAAAATGAAATGTGATTTTTATTTTTTTATTACTAAAGATTTAATTACTTGGATGGTACCACTTTGGTAGAGATGTGTCAATTTGGTACCTGATTTTAAAAAAGTATAGATTGCATCTAACTTTTGAAAAAGTGTTTAATTACGTCCCTTCAAAACCAAAATTATTAACACCCTCGTGCCACGTGTCAATCTGTGATTTTTTTTTTAATTTTTTATTTCTTTTTCCAAAAAAAATGTCACGTGTCAGGTTCTTGATGTGACACGTAACATTGTCAGTGCCACGTAACAATGCAATACCATATTATCAAATGTCATTGGATTGATTTCAATTTAGTCCCTACTTAGGTATATCTGATTCAATTTTGTCCCAATTTTTTTAATAATTAAAATATTTTTGTAATCCATTTTTTGTAAGATTAAAAATAATTATTTATAAATATTTTTACAAAATTAAGTACTGATATTTATATTTCTCTCCAATTTCAGACCAAATTTATTATTTGTATAAATGTTATCTACTATTTTCTATTAAAAATGATTTTTTAACATATTACTTTATTAATTACTTATGTTTTGTTAATTATTACTTTTTTTTTCAAAATAGAACAATATTGTCTTTCACTAATTTTAAACCAAAATTTTTAATTGTATGAATGTTATACTAATATTATTTTTATTACAAATGACTAAATAAAATGACTTTTACCACTAAATTTTAATATAAATACCAATACTTAATTTTTGTAAAAATATTTATACTTAATTAGTTTTAATTTTATAAAAAATGAATTTTAATTATTAAAAAAAATTGGGTATAAATTGAATCAGATATACATAAGTAGGGACTAAATTGAATCATTGACACATATATAGGGACTAAATTAAAATCAAGACAATGACATTTGATAGTAATAATGACATGTGACAATGCATTGCCACGTGACACTAACAATGACACGTGTCACACTAGGGACCTAAAAATGGCATGTGTCACACCAGGGACCTCACACGTAACAGATTGACACACCTCTACCAAAGTGGATACCATTTGAGTAATTAAACCTTTATTAAATGATCAATTCAAAACTTAAAATTCAACTTCTATGATCTTGATTTTGTGAATTGACTATTAAGAATTAGTTATCTATTGATGAAGAACACAAAAACAAAATTGGTAGAGGAAGAGGAACAATTGACACACAATTTTAGAGTAAGGGAAGAAATGAGATGAATAAACAATTTACAAAATTAGAAAACTAAAACAAATGATTTTTGTTTATGGGCTTAGAGCACATTTAAGTTATGTTTAAGCTCTCAAATCTGAAATAAACATAAACCTAAATGTAGGATCTAGTTAGGTCCTTAAGTCCAATTACAAAAAGTTAAAGTCAATGTAAAGAAAATTGGATCTGCATGAGTATTTTTACAAAATTCAATAAATATGTCTTAACTTCCAAAAATTATAGAAAATATTATAGAACTCAAAATTCAATAAACCATACGTCCATTTTGAAACTCTTGTGAAATGTAGAATCCAGTGGAATTAGAATCAATCAAAATAATATCTGCAAAAATATTATAATCAAAATAGTGAGCAAATGTTAAATTGGCTAAGAATACAAAATTAAGACAAATACATATATTAAATCTAATTTACTACTACTAAAATGAGTTATTAAAAACTTAAAATAAAATATATGAAAAGTGTTTGCAATATAAAATTAAATTATAAACATGTAAATTAATATTTGATTAAAACACTTGTAATTAGAATATTTGTAAAGTTCATTGTGGGGGAAAAGGTAATCTAAAGTAATATCTGCAAAAATATTATAATCAAAATAGTGAGCAAATGTCAAATTGGCTAAGAATACAAAATTTAGACAAATACATATATTAAATCTAATTTGCTACTACTAAAATGAGTTATTAAAAACTTAAAATAAAATATATGAAAAGTGTTTGCAATATAAAATTAAATTATAAACATGTATATTAATATTTGATTAAAACACTTGTAATTAGAATATTTGTAAAGTTCATTGTGGGGAAAAGGTAATCTTAATGTACTTCATAGCTAAAAAGGGTGTTACGAATAAAGTTGGATACATGTTTTAAAAGAAAGAAAATTTTTAGAAAATATTCTTTAACTTTAGAAAATCCTCTATCATGTTGCGGCTAAAAACCTATGTTCCTCGTTGAAGACAAAATATAAGGAGAATTTTTTCGATTTAGATAAATTTAAGAGTATTAAGGTCAAAATAGTTTTCTTTTTTGGCAAGAGGAGTGAGTGTTTTATTTATAGATAAAGAAAAGTCATACATGATCTTCACTCTCAAAGTTGGAAATCTTCTGGTTACAAAAAATATCTCGTAATCATATCCTAATTCACGAGAAACTCGATCCAAATCTTGTCCAGATTCCTTGCTCGATCCAAATCTTATACGGCCTAAATACTACTCGGTCCAAATTTTGCTTGACTCGAATTCTATTCGGTCCAAATCTGATTTGGCTCAAATTTGCTCAGATTTCTTACTCGTCACCTTTGTTTATAAAAGTTGTTATTTTATGATAAATATCTATTGGGTCAAAATCAAAAGTAACATGTTAAGATGAGCCGCGTCTCCATTTGTAACATGTTTTTATAACTGGAAAACGGAGACGGTGTAGCCCTGGGTCGATTTCAGCACGGCGGAGTAAATGCTGAAGGTGTAGGATGCGCCGCAGCTCGACTGGATGCAGATGGTGGCGGCGACGGCCGTCCACGGATTCGCGACCCACCCCATCGATCCCTTGGTGGCCGAATGGGTTAAGCGGTTTTTTTGGTTGACGTGAACCAACAAAAGACGGAAATTGTTTGTTACGTGAGGAACCGAACTCCACTGGATATACTTGTAGGAAACCAACAAATTCTTTTTTTTTTTTTGTGTTTTTCAAAAATAACAAAGAATTTAGGTGTTCCTCACGTATTTGAATGCCTTAGATTAACCCAAAAGTTGGGACATTTCTTTACTGATTGATGTTCGAATGAAAGTTCCAATCAATAATTGTACTTCTTATTAAAAAATATTACTCAAATAATACTAATAATAATAAAAATATAAAATAATATAATAATAATTATTAGAGTAATAATAACACTAAGACATATATATAAATCAATGAATATTAATCAGAGATCAACAATTATAATAACAATAATAAATAAAAATAAACCAGGAAAGGAGTAGAAATATCCTGGGTTGAGGCACGCATAACGTTATCCTTAGAGAAAAAACGTTCCTACTGCACAGGGCTAAACAAATACACAATCATGTGTTTTATATCATATGCGTTTCTCTCCCAAGATACAACAACCCGTCAGATCGATCGAGTGCAGTGAAAGATCTCCGAACCTTATGAATAATATTGTCTTAAAGATAATATAGAAAAGAAAAGAAGAATATTTCAGAGAAAAACTTTAATGTTTGTTGTCTTTGTTGTTGTTGTTCTCCATGCACCTAGGTTGTATTTATAGGTAGCAAAAGGAGACAAAAGAGTAAAGTGTAATAAGAATATAGCCGTTAACCATAAAACACATTAATCCATAAATTAAAGGTCTATAAAAACATGAATAACAGTAGAATTTTTATTTTTATTATTTATTTTTTAAATTATATTAAAATATTTCTAACACTTTTTTTTTCATTCTTAGTTCTTTTTACCGAATTAGATTATTTTAGATGAAAATTTGAGAAATTAAAGAAATTGTTTAAGAAAAATTTATTAATAAATAAACTATCCTTTTTTTCACTGGTCTGCTAATAGTGACAAGGAAATTGTGATCGTGATTGGAAGCAGGGATCAAGGATAACAAGGGGTGAGTACGTGTATCATGATCCCATTCCATCTCCATAATAAAAATTTATCCTCATTCCCAAACCTAGCGAGTATTCCATTTTTCATTTTTGACCCATACTCATCCCCACTGAGTAACGGATATATTCTTATACATATTCTCATACCCATTTTTTTACTGTTTCAAATATCAATTAAATAATTTAAAAAAAAAATATTTAAAAATCATACCAAGGAATCATGATACTATCAAAATATCCAATATTAAAATAACATACTCTATTTTCTTTTCATGATGTCAAATATTAAAAAAAATATTATAGTAGTATAAATCTCAAATTAAAGAAGTATCAAATAACAACTAGAGAAAATTCAAATAATTATATAAAAACTAAACAATTACACATTACTAAAATTTTATGATAACCAAAATATTTATTAATTTTACAAACAATCAATGGTTTCATTTGCATCCAATCCACCTATACATAGAAAAAAAATGAAAAATTAGGTATGATATAATAATTGAAATTGAAAATTTTAATTACTAGAATATAATGTACCTTCTTCATCATATTCATTTTCACTCATGAGAACAATTTTTTCTAACACCTACAAACACCAAATGAAGAATATTAAATGAGAATTCATAAAAAAATAGTAACAATAAATATTAATAAATTTGAGTAACTTACCTAGATGATTTGAGTTCCATATCCAACTTCTTGTACACATCAAAGCCTTTATAGTAATATGATAAAGTTGACTACGGTGAGAAGTTAATATCTGATTACCAATGCTAAAATTCAGAAGCTATTGTTGTTATTGGAATAGCTAAAACATCCCTTGCAATTGCTATTGCTTGAATGGTTGGAAACTTTAATCCATTTGTTTTCCACCATGATAAGATATCAAATTCTTGTGTAACTCACAAATTATCTTCTTCCAAGTAATAATCCAACTTTGTTTTCATAATAGTAGTTCTAGATTTTTTTCTTTTTTGTCATAAACTCTAAAAATTCATTCGCATCATTATCAACAACCTTTCCCAACTCCAATGATGTAGCTTAATAAGAAGTGTAACACCCCATTTAAATAATAACTTTAATTTAAATGAAATGCCACACAGATAGAAAATAAGAGACAAGTCCTGGAGTATAAACACTACTCCTTATAATATCCAGAAAATGCTAGAAGAAACCAAAGCACAGCACAATGCCAGATACAAACGAAATCCAAGAACTTGACAATAGTTAAGAGAGTACTAAAGGACAAAGCAGTACGTGGGTCATAGCACTAGAGAAAAGCCAAAATAAAACAGGAACTCCAGTCCAGGTAGACTATTCAACGGAATCATCCCTTCCATGTTGACCTTGAGTACCTCTCGCATCTGCTCACATCAATAAATTGATGATCATCGCAAAGGTAGAAGAACCACATACAAAGCAATCAAACAAGCAAAAGGGTAAGCTAGAGTATAAAACAGTTTATCATACAGATACATGTTATTTCACAGGCCAATGAATATATATCAACCAATCATGTTATGACTTGCAAACAATACACTAAGACTCAGACTCGACTCATTCGGATACATATAATCTAGTCAGATTCAGCAGATGCTTGCACTTGTGGTGGATTCCTCTGCTCACCCCCGAGCTAAGTGTTACAATGTCTCAATCCTCCACACACAAGGTTAGCCCTCAATGAGTTTCAGGCCTTCTACTACTCTCACCACAAGAGTCAGTCCGCTCTAAGTGAGACTAACTGACCCCTTAGAACGTCAGGATGCAACCTTACCTTGAATCCTTACTAAATTATATAGATAAGGCACCACCATGAACTCCCACTAATAGAGGTAATGGAATTGCATTCCGACCAACTGAGGCACACCCATAAAGTCTCACCTAGAGACCTAGGGAATTACGTCCTTGACACATACCAAACATATTTCACCAACCAAATAATACTTATCATGCATATAAGTCTCATGCCAACCCTTTAAAACCAACCTCTTTCATGTTCCAGGTTAATCCATACCAACTTATCATTCTCAAACCATGAATATATAATTGTGTCTTATACTAATACCATGCCACTTTAGTTACCAACCATCTCTTTCATTTTACATACCAAGATCCCACTAACACATCAATCCAATTCATAACTATAGATATTCTATACCTTTCACAAACTTCATACTTTAAATAGATAAATCAATCAATCAAACAATCCATAACAACCAAGTGAAGAAAACAGTGGGGCCTGCAGCGGATCTCGCTCAAGCCAGAAGCCCTCGCTCAGGCGAGAGGAGTCTCCTCGCTCAAGCTGCAGACTCTCGCTTAGGCAAGATCGCGATAGAGGCCTTGGGAGGCTTTTTGCACACTCGCTTAGGCGAGCCCTCCCTCGCCTGAGCGAGACTACCCCTCGCCTGGGCTAAGACTGCAGCAGCACATCAAGGCTTCCATGCGTTCTCGCTTAGGCGAGCGTCTCTCGCCTGAGCGAGATAGTGCCTCGCTCAAAACAAGAGCTCTCCACCTGAGCGAGAGTTCGAGTGTAACCTTGGCCTGCTTCTGCATGTCTCGCCTAGGCGACTTAGTCTCGCTTGGGCGAGAGCAACAGGTCTCGCCACTGTTCTCCCTTCAGCAGCCACAGTTTCCTACACAAACAACAATACAAGCATTTCACAGTTCAACCACAACACACCAGTTATAAATAATGAAACAGAGGCAAGGAACACCCAAAGATCGAGGTAAAATAAACAAGCCCTAGCTTCCCTTACCTGGATTGAGCTAACATAGGACCTCAACACTAACTATGGAGCACAATAGCTATAGGAACAAACTAAAGAGCTGAAAGAAATAGCGGAACAGAACTAAGAAATGGGGTTACCATGAAACCCTATCTGGAAATACGAAGAGTGATTAACAGGGACCCGTATGAGCTAGTAAAAATACTTACATGGACTAGAAAACGGATTTGAGCTCGCTTGAAGAGGACTAAGAACCAAACCCTAGCAGAGCTTCTAAAGGAAAGGAGAGTGTAAGAGAAAGGGGCTGTTTGCAAACAAGAACAGAATGGGGGCTCTTGGCTTCTTTAGGGGCCTTGGCACCCTATGGGCCAGCCCTTAGGCTCAACGGATTTGGGGCAGACTTTAAAATATAAGGCAGAACTAAAGTGGGCTTACAAGAAGAAGTTTCATTATTTTTTGATTGCTATTCCAAAACCAAATCATAGCACATTTGACAAATCCTACTAAGTTTTAGATCAAAATCAATACCATACAATTTATAAAAAAAAAAATAAGGAGTAAAGATACTCAATTATGTGACCTAAAAATTATTTGATAAAATGAAATTAAGGAACATCTATTAGAACATAACCACATACGAATACGAAAGAAAAAATTGTGTAATAAAAAAAATTACCATAAAGATTAAATATTGAAAAACAAGTCAAATAATTGAGAGAATAAAAAAAAGTGTATAACTAAAAATTGAGAGAGGAAGAAATATTATATATATATATATATATAATATTATGTATATATATTAAGTTATATTATATAATACTATATTATATTATTATGTATATATATTATATTATATTATATTATATTATTATATTATTATTATTATTATTATTATTATTATTATGTATAGGCATAAAGATTATATATATATATATATATATATATATGATTATATAATAAATTATAGATATTTTAGTAATTTAAATGGGAATGGGTATTTGGACGGGGATATGTATATTCTTATCTCTGTTTGAAAATTTTGAGTATTACTAATACGTATATTCATATCCAATCAATGTGGGAATTTTCTATCAAACGAGGACAGGTTCGAGTGATATTCACGGGTATCGATTTATTTTCCATTTTTAGTAGGGATGACAACAGAAAAGGGCGGGACGAATTTCGCTATCTCATACTCATTCTTATAGAAAAAATTCATCAACATTACCAAAATTCAACATATATTAAACTTTTGTCTCATCCACATCTCCATCGGGTAACAAATATATATTTATACTCGTACTCGTACCTACTTTCTTACTGATTTCACATTAACTAATTAATTTTTATGAAATAATAAAAAATTACGGTAAAAGTAATTAAACAGTATCAAATATTCAATAGTAAGAGAATAGTTGTTTTTTTATATTAAATATTTAGAAAGAAATTATAATTGTATACATTTCAAATTAGAATACCAAATAATTAAATTTCATGAGAATCAAAACATTTATTAAATTTGCAAACTTTAATGAAACCTAGTTGATAAAATTTAAAAATATCTTTTTAAAATATAAAAAGAAAAAAATATTCAAATTAAAATATATTTTAAATATGTGTGTACTTCAATTTTTTAAATTATAATGAATATTTTTTTAAACATGTTAAGACTTTGGCAAGTGTACCAAGTTGCGCAATTAGTAACCGGTAAGATCGGAATATCGTTTCCCAAGAGACTCGTGTATACTAAATAATTGCATAATTAGTGACTAATTTAAACTGAAGAATAAATCCATAATTTGGGTTTTTGTGTGTAAGAAAGTAAATATTGCATGAACAAGTAAAATGTGAACTTGGATATTTGAAAACTCTAGAAGATGGAAAAGACTAGAAATGCAATGGATTGATATTGTTGGAGTTATACTTCACTTACTTCACTCTCTGTATATTAAACAATAAAATTCTTCTCCATTAATTACTAATGTCAACCCACAAGTCTACTCAAACCCTAATCCCTTAGTTGAATGAGCCTAAGTTTCCTTATTAAGAGCCAATTCCTTCAATCCCTAAATAAGCAAACCCGTTTTACAAATAGGGTTTAAGACAACTAATGGGTCAAGTTCCATTCCTAGATACAAGTTCCATTAGGTATCTTGTTCCAATTCTAGATTTCAAGAGATATTTTTCAATACCTAATGACCCAAATATCATGCAATGAATGGTTAAAACAAAGCAAGCTTTAAGCAAATAAATAAAGATACTAGCAATCAATGGAAGAAGCATGTATATATTCAAATCATCCACAAATACATGAAAATTTAGTGGCTACATCTAACCCTAACAAAAATAGGTTTAGCTCTCCATTGTCATGGAGAGCCCAAGCTTACAAAATGGAAATGGAAGAGGGAAGAGATACAAAGAGGAAGAAAAGGTAGTTCCCACTAGCCCTAACAGACCTCCAAGCACTCCAAAACGTGTTGCTCGAGCTCCAAACTGTCCAAGATGATTTTCCCCTTGCGAAAATAGAAGAAAAATGGCCAACTTGATACATCAGCGAAAACTGGCGCCTAGCAGAAGCCTCTCACCGCCAGGCGGAAGCCTCTCACCGCCAGGCGGAAGCCTCTCACCGCCAGGCGCAAGCCATTAAAACAGTGGTGAAAACCTGCATGAACCGCCTGGCGGTGTCCAGGTGCCGCCAGGCGATGAGCAACTGTGTCGCCTGGCGCTTGCGTTGTGTAGCTAGGCGCTGACTGCCTCTTGCGCCTAGCGTTGGCGTTGTGTCGCCAGACACTTCCTGTTGACATTTTCCTTCTTCTTCTTGCTTTTCTCGGTCACTCATTTGTCTAGATTTTTGGAACAAAGCCTTCAATCTATAAATAGACACAAAAAAGGGGATTAGTGGTATATTTAGATCAATGTAACCCAAAATGTATTTATTTACAAAAGTAAGGTAAAATTGAGGATTAAGTAAGTTCAAAGCTTTGGAAGAGATGATTTTGCTAATAAAATGTAGCTTGGATAATGGTAAAAATTAAGATTATCAATACACTAATAAAAGTTATAATATTCACTTGATCAAAATCACACAAAGAACAAAGATTAAGTAATAATTATAAAATTTTAACATAGATCTTGTATCTTTTTAACTTTAATATATGTTAGATGGTGATAAAAAAATTCATGGCAATTACATTAAATTTTTATATTATAGTAAATAAAATTTATTTATACAATTATAGTGACAAAATTACAGTATGATAACGAATTAGAAAATAACAAATAATTATATAAAATATATAAAAATAATATTATACATGATAAAAATAAACAACAAATAAAAATATTAAAATATTATCAAATGTCTGTCTTAGAAATTGTGAAGCCCACTTATGTTTTTAAAATTTTTGGGCATGGCTTAAATTAGAGAGTCCAAGGCTAGTCCACTTGTTTTTCCAGGACTCCTTTCATCTACTTATTTACTTTCCATTTTGTCTTCTCAACCAAAACAATTCATTTTCTTTCTTCCCTTTCTAAAACAGAACTTAGCTAAGGCAATTGTGAAACCCTCCTCCAAGCTAGTGGAACGTTCTTTCCTCCAAGTAAGTTGAATGCCAAACATTTGTTTCTACTTCTTTTACAGTGCAAATGTGTTGGTTATATCTTGGGTTCCTCCTTAGAGCCTCATTTTGGTTCTTGTGTTCATACTTTTCAGCTCTTTAATTTGTTTATGGAGTTGTGGTGTTGTTTCGGTCAGAGCTCTCTTCCCGCAAGTTTGTTTTCCAGTTTCGAGGTAAAGGAAGCTAGGGTTCTAAGGCTTTGAAGTGTGTTGCATGTTTCTATTTTTGGTTATGAATCTTGCTTAAAGTGTTGTTTTGATGCTTGTGTTTGGGTGAGAATAATCTGTGTGTTATTTCTGGTTGGATTCCTGGTGTGCATGCGTAAGCAGGTGAGAACTTGCTATTCTCGCATAGGCGAGGAGCTTTTAGCCTAATCAAGAATAACAGAAAACTCCCCTTTGTTGATGCGTGAGTTGTCGCCCAAGCGAGAGCAGTCTCGCCGAGAACTCGCAAATGTGTATCGGGCCTTCTATTTGAGTTTTCGCTTAGGCGAGAAGATTCTACCTTGAGCAAGGAGACTCTCTCGCTTGAGGGAGACCTTTTAGCTTAAGCGAGAATCTGGCATATTTGTTTTAATCCTCTAATTTCATTTGCGGTTGGATGAATTACTTTTAAAAGCATGAAGTATGTGACTACGCATGTATTATGGGATAGTGAACTGTATTTGATGTGTTTAATATGAAATTTATGATTATTATGTGATAACATGTGGAATTTGTGTGGGAATTTCATGGAGAAATCCCTTAGGTGATAAAGTAGTGTGTGTAGTGACTTAAGGATTCAAGTAATGTTGTATCCTGACACTCTAATGAATTAGTCAAACTCACTTAGAGTAGACTGATCCATGTGGTGAGAGTAGCAAGAGGTCCTAGTCTTTGACAAAATAATGACCTTAGATGATCATGGACTAACCTTGTGCGTGGTAGGGTGAAACACATTGGCAATAGCTCTACAGAGTAGTAGAGACCACCACAAGTGCAAACAACTAGTCAGTCTGATTCCACTATATGTATCCGGATAATTGAGTTAGAGGGTCTTTGAATTGTTCGCTATCACATGTAATTCTTGCTCATAATCTGCTTATTATTTGTATGTTAAAAATTATTTTTCTCTAGCTTACATTTTTTCTCTGTGTCTATTTCTTGTTTAGTTTTCCTTTTTGCAATGATCACCAATTTTGGTGTGAGCAGATGTGGAGACCCCTAGTGATCACCATGGTGATGGAGATGTTGTGGTGTAGTTTAGTGGTGTTGGATCTTGCTCATTGTGAGCCTCTTTTGAAGAAAATGTTTAGTTGTAATTCCTTGCTCTATTGAGCAATTCTTTCGCTAAACTGTTGTACACTTTAAGACATGTTTATGGTATTGTTTCGTGCCTTTGGTTTTTTTCTTCTAGTATATTTTTGGATAATTGTAAAAGGTTGATTCTCTACTTTATGTTGTTGCTATATTTTATATTATAATTATGAGATGTTTTATTTATTAGAGTTAATATATTAAATGGGATGTCAATAAAACAAATGAAACAAAATTAATAATAACAGAGTAAAGAAGATACATTTTTTATATTACCCAATAAATGAAAGATTTATACTATTGAACACTTAATTTGAGAGTATTAAACATTCTCACGTGAAAGAAAAATATATAGTACAAAAATATTAAAAAGAATAAAAATATTCAAATGTGAGACATACAAAATATTTAATTGACATACATGAATTGAACATAATTGCATAAAGGTTATTGGAGACACAAATGAATTTCATGAAAAATAAAAACAATTAGAAGAAATAAAAAAATATAAAGTGTGTAGTAATGTGTGTGTGTGTGTGTGTGTATATATATATATATATACTTAATTGACTATGAATATTTTAATCATTTAAACGGAGACGAGAATATGGCGAGAACGGAAACAGGAACGCGAACGGGGACGGGACGGATACCGAATTGAAAAAGTTAGGGATTTTTTATATTCATACCCCTACCCAATCAGTGCAAAGATTTTCTATCAAAACGGAAATGAATTCGAAAAATATCCATGAGACGAGTTTATTTTTTATCCCTAATCGAAAGAAAGGAAAATAATAATTCGTAAGTTATAATTATAACACATGAAGGTAAAGTTTATATATAATAGTAGGTGAAGCTTTTAAGGCACTATAATAAATTAATATTGCACGTGAAACTCATAGACACCTAACTATTTTGACCTAATAAACTATTATTGTGTAATGTGTATGCAATATTGTTTATTTAGATTAGTAACGGTCTTCGTGTGATGCACGATTTCATTTTACCGTCTTCGTGTGATGCACGATTTCATTTTAGGTTTAATTAGGTTTTACATTTTTTATAAATTTTAATATATTTAATAAACTTATTATTAAATTTTTTAGCTTGTTGAAAATTAAATATTTGTATATTTTTTAATTTAGTCTCTACTTTAATTTTCTATTATTTGAGTGATATGAGTGTTATTTTGTCATTCTATTTTACTTACTTGGTGTAATGTGTAAAAAATTGTGAGATTTTGTGATTAATATAAAATAATATTAAAGTTAATTTAAATACAAGTGTGTTTTCTACTATTTTTATTGAATGATCAATCAAAGTTTAATTCAACTTGTTTGATCTCAATTTTATGAATTGATTATCAAAAACTAGTTATCCATTCATTGATGAATAACACAAAGCAAAATTGGAAGAAGAAGAGGAACTGTTAACACAAAATTTGAGAGTAAGAGAGGAAATGAGATAAATAGATAATTTATAAAACTAGAAAACTAAAGGCTTAAATATACATTTGGTCCCTATTTTTGTTGATTTTATTCAATTTGGTCCCTATTTTCGTTTTATGTTCAATTAGGTCCTCATTTTCGTCAAATTATGGTCAATTTGGTCCTTTTCACTAACGGTGTTTAAATAGTTAACGTTTTTGAACAGTACATGCCACGTGTCAGCTCCTGATTTTTTTGAATTTTTTTTTATTTTTTGATTTTATTTTTTGATTTTTTTTTAAATTTTTTTAATTTTTTTTAATGTTTTTTAATTTGAAAAAAATGGTCCACGTGTCAAGTCACAGTTGTGCCACGTGTCAATGTTAGTGCCACATGTCAGCTTGTGGTAGTATTTATTTTTTTGTTCAATTTAGTCCCTATATTCGTTATTTTTATTCAATTTAGTCCCAATTTTTGTTCAAATAAATCAATTTTGTCCCTTTCAAATTGACACTAAATTTAATATCTTTTATACAAATTATATTAATATCTTTTATAAAATTGACCTTTGAATTTATTATTTTTTAAATTCAATT
>Ga0214545_1003057_pt1 | contig 32132 bp, 16 predicted proteins | sample CNSS4metaG_FD_160064 | JGI IMG/M metagenome (GOLD analysis project Ga0214545, IMG submission 160064) | Root nodule microbial communities from cowpea collected in UCLA plant growth center, Los Angeles, California, USA - CNSS4 | ecosystem: Host-associated > Plants > Roots > Nodule | place: USA...
TTTTAGTTATATATATATATATATATATATATATATATATATATATATATATATATATATATATATATATATATATATATATTTATATATATTGAAATCTAAGGTTTTTATTTGTTTGATGTTAGCTCACCCACCTCTGTGGTTATGGTTTCCACCTATGGTGATTGTATTTTATATGGGAGTAGATGATAATACAGGTGTTGAGGAAGATGCATAACATTAGAGAGAGTGGTCAATATCGGGAGACATTTGGGATAATATTGTAGTTTTAGGTTTTTCCTTTTCAGCATAGCTTATGTTTGTAAAGCAATATTTTTTTTTTGTTTATTGAAATTTTCAATAAAATATAAATAAACTTTTATTTTAAATTGTGGAATTTGTATTAATTATAGATTTTAGAAAGTGAAAAATTAGGATGTTACGCCATATGAAATCAAAGAAAAAATAAAGTCAATACAACTACCAGTAATAATAGTAGTAATAATAATAGTGACAATAATAATAACAATAATAATATGAATAATAATAACATTTTTAGAATTTTTGGGTTATATATATATATATATATATATATATATATATATATATATATATATATATATATTCTTTAAATGTGTTAGGACCATTATGTGGTTACTTAAAATTATAAAGTGGTATGTTAATTTTAAAGTTTATAACTAAGGTCATAATTGTTATGAAAGTAATATGCTAATTTGATGAGGGGTTGTATTGAGAAAGTAGAGCGTTATACAGGGATGAAGATGTAAGACCCGGGAACATAAAATATAAAAAAAATATTTATTTAATAAATGTGAGGGCGAGAATCCTTAAGTTAATAAATGTGGAAATAGAAGACAAGGATTAATGGTTGCTCAAGTGGTTGAGTGTAAGACAAGTTCAAATTAATTAATTAAATAATTAATTAATTAATTAATAAATGCGGGTGGTGGGAAACTTTGAAGGCATTAAATGTTAATTGTATGACGTGGAAAAGTACTAGCTCAATTGGTTGAGAGTACTTTGTTTGTGTGAGAAGACTTAGATTTGAGTCTTGTGTATGCCATTTGTGTGTTATTTGTTTTGTTATTATTTTAATAATATATTTGTGCCTATTGAATGATATTATAAGCATAGAACTTGGATAGTTATCACTAAATATGCGTCGGTTGAATGGTTATGCAATGAATTGTCATTGGTATGGTCACAGGTTCAAATCTTGATGGTCATAAAGTAGATTTTATTTTTTTGCTAATTTGAGCTTAGAGTGAAAGTGAAAAGGCAAAGGAGAACCTAGTATAAGGAACAACCAAGGGGGGGGGGGTTGGAAAAATAATATAAAACCCTTATATAATTGTCATTGAATAGAGAAGAACGAAATTTAGAGAGTGAGAGGTGAATTTGGGTGCATGAGAGGCTGATTGCGAAGGGGTCTGAAGCAAAACAGTGGTGAACAAAGGAACATCCATCTTTTTCCCAATTTGAACCAAGAAGTCCAGGTTAGAGGATGCTGAAATTATGTGTATGACTTATGCTTGTGATTCTGTGTTTTACATTCTCAATTGGTTTCTGTGTTATATGAATTTTCGTATTACATACATTATGATTGAGAATTGGTTGGTTTGATGATGTGCACACAGTTTTGTTTATGGGTGTTTTATATGAATTGGAGTAGGGTTGTGGTACTGTATTGGTTGTTATGGCCAACCCTTTGGTTTTAGTGATTCAAATGTGTATACAAATATGTTCTTGTGGTTGTTTGATAAAATGGAAGGCTTGGTAATAATTGACTTGGGTTTTTGGTATGGGTTTGATTGATTTTGCGCAAGAACAGTGGAGAAAAACTGCAATTCTTTCCCAAGCGAGGCACTCTCGCCTAAGCGAGAGTTGCAGAAATTCGCCATTGGTTTAGGGGTCGAGCATCTCGCCCAGGTGACTCGCTTGGTGTTGAGCGACGTGTTTTCTCGCTCAGGCGAGAATGGCTCACCCAAGCGAGGCCGCGACAAATCAAGGTTGGATTTTGCGTTAAATCCTCGTTCAGGCGAGGAGCTGAGGGTTTGAGCGAACTAGGGTCTCGCTCAGGCGAGAAGGTCTCGCGTAAGCGAGAAATCGTGATAAATATTGGTGTGTTGCTTGAACTGTAGCTCAAGCGAGAAAGAATTGTGTGTTTCGGCGAGAGATGACCTCACCTAGGCGAACAGACCTCGCCTAAGCGAGATATCTTGGTGAGGCCACTGTTTCACACTCGCTCAGGCGAGGTGATTCAGCTTGCGCGAGACAAATGCACTCGCTTGGGCAAACAGGCGTGGCTTAAGCGAGAATGGCGAGGAGCCAAGTTCTTATGTATGGTTGTACTGAATTGCTTGGTGTTTCCTACGCTAAGGAAATTATATGCATGTGTTTGTGGTGTTGGGCTTGAAGGACTAAGTCTATAGGATTTGGGATATGCTTGGATTGAGTCGCGAGCGAGGAGTTCGTGGTGGGGGGACCGCATGCGAAATGTGAATAAATTGTCCACCGGAGGTACTATAGTTGGGATAAGTGAGCGAGGGAGTTCATCTTATGCTCAACTTGAGAATGCTATGAGCGAGGGAGTTCATAGTAGGAAAGGCGGGTATGCGTGTCCGGGTCCGAGCGAGGAGTTCGGATGAACGGGCGTGAGAGTCCGTGAAGCAGGACTACAAGCGGGATAGGCTTGTAGGTTGGACCACGAGCGAGAAGGGTCATGGAAGCACATGAAATCCCAGATTTAGAGTACATGCATGAACTCATATTGGTTATGAGTGTGAGAAAGTGGGTGATTTTGTAAATAAATAATTATGAAGGGGTTGGGGGTTATTTCATATTTATTTATGTTTATGGGCATAACTCACCCTATTTGTTTGTGTGTGGCGATGATCGGGTAATTTATTATCCGGGAGCAGATGATGTTTCAGGTGAGCCAGGAGCTGCTTAGTGGCAGAGAGTGGGCTCAGAGTACAAAGGATTTATTTATACAAGACTTTATTTTAAATCTTGTAATTTGATTTCAGTTTTCATGGCTTTGGATTTTTTATATTGTAAAGGCGAATTTTAGAGTATTGTGACTATTAATAATTTATTATTAATGTTTTAAAGTTTTAAAATTTCCCGTGTTTTTGGAAAATGGTTTAAGAATAAATGAGGAATTTATTTCTTTTTATTTTGCTTTATTTTATTTTAAGTAATATCCTACCGGGATGTTACATTGAGCGTGTGGAGTGGTGTTGAGAGGATGTGAGTTGAAGTCTTTTGTATGCCAATTGTTTGTTAAGTTAGTTTGTTTTATTATTTTATGTGTATGCTTGAGACTAGACTAGAGTAGTATGATAAAATCATAAATAAGTATGAATTACCAAGAAACACGAATTGGCTTGATGGTTGTTTATGTACTTGGTAATCAGGAGGTTGTGGGTTTTTACCTTGGCTAGAGTAAAATCATAGCATCTTATTTTTCTATGCCTTGGGGCGACTTGAGTAGATGAAGAGGTTAATTGAACTTAATTAGGCATTAAGGACCAAATTAAATAGGAGATTTAATTTAATTCGTTTTTAATTTAGTTTAATTAGTTTTAGGGTTGCAAAAAGAGGGAGAATAAGAGAATTTCGTGTGGCTACCAATCAGAGAATTTTAGAATCCTAAAAATAGAACTTAGGAGAGTGTTAGAAGATCGGAAGGAGTGCTCAAGAGTGAAGATCAAAGAGGAGATCATTTGTGGTGCAAGGAAGGATTCTAAGAGCATATTTGGAGCTGGAATTCCAGGTTAGGGGAGCTGCCATTTCCTGTTTTAATGATATTATATGCAATTGCGTTATATAATGATGCATGAAAGTCTTCTCCTAAACCAAATTCTTGTACGTTTAACTTCTTGATGTTTGTTGTATGTGGTTTTAGAGAGAGTATGTGTGTGTTTGTGGTTTCCATTGTATTGAATTGTCTTTGTAAACCCATCACTACTATGATTATTATGATTCTTCTTTTTGGCTTGGCATGATCTTTAGAGCTTTTCTTCTATATACAACACACTTATTATTATTATTATTATTATTATTATTATTATTATTATTATTATTATTATTATTTATTTTTATTATTTTTATTATAATAATAATAATTATTATTTATATTATTTTAATTTTAATTATTATTATTATTATTATTAATTTCATTTTATAATTATAATTATAATTATTATTTTTTATTTTATTATTATTGTTATTATTATCATTGTTTTGTTTTATTGATTATCATTATTATTGTTTTATCTTATTAGTATTACTGTTTATTATTATTGTTTTATTTTATTTCATTATTATTTTTATTTTTAAAATTTCATTTTATTATTATTATTATTATTATTATTATTTATATTATTATTTTTATTTATACTATTATTATTATTATTCTTATTCTTATTATTATTATTATTTTCATTTTATTTTATTTTATAATTAATTTTATTATTATTATTATTATTATTATTTTATTTTACTATTCTTTTATTATTATTGTTATTATTATCATTGTTTTATTTTATTTATGATTTTATCATATTATTATTGCTTATTTTATTACTATTTTATCTTATTACTATTATTGTCTTATTATTATTGTTTCATTTTATTTTTTTATTATTATTTTTTGTTATTTTTTGTTTTATTATTATTATTATTGTTGTTATTGTTTTTGTTGTTTTTATTATTGTCATTATTACTATTTTATTGTTTGTGCGATATTTTGGAGCAATTGTTATGTGTTCTTCTTGGTTTGTATATTGTTTGGTTGTCCAGGATTGTGTGTTGAGTATAACACTTTGTTTTGATGGTTTTATGTGAATTTATTGTGTTTCTTTGGGATGTATGGAAGCAATGATATGGTTGTGTTTTATGTATGACCATGCGATATTGTGTACTTGAGTTCAACTTAAAGATATGAAAGTGTATTTACTTGTCATGGATACATGTTTTGTGTGAATTGAGTGACTTCTGTAAATAGGTTCATTAGAACCTATTCTAGAGTGCCAAAAACAAGTAAAGTACTAGTTATTGGTGTGGCGTCTGGCAAAACGGTGTAAACCGCTAGGAGATAGGCCACAAAATAAACTTTGGAGCAAAACCCGAGAGTTAGAGCTTGGCGACGTAACTGGTCCCGCCAGGCGGGTTGTTGTAGCACTGGGGCTGGACCAAAATCCAGTGGGCTGGCACCCAGCGTGCCAAGTGATCTAGAACCAGTTTTCGCCAAGCGATGCGAACGAGGTGCCAGGCGGTTCTAGGTGCTGAATTGGACTGCGAGGAGGATTCTACACAGCTTTGGATGGAGGTTTTGATGCGATGCTTTGTTAGGGCCCCATTTACGAGTGTAACTTGTATTGAGGTAACACGTGGCCACTCGAGGTTGTAGCTTGGTGGTTTTGGAAGCCTAGTGGAGTATGCGAGATCGTGGCTCGTATGGATGGGTTTCAGAAGATTGCCCTCCTCGGTGTTATCCGACGAGTTTGGTAGTCTTGGGACAAATACGGACTGCGATTCGTATTAGGGAACTCCACTTGGTGTTACGGATTGTGGTCGTGACAAATTTATTCCTACCTGTGGACTATTAGGTGACGACCTGTAGTTGGAGGGGCGAGTAGACACTCGTGGCAACAAAGATCGATCAATGTAATCATCAAAGGGTGTAGAGTCAAGAGGCGTCTAGAGGAAGATTTGGAGGTAAAAGATTAATGGTTGTGGCATGTGAGTCTTAGGAAAAGCAACGCTCTTACCGAGTTTAGGTGAACAGATAAAGGGTTGCTCATGCCAGGTTTTGGTAAACGGGCAAGGGTGGTTGCTTGTAAGTCCTAAGAAAAGTAATGCTCTTATCGGGTTTTGGTGAACAGGTAAGGGTTGTTGCTTGTTCTTCCCAAGAGGCGTTGGGGCGTAGGAAAGAAAACTAGTTGGTTATGAGAGAATAATATACTATGTGATGAGACTTAGGACTATTAGAAGTGTTGGAATATTGAATGGTTATTTATTATTTTGTGTAGTGCACTTTTATTCTATTGAGCTCACCCTATCTGCTTGTGTTTGGCGATGATCGTGTAATGCCTTACATGAGAGCAGATGATGTTGTAAGTGTTGTTGGTGAAGCATAGTTTCGAAGAGGGGCTAGCTTGGGGAAAAACCTTTATGATGTTTTCTTGTTTTATCTATTTTAAACATTTTGTAAACATTTATCTTACCAAACTCAGAGTTTGTAATCGACAATTAAAGTTTGTGGATTTTGGTTTATTGTGGTATAATAAATGTTTTAAATTTTCCCGCGTTTTGGGAAAAAGAATTATCATAAATGTGATTTTATACTTATTCCCTATTTTAATTATTTAAATTAGTAATATCCGGGTGAGATGTTACAAAAGACCCATAAACTCATTGCCTTAAGGTTTTAGGTTGAGAGTGATGTCAATGTCTTATGTGGTTGGGCTCAGGTCTTATTGGTGTTTGTATCTCCCCAGTGAAACCCCCTCTATAGACCTAACAATTATTAGTATTATGGTGCTTGATTGAGTCCCACATCGCTTAAGATTGTGAGATGTAGTTCTCTGTTTTGCTATATAAGCAACCATTTGTAAAGTTTGATACACACTAAAATAAAAATACTTCCTAGTGTAGTCATAGACGTAGGCATACACATTGTATGTCGAACCACGTTAAATTCTTGTGTCATAACTCCTTTATTCTTTCCGTTATTGCCTTGTTCCTAACAATTAGTATTAAAAGCCATTTTTCTTATCATGCTCTATGGTTGACACATTGTCTGATCTTCCATATAAGAAAAGATTTGGTTTCTTTTTCTTCTTGGGAATCTTAGTTTGGAGAAGTAGTGGGAGCTTTCGTCAAAAGTAGCAGGAGCTTTGGTCCAAAGCAGCAATAACTTTGGTCAAAGGCAGCAAAAGCTTTCTTCAAAAGTAGTAGAAGTAATGACATTGGAAGAAGGGAAGGTGAGGATTGAGAAGTTGGATGGAAATGACTTCAGGTTCTTAAAGATGTAGATAGAGGACTACCTGTATCAAAAGAAGTTGTATCTACCCTTAACAGGGCAGAAGTTGGCCGACATGGAGTAGTTACAATGGGAGTTGTTAGATCAGCAGACATTCGATGTGATCCGGCTGTCATTAGCCAAGAATGTTGCATTCAATATCATGAACGAGAAAACAATCGTAGATTTGATGCAAACGCTATCAAATATGTATGAGAAGCCATCTGTAGCCAATAAAGTGTATTTGATTCGCAGGTTAGTCAACCTAAAAGTGGGTGAAGGTAACTCAGTTACTAATCATATTAGTGAGGTGAAAGCATTAATTTTATTATCATCTCTTCTGGAAAGTTGGAGTGTAACTGTTACTACAGTTAGTAATCCCACAAGTAATAATAAGTTGAAGCTTGATATCATTCGCAACTTGATCTTAAGTGAAGATGTTCACAGGAAAAGTTCAAGGGAATCTCCCAGTTCTAATTTTGGTTCAGCATTGAGTACTGAAAATAGAGGAAGAAGTAGCTAGAAAGGTCGTAATCAAAGTTGAGGCAGATCAAAGTCTAGAGGGAGATCACAACCAAAATTCCAGAATGATATCACTTGTTGGAATTGTCAGAAAAGGGGTTACTTTAGAAATCAACCTAGGGCTCTAAGAAAGCACAACAATAACAACAACAAGAAGCAAGATGATGATCAATCAACAAATGCAGCAACTGATGAAATTGAAGATGCATTATTATGTAGTTTAGATAATTCTATTGACTCATGGATTTTGGACTTAGGTGTGTCATTTCATACTACACCTTCCTTAGAACTATTATCTAACTATGTTTTAGGAAAGTTTGGGAAGATCTACCTTGCACATGGAAAATCTCTTGATATTATAGGAAGAAGTGATATTAACATCAAAAACTCTAATGGAAGTGTGTGGACTTTGAATAATGTCAAGCATATTCCTGCCTTAAAGAGAAACTTAATATCTATAGGGCAGTTGGATGATAAAGGGCATTGCACCCCTTTTGGAGATGGACATTGAAAGGTAATGAAAGATAATCTTGTTATTGCTCGTGGAAAGAAGCAATGATCTCTTTACATGATTACAAATGAGGATATGATATCAGTTGCAGAAGTTTGCAACAATTCATCTTTGTGGCATAAGAGGCTTGGACATATGAGTGAGAAAGGAATGATGTAAGACCTGCGAAATTTAATTAATTAAATAAATAATTAATTAATAAATGCGGGTAGTGGGAGCCTTTATGACATTTAATTTTAATTGATATGACGTGGAAAAGTACTAGCTCAAGTGGTTGAGAGTACTTGATTGTGTTGGGAGGACTTGAGTTTGAGTCTTGTGTATGCCAATTGTGTGTTGTTTAATTGATTATTATTTTAATAACATGCTTGAGCATGATCAGTGATAATATAATCCTAGATTTGTAGAAATTATCATGAAACATTAATTGGTTGAATTGGTTTGCACTTGCATTGAGATTGTATGGTTGTGAGTTCGAACCTTGGTAGACTCAAATTAAGCTTTCTTTTTGCTAAAATTAGTTTTGGCATGAATGTGAAAAGGCAGAGAAATTCTAGCTGTCAAAGAGGCAACCAAGAGGGTTGGGAAACAACTCATAATGGACCTTGAATGTCAATTAACATCTTGATTAAATGAAATTCGTTTTGAAACATTAACCTACCATTAAGACACAATTAAAAGGCCAATTGAGGGTGAGAAGGAAGGTTTCTGAGTCTGTCATTGTTGAGCAAGGTGAGGAGAGGAATTTGAAAGCTATCACTATGTTTAGAGTGAGAGAGTGAGTGTGGTTCGTGAGAGGAGCAAAAAGGGGCGGCCACTGCTGATGAAGGAGGAACTCTAGACTCATCAATTTTAAGCAAGGAATCCAAGTTAGGGGAGCTGGATTCGTTTATATTATATTCTCACGTGTTCTTATAAATGCATGAACTATTAATATTGAATTTGAATTTCCTTATTGAATTTTTGGGTTCTGCAAAATTTCCAGAAACCGCCTGGGGGGTACTCAAAGCCGCCAGTCAACTCGTCCCTTTTTCTTTGCAACTTCTAGGTTCCTGAGAGTAAATGCCTGGCGACACGAACTGTGTGCCAACCCAGTGTTATGGGTTTCTAGATTATCTGCCTAGCAGTGATGAACACCCGCTAGGTGATGCGAGTGATTTTGGCTGGACTTGGGTTATTTGTGCGTTCTTGGTTATTTTTGATCGGTGGAAAAGGTGTTTTAATTATGTATTTATGAAAGGAAAGGGGTTAATTGTTAAATTATGAGGTAATATGAGGGAATGAGATGATTATGGTATATTCTAGAACTAGGGTTTGAATAATTGGGGATTCTTGGGTTTTGGAATCAATTGCATCGTGAATTTGACTTATAGTGATTCATTTTATGTTAATTTAACACGTGAGTGCAATTAATTGTGTTAAGAGAAGATGAATTAGAAAAATGAGGATGATGATGATGATGATTAGTGGCGCACTGCATTTTGGGTGAGTAGTGAGTGGGGAATTACGTGTGAAGTCAATTTTGAGTATGAAAAAGTATAACTGTGGTACGCTGAATATGGTGTTAAAATAGTAAGTAATTCAAGGGGGTGAGATGAAGTGAGAATACCAAATTATGTTAGTGTGCTGAAATAAGAGAATATGGCAGTGCAGTAGAGGTTTAAAGGTATAAAAGGGACTGGAAGGATAGAGAGGAAGAACCTAATTTAGGAGTTGGATTGTTATGCAGAGTGGCTCAAGATGTACATGAGACATAATTATAGGCTAAGGTAGAGTGGTCATCTTACTTGTCTGTGGTGAATATGGAGGTAATATGTGGCGAATTTTGCCTGGCAGCTCTAGAGCAGCGCCATGCGATAACGCAAAGGCATAAGCTTTGTTTGCTTTGGATGTGTGTGATCTACAATGCTTTGGTGATACCTTAAAGGTCGACTTGCTGGATGTTCAAGGGGTGAGATTAAGTGAGAATACCAAATTATGTTAGTGTGCTAAAATAAGAGAATATAGTGCAGTAGAGGTTTAAAGGTATAAAAGGGACTGGAAGGATAAAGAGGAAGAACCTAATTTAGGAGTTGGATTGTTATGCAGAGTGGCTCAAGATGTACATGAGACATAATTATAGGCTAAGGTAGAGTGGTCATCTTACTTGTACTGTGGTGAATATGGAGGTAATATGTGGCGAATTTTGCCTGGCAGCTCTAGAGCAGCGCCATGCGATAACACAGAGGCAGAAGCTTTGTTTGCTTTGGATGTATGTGATCTACAATGCTTTGGGGATACCTTAAAGGTCGACTTGCTGGATGTTCAAGGGGGTGAGATTAAGTGAGAATACCAAATTATGTTAGTGTGCTGAAATAAGAGAATATGGCAGTGCAGTAGAGTTTTAAAGGTATAAAAGGGACTGGAAGGATAGAGAGGAAGAACCTAATTTAGGAGTTGGATTGTTATGCAGAATGGCTCAAGATGTACATGAGACATAATTATAGGCTAAGGTAGAGTGGTCATCTTACTTGTACTGTGGTGAATATGGAGGTAATATGTGGCGAATTTTGCTTAGCAGCTCTAGAGCAGCGCCCTGCGATAAGACAAAGGCAAAAGCTTTCTTTGCTTTGGATGTGTGTGATCTATAATGCTTTGGGGATACCTTAAAGGTCGACTTGCTATATGTTCCTTGAGTTGTGGCTCTAAATGTATCCCTTGATTTGTGGCTTGAGATAGGGGTTAAACACATGGCATTCCTTGAGTTATGTCTCAGAATGACATCTCTTGAGTTGTGCCTCAAGATGGCGGATGAACACGAGGAACCCTTGAGTTGTGGCTCGATTTGACAAGTGTTGCCGATGTGAGTGTGCGTGTTGTGGCCCGTACGGATAGGTCCAGATAGATTGTCCTCCTTGGTAATAGCCAACGAGTTTGGTAGTCTTGGGATATTACAAACTATGTTCGTAATTAGAACTCCACCAGGCGTTATAGGATGTGGTCCGTAGCTGGTTTCCTGCACGTGTTCTACAAGTTGTGGTTTGTAGGTGTGGCAGCAAGACATCTTGAGGTATTCATCTAAAGACGTAGATCATGGATGACATGGTGATGGCCATGTGGTGTGAAATCAAAGGATAATGTTCCTTTGATGTGTTTGTGTTGATATATTTGAATTATATATATGTTTTATAATGTTAGCTCACCATATCTACTTGTGTTTGGCGATGATCGTATATTGCGGTACACGTGAGCAAATGATGTTGCAGGATCTGGTGAGGCATAGAGCCGAAGCGTGGGCTATCTTAGGGTTTTCTACAGAGTTTATTATTTATGAAATTTAAAGGATTTTGTAATCATTTGGATTATTGAACTTGATTTTTTTCATTTGAGTTAATAAATTATGGATTTAAGTTACTCTATAAGGTAATAAAGTTTTAAATTTCTCGCGTTTTTGGGAAATGAATTTATAATAAATGAGGTTTAATTATTATTTTTATTTTATTTAAATTCGTAATATCCAGCCTGGGTGTTACAAATGAAGCTCATGGTCTCAAAAGGTAAAATACCTAACTTAAAGCATGTTGGCATTGGACCTTGCGAACATTATATATTTGGAAAGCAGAAAAAGGTTAGCTTCTCCAAAACAAGTAAGACGTCTAAAGTTGAAAGATTACAACTAGTGCATACAAATGTTTGGGGGCCAACTCTAGTGAAATCCCTTGGAGGTTCACAATATTACGTAACCTTCATTGATGACTCTACAAGAAAGGTATGGGTTTATTTTCTTAAAATAAATCTGATGTGTTTTCTATGTTTAAAAAGTGGAAAAAGGAGGTTGAGACTCAAACATGTTTAAAGATTAAATGTTTGAAGTCTGACAATGGTGGAAAATATGACAATAGTCAATTCAAGGAGTTTTGTTTAGAGAATTGGATCATAATGATTAATATGGTTCCAGGAACACCAGAATAGAACAGTGTGGCAGAAAGAATAAACAAAACCTTAAATGAGAGAGCAAGATGTATGAGAATCCAGTTAGGATTACCCAAGGTATTTTGGGCAAACACAATAAGCACAACAACCTATCTCATAAATAGAGGACCATCAGTTCCTTTAGACTATCAATTACCTGAAGAAGTATGGTCTAGAAATGAGGTAAACCTTCCACTAAAAGTTTTTGGTTGTGTTTCATATATTTTGTTAGATTCTAATAGTAGAGATCAACTGGACCTTAAGGCAAAGTGAAGTTGTTTCATTGGTTATGGATTTGACATGTATGGCTACAGGTTTTGGGATGATCAAAACAAGAAAACTATCCGAAGTAGAAATGTTACTTTTAATGAAAACATGTTCTATAACAACATGACTGCAGAATTTGCAAATGCAAATAAACAGCCAGAGCAGGTATCATTAGAAGAAATTGTAGAAAGTGATGTAGTCAACAAAAGATAGAATACAGACGTAGAGCCTGAGTCATAGCCCAAGTCAAAACTTGAACAAATAGTAGAGACAACAACTCATAAAGTCCTAATTAGAAAATCTAGCACAACAATTATAGTACCACAAAGGTATTCTCCTTCATTGCATTACTTGTTGTTGACTGATACTAGTGAGCTAGAGCATTTTGTTGACGCTATGTAGGGAGATGAATCTATTAAGTGGGAACTAGCAATGGAAGATGAGATAAAGTTTATTCAGAAGAATAAAACATTGTCTTTAACAAAGCTATCAGAAGGAAAGAAGGGTTTGCAAAACAGGTGGGTCTATCGGTTAAAAGAAGAACCAGATGGCAACAAAATATATAAGGCTAGACTCGTAGTGAAGGGTTCCAATAGAGATGGGGAATTGACTTCACATAAATTTTCTCTCATGTTGTCAAGATAACATACCATAGAGTTATCTTGAGTATAGTAGTTGCAAAAAATCTTCATCTAGAGCAGTTAAATGTGAAAATATCATTCCTACATGGGGATATTATGGAAGAAATCTTTATGGCACAACTAAAAGGATTTGAAGTACAAGGCAAAGAGAATCTTGTATGAAAGCTTCATAAAAGTTTGTATGGATTGAAAAAAACATTGAGACAATGGTACAAGAAGTTTAATGAGTTTATGAGAAACTCATGATTTCACATATGGGAAGAAGATCATTGTTGTTACGTTAAGAAATATGTTGACAACTATAACATTCTTGCCTTGTATGTTGATGGCATATTGATTGTTGGTGCTAATATGGCAGAAATTGACACGTTGAAAAAACAATTGTCAGAAAATTTTGAAATGAAGGATGTTGGTCTAGCCAAGCAAATTCTTTGTATGAGAATCTTCAAGAATAGATATGAAGGTATTCTAAACTTATCTCAAGAAAATTATATAGAAAAATTACTTAGTAGATTTAATGTTGGAAATGCCAAAACCAGGAACACACCTTTGGGAACTCACTTAAAGTTTTTAGAAAGGCAATCTTCTCAGACAGAGGAAGAAGAAAGTCACATGTCTAAAGTGTCATATGCATCTGTAGTAGGGAGCTTGATGTATGCTATGATTTACACCAAACCTGACATAGCACATGCAGTGGGAGTTGTGAGTAAGTTTCTATCAAATCTTGGAAAGTAGCATTGGGAAGGCGTGAAGTGGATATTGAGATATTTGAAGGGCACTTCAAAGATGCATTTGTCTTTTAGAAGAAGTAATCTCACTTTACAGGGGTTTTCTGATGTAGATTTGAAGGTGATTTGGATGGTAGAAAGAGCACAACAAGTTACATTTTTACATTGGGTGGTATAACTATCAATTGGAAGTCCAAAATTCAAGGAAGAGTCTCCCTCTCAACCACTGAAGCTGAGTATGTAGCTATCTCAAAAGCACCAAAAAGAGATGATATGGTTGAAGAACCTTCTAAAAGAATTAGGAAAACAACAAGATGACTCTTCGTTGTTCAGCGATAGTCAAAATGCTATTTGTCTTACTAAAAATCCAATTCTTCATTCTAGATGCAAGCACATTGAATTAAAGTATCATTTTATCATAAACTTGATAAATGATGGAGACTTGTTTTTGTTGAAGATTCCAGGTGCAGAGAATCCAGCTGATATGTTGACTAAGACTATCACAAAAACTAGTTTAGGCTTTGCATTGCCTCAACTGGCCTTCAAGAAAGTTGATGGTGAAGGCACTACATTAGGTGGTAATGTAAATCAAACCCCAAGTGAGAGAATTGTTAGTATTAAAGTGCTTGATTTAGTCCTACATCGCTTATGATTGTGAGATATGGTTGTGTATTTTTCTATATAAACAACCCTTTGTAAAGTTTGATACACACCAAAATAAAAATACTTTCTAGTGTAGTCGTGGACGTAGGCATACACATTGTACGTTGAACCATGTTAAATTCTTATGTCGTTTCATTTTCTCTCCTTTATTCTTTCCTTTATTGCCTTGTTCCTAACATGTTGAATCATGGGATTTCAAACGAAATATGGGATTTCAAACGAAAGAGCATTTTAAACCGAAATGATTTTAAAATAGTGTAAATTTTTATGTCTTCCCTAGAATCTTTCATCTCTTAGTTTGACAATGCTTTAGTCATCAATCTTAGCAGGGACACTTGAGAGAAATGATCCTTTCAACTTAATCTATCATATACTAAATTCCTACTTTGTTTGGATACTTTGTACTAGGTCTCTAGTTAAGAGTGGCCCAATATTTTGAATTATGGAGATTTACCTTTGAGAAAATCTATCTAACGTAAGGTAAGCTAGTAAAGATTATGAGTTACTATTGTTTTAAGATTATATTAACATTGAAATGCTTCTGATAACAACTTTTGGAGTTTGATTAATTTGTTTGGTTTCTGTTTTGAATGTTGTTCTATGCTTATTCATGTTAGAATGAATGAGAGTTATAACATGGCTTAGTGGTAAAATTGGAAGGGAGGGTGAGAGAGTTGGATTTAGCCCTACCCTTTAACAAAATACTAACAATTAACTTGATAAAAAAAAGTTAGAATGGATGATTTGATCTCTTGTGCTAATTTTCCTTTTGATGCATTGAGTATTTAGAGTGGGATACGTGTCTAGTTTACTTGATATTACATATGATTTTGACATAATTATTAATGAAACAAACCCTTTTACCTTAAATTACAAAATGAGGAGTAGAGAAGTAAGAAAATAAGGAATTTGATGTGTTTGTAATGTTTTTGCAAGTAAATCCAAGAAATTCAAGCATATGACGCTGAGCTCCAAAGTTGATTTGAGTACCATAAGATGGTTTCTAAAGATTCAAATAGGAGCCTTACGATTGGAGTTAAGACTAAGAGAGGAAACATTCATTGCAAGAAAGCTCAAACTCCATAATTGGCAACTAAGGTTCAGAGAAAACCCTCATAGGAAGGAAAACTCTAGTACTGGCTACCAGACCAGAAGCTCAAGCGCCAGTTATAACATCCAAAACTTTTACAATGTAATATTTTTAATATAAAATATGTCACGGTCACATTATTTAAAAATATTTTATTGTTTAATACATAAAAAATTATTATTATTATTATTATTAGAACAAATAGTGGACGTAATAAATAAGAGAATAAATTATAAATGGTAAAAATGATAGTAGTAATAATAAATAATAAGCACCGGTGCAACAATAATAACAAATGTTTAAATAGAAAATAGAATAATGTAAATAAGTTAACAAAATAATATAAATATTTAGAATATTATATAATGTGTTTATTATAATAAATTATGAATATGTAAATATAACAATTATAAATAAAAAAAATACTAAAACTAATTAACTAATAACAATATAATAATGTGTTATAAAATATGCATGTATTATAAATATATTATAAATATACGTATATAAATTATAAATAAATATATATATATATATATATATATATATTATAATTACATTGTCATTAAAGAAAATGAGATAAATACACTTTGTACAAATTAGATAAGATTTTAAATGTCACAAAATAAGATGCTAATGTAATGTATCAGTAAAGACTAAAATAAAACAAAATGAAAATTTGCAAAACTTAAGTTATAATTATATTATATATAAATAATAATAATAATAATAATAATAATAATAATAAGGACTAACTTTATCTTCACGTATGAAGAGATAAGGTGTAATTAATGTTTTGTACTTAATTTTAGAACTTAACATTCTAAAAGGAAGGTGGAAGTTACTATTATTGGAGGGAGAGTGAATCTTTCTTATAGATAGAAGAAGAATTAGTAATAGAAGAGAATAAGAAAGGGAGAGAGAGGAAGAAATAAAATGTTACGCTACAAGTTTTACATTTTCTCTCTATGGTTGAGGTAAGGGAAGCATGCGTGTCTATCGTTTTATTTTTTATTATTTATTATCTATTTATGTTATTTTTATATTTATATCAAGTGAAGTATTGTTAATTTTATTCTGATTTATATTTATCTTTAGTCATGCAAATTTATTATTCAATTTATATTTATTGTATTCGTCTTCTTATTTATATTTAAATTTAATTACGCACTGTTCTTATTTATTTATTTTTTATCTATATTTACACATCAATTCTATTTATTTACTTTATATTTATATCAAGTTATTTTCACTCAAATAAATTTATTTTTATTTAAAACTATGTAATCTCTGATATTCTATTTTGAATGGAAATACGTAGGAGTGAGGTTAATCCTTGTTGGGTCTAAAACAAAATATTTTGTAGAATCTCTTGTTTTTATTTTTAAAGACAATCATCTTTAAGGTAAGAGGAAGAGACATTTATCATTTTATCTCTTTACCTTTATTATTGTTTTTTTATTTGTTCATAATTATTTTATTTTTATATCGTTAAGTGAGGTGTCCCTAACCTCATTCTAATATATATTTAGTTTCCGTTCTCATTTATTTTTTATATTCATCTCCAGTCGTGCACGCACCGGTCCTATTTATTAAATTTATATTTACTCACATTTATTTATTTATATTTATCTCCCTTCGCGTACGGGTCCTTTTTATTTATCATATTTATTCTTTTTTTATGCACATATCTAATTTATTTATGTATACATCATATGGTTTAATATCAAAATAAAATTTATGACAAATAAAGATTTGATATGGTGGTTGGAAGTATGACCTTGGAGATTTAAATGAGTGGATATTACTCAAGATGAGATGTTCTTGAGTTACTTTGTTGGCCATGTTGAGACTCATTTATCCTTGAGTTACTTTGTTGGCATGTTGAGACTCATTTATCCTTGGGATACTTTGTTGGCCATATTAAGACTCATTTATCCTTGGGTTACTTTGTTGGTCATGCCAAAACTCATTTATCCTGACTAACCACTACAAAATATAATAAATATAATACGTTTATTATAGTTGGAGGTGTAAACCATGGGGGTTTAAATTAGTTATTAGCTCATTTATCCTAACTAGCCACCACAAAATATAATACATTTGAGTTTACAAAAATTCTGGTAAAATAATTACAGAAGATTAATTATAAATGATTTACTTTATAGAATTTGTATGTGACATTATTTGAGTATGATTTGTGTTAATACTATGTGAAGAAATTTTATTTGCTTTATTTGTTTTGTTATAGTAAATTATAATTTCACTAGCTTACTCTTGCATATTTGTGGATGTGGTTTCCACCTACGATGATCGTATATTTATGTATTTATGTTGATATGCGTGAGAGGATTTTAAAGATAGTATTAATGATCAATAACAAGACTGTGAGTTGGTGAGTAGGAATGGACGCAGGTATATATGTATATACCTATATATCTAGTATCAGCAGTGCCTCATTGATATTAAATATCTTATCTTTGAAAAAATCAACTTATAATTTTGGAGGACTGTGAATACTCGATATATAGAATTACATTTAAGTGTTGTTGATTATTATTTATGTAATGAATTAAATTGGTATAATTATGTATTAATTTGGGTCGTTACACCAATATATTTTCCTCTTTCTGAAAAAAGATATTTTAAAACAATTACTTTTTTTCTTCTAAAGACTAATTTAAATTAATTAAAATTAAAATAAGAAAAAATATTAAGATTTAAAGATTTATTTATAATTTGAAATTTAGGAAATTAGGATTAAGATACTATTTGAAATCATGTTAATAAAATAAATCACAAGTTTATTCATATATAAGATTTCTTTACAAAATGTTAGATCATTGGTCTAAAATAAGATCATTGGTCATAAAAATAAAAATATATTGCATTAATACATATGGAAACTCTTACATTAAAGTAAAAACGGTAAAAGGTCTTAAAAATAAGTTGTCCGACATGATTCACACAAAAAAAATCAAATCTCATATTATATGACTTTTGTAAGATAAATCACAAATAGTTAAAGTCATAAATCACAAATTTCTTGATATGTATATATAAGATTTTCTTATTGGTCTAAAATAAGATCATTGGTCATAAAAATAAAAATATATTATATTAATACATATGGAAACTCTTACATTAAAGAAAAAACGGTAAAAAGTCTTAAAAATAAGTTGTCCGACAAGATTAAAAAAAAAAAAAATCCAAATCTCATATTATGACTTTTGTAAGATAAATCACAAACAATTAAAGTCATAAATCACAAATTTCTTGATATGTATATATAAAATTTTCTTATTGGTCTAAAATAAGATCATTGGTCATAAAAATAAAAATATATTTACATTAATAAATATGGAAACCCTTCCCTTAAAGTAAAAATCGTAAAAAATCTTAAAAAACTGAGTGAAAAAAAATTAAGATCGATTTTTGTAATGTTAAAAAAGTTCATTTTCTCCTATAAATAGTTAAAGGATTTAAAATTTTCATTAACAAATTTTGAGATTTAAAATTTTGACACTGTGTCTTGAGATTGTAGCTCGGAAAAGATGTCGAAAAATTCATTGATATTGTCATTTTTGTTTGCAATTGTTGCTATGGAAGTTTGTTATGGTATGTGTTTTCTGTTATTCCCTTCTCCATTGAATTGAATGTTATTATTATTTACATTTGTATTAAAAACATAGAATCATGTCTGTATGTAGGGCATTCACTTTCAAAGGAAAGTGATATAGTTGTGATTGCATGTCAAAACGTGGGGGATTGTCATGTACACTCAAGCGCTCTACCTTGTGATCCTGAATACATTTCTTGCTACCAGGGATATTGTGTTTGCTATCATAAAACTTTTAAGCCAGGATGAATTGAATGTTATTATTATTTGCATTTGTATTAAAATCACATAATTATGTTTGTAGGGCATTCAGTTCCAAAGGAAAGTGATATAATTGTAATTGCATGCGAAAGATTGAATGATTGCTATGTACACTCTAGCGCTCTGCCTTGTAGTCCTGAATTCATTTCTTGCTACGAGGGATATTGTGTTTGCAATCATAAGAATTTCAAACCAGGTATTCAAATTTAATGCTATTCTTATTTTTAACTAATTTTAATTTTTGGTATGTAATACTTTATCCAATGTACTTAATTTCACTGTTAATTTCACTGTCTTATCGATGTTCAAATCATAGTTATCATTTTAAGAAGCACATAATTCCACATCTGAACATTTCAAATTATAAAAATTATCAAAGTATAAATTCAAAATGTTGTTTTTTTTTGTCATTCTTGTTACAAAAGCGTGTTTTTTCAAATATTTTTTGAATTTGGATTCATTGAAATTGTAGTACTGATTATTTGTTAACCTTTTAAAATATACTTTGATTTTAATATTTTAAAATATATCAAAAATTTTCTATCTATTTTAAAGATTCGGCAAGGAAACAATATGAAAAACTTTTTAAATATTTTTCACTTATATGTTCCATATTATTTTTGTGGGTTAAATATGTTTTTTGTTAGTAAAAATTAAAATTAGTCTATCTTGAAAACTTTGAACCAATTTAGTTCCTCAACTCTGTAAATGTGTGGATTTAGTCATCTTAACCAACTTTTATTAAGTTTATTTGACCTTTCAAACACATTTTCATTATAATATTTTAGTTTGTTTATGTCGTTTGACACATTTTAGCTCTAATGTTAGTTGAGAAATACATTTGAAACGTTAAATAAAATTTAAAAAATTTGGTTTAAAGGATTATATTTACGATTTCTAAAAATAAAGGATTAAATTAGTTTAAAGTTTCTAAATAAAAACTAATTTTAATTTTGACTAAAAATAGAAGAACAAAAACATATTTAACTATTTTTATTAACATTAATTTTTTTCTTTTTAATTTTGTAGGTAATTTGTTTTGAAGGAACCGATACGACAGAGAGCCACGAGGGAATGATTCTACTATGAAACTTTTGGAATACATATATTTTAGGATTGCATTATTCAAGAATAGGCTATTTTAAGAATGTGAACCCATTTTAAATAACTTTTCTATTCATGGGATATTTTTATATTTAAGAATGTTTTTAGGTTATGTTCCAAAGAATTATATAAAATTTTTTACCTCTAATTTTTTTAATCTTGAAGATGAAGACATAATTACTAAAGAGAAATGTATAATAATTAAACAACAAGTAAAAGTTGATTATAAAAAAGCACGTAATAGTCAACTTTTTTTTATGTTTTTAAAAATAATTATAAAAAAACTCGAGATAAAGAAATATTATACTATAAAACTAATGTTTCATATCAAGTAAGCCAAGAAAAATTTTAATACATTTTTTTATTATTTACTATATTTAATTTTATGTTTTATTATTTACATTTTTTATTACTTATTTACATTACATGATATTTTATACAAAAGTTATAAAAAAATCTAATTTAATTATACACAGAAGTTTATGAGTTGGAGCATGCCATGCCATCCCCCATAAGAAGAAAGAATAAAAAAATAATAAAAGAAAGAAAAAGAAAGAGATAATAAGAAGTAATAAGGATTATCTGTTTTTTACTATATATATAATGTTTTTTTAACTAATTATTTTTTATTTGTTTTGTTTTTTCTTTTTAATTACTTATTATTAACCTACTTAATCACAATATTTTCTAAAATGTTCTTCTTATTTTTCAATATACAAACTTTATCCAGATAGAATTTGAAACATTTTTTTAATATATGAATTTTATCCTAGGAGTTAAAGCGTAAGTTTGCCTAACACTTATTTTTTTTTAAGTGAGGATAAAATAAATAATATAATTATTTAAATTAGGGATGTTATAATTTGAATATTTAATTGATATGTAATTTTGTTTAAATAAATTATGTTGTATGATAATAATTATCGAAAATGATAATACTTGTACGGATTTAAGATCACAAATTTGGAATAACATGTAGATCATTGTTTGATTTAAGTATTAGGTAATGTCTAAGTCATAGATTAAGATACCATGTGATTCATAGAGTTTTTACATCATGTGACATGTAAATATACAAACTTGGATCATAATAAATTTACCTTTTCATTATTTTTAGGTTTATTTGTAAATTTAAATATTGACACTCTATCAAAACATACTTAATACGAATATTTGAAAATACATAAGTCAATACTATTTTGAATTGTTTATAGATTGCTAATTATACTTTTTTTCTTTACAAATATTTTGTTTTTATGTTGGAAATTTATTATAATACTTTAAGTAGTCAATTAGACAAACATATCGCTATGGTAAAAAGTCGATCAAGGTTTAATAAACTAAATTGAAAGTTATCACTGTTCAATTAAAAATGTAAAAAATATATTGTTATAAGAGGCTATTTAGTGGGATCTACATAAATGCGAATGGGGTGTTGTTAAACTCTCATTTTATTAAATTAAGAAAATGACAAAAATGTTTTAATAATTTAAATGACATATTAAATATAGTATTCTAGTTACTATTAGGCTTAATTAGTCTTTTAGTCATTCTATTTCTTTGTGTGGTTCAATTAAGTCGTCATTTTCCTAAAAATGATTCAATGTGATCCTTTTTTTGGATTGAAGTTAATGTCGTGTCTATATATATCATAAATCAATTCATAGTATTTTAAATGTTAATTTTTTTTAAATGCCACATGTCATATTATTATTGTGTCATTTGATAGTGATAGTGTCACGTGCCCGTCTCATTTCCACACGTCAACGTCTTATATTCAATTTAGTCTCTATGATTGAAATATTGCCTTATTTGAGTCTTAATTTTATTTTTTATTTAAATTAAAAAAATACTTAATTTAAAAAATGTAAACTGAAACTTGTATTTTTTTATGTGACAAATATATAAATTTTAAAAATACAAGTGTCATTATACATTTACATTTTTAATATTTAAAAAAATTATAAGTTTAAAATAGGATTTTTTTTATTGAAAATAAATATGTAAAAAATAAAAGTAATTTAAATATTTATTTAGTAGAGTGATTTGATGTATAAATTCTAAAAAATTATTTTAACATGTATACATAAGTTGTAATTAAGCTTAATTATTAATTTGGTCTCACCTGGAAGAGGAACACAATACTTCCATCTTTAAAAAAAAATGGGACTTAATTGAAATATAGAGACTAAATTAGTTCAAGACACTGATATGTGATATTGACACTGACATGTAACACTACTAGTGCAAAATGACATTACAATATAACACATGGCAATTCTTTTTTAATTAAAAAAATAAATAAATAAAATAAAAATACTACAAACTAAAACATGACATACACGAACCAAATTATATCATTTTTTTAAAAGGATTTAATTGAAAAAAAACACACATTAGAGGATTGAGTTGAACAAAATAAAAAAACACAAGAACCAAAAGAGCCTTTACTATTATTTATTAAAAATTGATATATTATTAAAAAATGTTTGATTTCTTTTTTGTTTGTCAGATATGTATAATATATTGTTATTGGATTTTATTCATACCCACCTCCTCATTCTTGCACCAAATTAGCTTTCTCTCCTTTCTACCCATTCTTTGATGTGTCTTCATGCCAACATTCAAAAGAATAATGCCCATATTTGATACAATTATAGTACTGTTTTTCTTTTATCATATGGCCTCTTGTCACTTCTTCCTTTACCTCTGTTCTGAATTCCTCCTCTATCTATAGACCCATTGTTTCCAGAATTTTCTTGGGCCAATGATTCACTATTTTTGCCACCATTTCTATTTCCAGATCTTCCTCTGAACCTGCCTCTACCTCTTCCTCTCCAACCACTTTGACCTCTTCCAATGTGACCCACCTTGGCTTGTAAGGCCTCTTCTACCACTTTCTTACCATTATTTCTCTCGTTCACCCTCTGTTCATATGCTTCAAGGGAGTTTTGCAATTCCTCTATTGTCATAACATCAAGATCCTTTGATTCCTATATGGCAACCATAATGTGGTCGAACCGTGGGGTTAAAGTCCTCAAAACTTTCTCCACAATTTTGCAATCTTCTATGTTCTCATCACACGCTCTCATGACATTGGTGATCTCCTGCAATCTGCCCAAATATTCTGCCACTGTCTCCTTTTTTGTCATAGAGAGGAGTTCATATTGCCTCCTTAAAGATTACAGTTTCACCTTCTTGATTTTTCCAAAATTTCCATACCCATTATGTAAGATCTCCCAAACCTCTTTTGCTATGACAACTTTAAAGATTTTCTGAAAAATATTGGCGGCAACGCATTGATGCAGCAACACACGAGCCTTGCAATCCAACTTCTTCATCTCCTTGTATGTTTTCTTGGCCACTTCATCAACATTCTTGGGTAGTTCTTTGAAACCCACCTTCATGATTTCATCTATTTTTTTGAAAGCCAAGAATCGCCTCCATCTTCACGCACCAATCATTATAACCCTTTCCATCAAATATGGGTAAGCTTCCCAGTATAAAACCCCCACCAACCATGAGTAGAACACGCAACAATACTCCCAAGATTCCTCTTCTTGAACCTTGCTCTTGATATCAATCTGTTGGGCCTTAAGTAAAGCCCAAACCCATCTCCCATTACTAGAATAGATTTTTATCTCCCTCTCTCTGTGCTTCTAGAACCACCCACATACACCACTCCACCTACAACATTCTTCTTTTCTTTTCTCCTATCTCTCACTTCTTCTCTACTCCACCACCGTCAAGCTAAGACTTGATTTCCCTTCGACTCTCTTTGCTAGCCACGTTCCTTTACTGCTCACTCACCAACTCTTTTCTTTGTTTGTAGGACACGTACCAATTTTCACACAAGCTAGAATAATGAAGGGAGAAAGAAGATAGCAAAAGAGTTGTAGAAAAGGTAATCTTTGTTTTTATTATTGAATATGTGTTATGTGAAAAATTGCAAGTGCACCAATCACACATAGCAAGTAATAAAAATATCGTTCTCTTCACAAAGACTTGTGCAACACATGACAAATCTTACAATTCACAACTCAAATAGACAACAAACCTCACAAAAATACAAAGAAACTCTTTTTGGTATCTTATCAAACAGTTGGTGTGCAACAAAAATTTAACATAGATTATATACAATTGTCAAGACTATATTTCATTCACTTTATTCTCATGCATTCACAAACATCTCAATTTCAATTTCATGTCAAAATCAACTCATTAGAATACTCAAATCCTATTCCTAGTGACTTTGAGCCTATAATAACTCATCAAGTTCCAATTCCTTGAATCCTCAACAAGTGAAATCATACATTAAGATCAAGAGTCTTAAGCTTACTAATAAATTATGTTCTATCCCTAGATATAAGTTCCATTAGACATTCAATTTCAGTTCTAGGTTGAAAAGACATTTTTCAACACCTCAAGAACCACAAATCATGCATGGGTGGCCAAACCAAAGCAAGCATTAAGCATGGAAATCAAATACTAACATAAAAATGGAAAAGCATATGGATTAACATCACACAATACACAAAAATTTAGTTCATTACATCTAATCTCAACAAATAGGTTTAGCTCTCCATGGTGGAGAACCTAGGTTTTACAAATTGAAGAGATAGGGAAGAAATGGAAACCAAAGAGAAGATGCAAGCCTTCTCGCAAGGCTCTTGGCAACTGCTCCATGCTCCAATTGCCCCTCCCATTCACATCTCCATCTCCAATTCGCAACCCATCTCCTCTCCAACTCCAAAAAGGAGGAAAATCCACCATGAATGGAGGAGAAGACCCAAGGAGGAGTGTGAGAGTTTCCCAACACCCCTAGCAACCTCTAAGAGGCTCTCCAAGCACCCCAAAAGTGTTTCTCTATCTTGCAAAATGAGGAATGGTCCAAACCCTCACGATAAACAAGATTAAAAACCCTTTTTGACATGTCAGCGACGCCACCGCTCAGCCTTGTCTCAGCAGCGCTGAGCGACAAGTTTTACGAATTGAATGATGCTCAGCTCCACTTTCCACTGCTCAACCTTATGGCGCTCAGCCCCAATTTTCCACCGCTCAGCCTTGGACAGTTTGACAACATTCTGTATTTAAAGCACTGGTGTTATTCTAGTGGCGCCCGACAAAGGTATTTGTTTCAAAATCAATCTTTTCTTGTCCAATCATGTTCCCTTGAGTTCTTGCTTGTTTTCCTCCACCACAAATACTTCTTATTAACTTATTTAAGACACTTAGAAAAGAGATTAGAGACAAAACAAGCATAAAACAACTAAGAAACAAAATAATACAAAATACACTAAACTTGAAGATATAACACGACAAAAGTTCGAAAAAAATTGATTTATTCATAACAATAAACACACAAAAAGGTAAAAATAAATATTATCAATATACATATATTGTAAAAGTTGTACATGAAACTGAAACAAATATTTATACGATGTTAATTGACTCCGATTCTAACGGAAACGGAGCTCAAAACTTATTTTTGGTTACAACTACATATACTGGAACACCAAATTGTCCTCATATATAGTGCATAGTCTTCCTCTTTCATCAACGACCGCATAACGATGTAACTAACTGATAAGCATTAAATGCTAGCCATCGAACTTCACCCAACCTATACCACAAATATAGAAACACAAATGGACTTTCAGGAGTGCACCTTGCTAATTTCTGTTTACACCCTTTCTACACCAAATAACTAAATTCATCTCTATTTCCACGACCATTTTATTGAAAAAATATTATTATGACAAATACTTATCTCAACCACATGTATATGGAATACATATAAACATATTCGTTAATAAATTTCTCAAAATCACCATTTCAAATTATACATATAAATTTCTTCTACTAAGATATGATAGTTGATTACTTATAATAATTATTACATTAATTTGTTGGTTACAAAGTAAAGAGATATAAAACAATATTATAATGATTTGATGTAACTATATTTCGTCTGTATACACTAATTTAGTGGAAAAACTTTAACTAACCTACTACACTACTAAATATAACCATTATTTTTTATTTTGAATGTTATACTCAAAATATAATAATAATTTCCTTTAACCTTTTATTCCACAATTTTAATTATTATAGAATTTACTATTCACAAATCTATTTAAAATTAAATATTTTAACATATACTTAACATAAAACTCATTCATTAATTAACTTAACTTTTATATTATGAATCTCTTCAAAAGTGCATTTGTTTTAATAGAGACATGTTTATATAATTAACTAGACATACATATATTGTATAAATAAAATAGATAATATATTACAAAAAATTAAATTGATTAATTAATAATTATTTTATATTTAAAATTCTTCATTTAAATAATATATCTATTTTATATTATTCATTAAAATAAAATAATATAATAATCATCTTACTATAAATATAACAAAAAACGAAAAACAACGTCAGCAGACAGGCCTCAAATTAGTTAAACCAGTTCTCTGGCAACGTGAAGACAAATTGGGAGTTATCAGTGACAGTTTGAAATGTTAGTCTCCAACGCACTCAGGTCAACAAAACTTGTGTCATGGAAACCTGTTCGTGTTAATTTTTCTGTCTCTCTTGTTCTTCATCTATACGTATGCACTGTCTGGTACGCTTACACTAACCTCTTCGACGCGCTTTTGCAGACGGGGCGGCTTCAGCAAACCCTAGCGGGATGCGTGGAGAGGAACGGCGTGGGTTTGCATTCGGGGAGGGTTTCGACGGTGAGGATGTGGCCGGAGCTCGCTTCTCGAGGCAGGTACTTCGAATTTCGTTGCCGTTCAATTCCCGCCGCCGTCGAGTTCGCTCAGGTCTCGCCGCTGTGCACCACTCTGAGCAAGGACGGGTTCCGAATTCGAACCGTGGAGCATTTGCTTTCGGCTTTGGAGGCTTTGGGTGTTGATAACTGCAGGATTGAGATTGAGGGTTTTGATGATAAAGAGAACGACGTTGAGGTAACGTTGTTGAAGCATTGTTTGGTTCAATGGAAAGAAGATGAATAGCCTGTTAAGTTCGTTATTTATTAAAGAATCGTTCAAATGAATCCAAAAAAGATATAAAGTTGGCTCACTAGAAAAAGTGAATCGGAGGGAGGGATAGGTGTCGGTTTGAGGCTCCCTAGTAAAATTAACTCATTAAACGTTTCTTTCTACATTCAAAAGACAAATTAATCCCCAAAATAAATATTAATGAAATATTTCAAGGTGAGTATGACACTAATGGATTAACTCATTTTAGGTTTCTTTAATATTCTCCTTTGCTCTGCTTCATCATAAAATTGTTCTAGTATTTCGTGCAAAATATTTGTGAATTAATTTTCTTTACTCCCTTCCGTTCCTGTTTACTGATTTCTTGTATTGTAATGAATAGTTTGTATTACAAAATTATTAGTTTCAGTGGTTTCTCATACAGATTCCTATATTTGATGGGTCAGCAAGGGAATGGGTGGAAGCAGTGGAAGAAGTTGGTTTAGCGGTGGCCACTGATCTTGATGGCAATAGTGTTGAGAAAATGGCACCACATGTGAATGAACCCGTGTGTGCTTGGAGTAATGATTCTTTTGTCGCTGCATTTCCTTCTACAGCGGTTCAAATAACTTATGGCATCAACTTTCCGCAGGTAAATATAGGATAACGATACATTGGGTTGAGATCATACAAAATTTCTTGGCATGCCATTTAGAGATTTCTCTCCTATAAGTTAAATCAGTTTATCCACCTCTACTTTTAAGAATCTCTCTCATCTAACTTTTCCAAAGGTAGGGGTGTATGAATTGATTTTAACTCTTTGGTTCATTTTACCTCCATATTCTTCTCCAACAAATACTTTTCAATGAGTTTACCGAGATTGTGGCTGTGTGCTTTATGTGCTGTCAATTGTATATCCACAAAAAATTAAAGTAATTGCATGTATCTTGTTCCCAAATATTGGTAGGTTTGGCATTGAATAATGGACAAAAACACCTTCCTTTTGCAGGCACCTGCTATTGGCTGCCAGTGGTTTTCTACTTCCCCATTGGATAATTTGGTTTATTCCACACAGATAGCTCTGTCAAGAACCTTCTGCATTTATGAGGAGGTTAGTTCTGCAGTTCTTCCATTTATAATATAGTTATTAACATGTTGGCTTCTTTCTACTACCATATATATAGTGGACAACCTGCTTGAGGTGTAAGATGTTACTTGTACGTGGAACTTGAACATTTGATATTAAGTTGAACTGGATATTGAACAACCATGATTAATCCACATAACTGGCATCAACTATAACCAAATGACACCAACATGTTCGATCAAAAGCTGAATTTTCAGTAAATCCACTTAGACAGTTTATTTTTGGTTGGTCTCTTCTAAACTTTTCTTATTATGATTATAATTGAATCGGATCCATACCTTTTAGATTTCAAAAGTTATGTTGGTTTTTTATTGTTTACCGCAAGCCTGTTCATCTTTTAAAAGTAAAGATAAGAATGCTATTCCAATCATTAAACATGCCATAATCCTAACTAAGTTAGCACTAAAATATGTACAATCATATGCATCATTCCTAGTATTATTAATGAAAGAAAGGAAAATATAAAAGTGGGGGTCAAACCAAATCCACTATGGAAACTGAGAATGCCTTCTTCGTCCCTTGGTAAATAAAGTTCCTAATTCCATTCTGATTCCAAATGAACCTCTATTTCATGTTGCTCCTTGTGTCTTTGATTGCGTGTGTATTTGTGCACAACTTATATCCAGATTTGGACAAACTATCCGCTAGAGCCATGAAACGTATCTTCTTAGGATATTCTTCTCTCCAAAAAGGGTATCGTTCTCCTAAAACAAGAAAGTACCGCATGTCTGCAAATGTTACCTTTTTTGAAGAGACATTTTTCTTCTCTTCTTTCTGTCACAAAGTCAACTCTCTATCCAACTAGTCTTACCCATTCAAGTAGTTGAATCCTTGGCTTACTCTACTCTTGACAACCCTCTAGGTTCCTCCCCTATTTCACCCTAAAAACTCATTGTTGTCTATTATCAATTACCAACATTGGCTACGAGTGATCGGTCCCATATTACTTGGTGAGTCCTTTTCATCGAGTCCTTTGCCATTGCCACTCAATACAATAATGAAGATTTTGGTTGACCTGTTTTCTCTGAAAAGGCACTTGTTCTACTTGTAATCTTCATCTTATTTACAATTTTCTAAACAATCATTGGTTATCCCCTTCCTATTTCTCATTTATTTCCTATCTCTCCTTTTACCATTCCAAAAGTGTGATTGAAGCACTCGATCATTCTGGATGGCAACAAGTCAGGATTGTTGAAATATAGGCTCTTAAACATAACGCATGGGACTTAGTTCCTTAGCTACCTTGGCAGAATAAAGTTGGTTGTAGATATTTGTATGCCATTAAAGATGGGGCAAATGGTGAGGTTGATTGCCTTAAAGCTCGGTTGGTGACCAATGTTATATTAAGATATATGGTTTGTATCACAGTGATAATTTTCTCTTGTAGCCTATGCCTATACATCTCTTCTTTGCTGTGGTAGCTCTTTGCCATTGGCCTCTTGTTAAGAATGCTTATTTTCATGGCGATTTGGAGGAGGACATCTACATGGAGCAATCTCCTAGTTTTGTTGCTTAGAAGGAGTTAGGATTGGTTTGTAAATTGAAATGGTCCTTCTATGGTCTCAAGCAATTTCCACTACTTGGTTAGGAAATCATAGTCATATTGTTCAAATCTTTGGGTTGAAATGCAATCATTTGCTCTTTTACCGCATACATCTCTTGGAAAATGTGTTTATCTAATTGTGTATGTTGGTGATATAGTTATTAAAGGAAATGATGCTATCAAAAATAACTCAGCTGAAGCTACATTTTTGCAAACACTTTCAAACCAAAGATCTTAGGAGTCTCAAATACTTCCTAGGCATGGAAGTACCTCAATCAAATGAAAGTGTTTTGATTTTTCAAAGGAAGTATGTGTTGGATATGTCGATAGAAACATGACTGTTTGATCGTAAACATGTGGATAGTCCTACGGAACCAAATAAAAAATAAATAGCTGAATAAAGTGTGACCCTCTCAAATCCAGAGAGATACAAAAGACTTGTGGAGAAACTTGTTTTTCTTACTATTAATTGGCCTTACCTATCTTTTGCTACTAGTGTGGTGAGCCAATTTATGTAGGCTCCTTGCATTGATCGTTGGAATGTTGTTCTTCACATTCTTAGGTACCTCAAAAGGGGTCCGGGACAAAGTCTACTATATGAAGATAAAGGAAGTACCTAAATATTTGAATGTTGTGATGCTGATTTAGTTGGGAAAAGCAAGAACAAAATGCTGTTGCTTGATCGAGTGTTGAAGTTGAATATAGGGTAATGGCATTACTGACTTGTGAACTGGTGTAGATAAAACAATTTCTCCAAGAACTGAAGTTTTGTGAAACTCAGCAAATGATAAACAATTGTGATAATCAAAGCTTGGGAAATATAAATTGTATGCTCCAGCTTGAAGGAGAGTGCTAGAGTAGTTTATATTATCTTCTAAAATGCCATTTTTGTGTTATATCTATAGGTAACCTAGTATCCTATGGGTTCCTTTTTTTCTTTCACTTTTTCCTTAAGCTTCACATCCTTTGTTGTTAGTTGAATATTAAATGCAATATTAAAAGCTGTTGGTAGTATATTAAATGTATTATTAGAAGTTATTAGAAGCTCTTAGAAGATTCTAGAGATCTCTTGTAATTATTACTTTAAGGTTTGAGATCTCTATAAATAGAGAAATTGATGTACTGTTTTTAGTGAATTAACAATACAGTAAAATCCTCTTTCTTTCAAATTATTCCTTTCAAGTTGGTATCAGAGCTCCCGATCTAGGGAGCCTTGCATCTGCATTTCTTCTTTTCCGTCTTAGTTACGGTTCTCATTAGTGCTGTCCGAAGTGCAGCCATTTCTTTTATTATTGGGTTGCCTGAAGTGTCCCAAGTTGTGGTTTTGTCATTGTTGCTACTGCATCACTGCTGTTGTTGTCGCTGTTGCATCACTGCCGCTGTCGCTGCTGCATCCTCTGTTGCATCATTACTGTTGTTGTCTGCATCACTGCTCTAGTGCCCACGAAATTTGGGATCCATGACTACAGAAATAAGTAAAAATTATATGTTCTACTCTAGTACCCGCGAAATTTGGGAGGACCTTGCAACTACCTATTCTATGCGACAGGACATCTCTACGTGCTATGAGTTAGAAAGCAAGATCTTTGGTGCCAGGCAAGGAACTCTCTCTGTTTCAGAATATTATGGAAAGTTGAAGTTTTTGTGGATTGAGTTGGACCAGTATCAAGACTTGAAGCTTGAGAATAGCAAAAATGCTATCACTCTTGCTTAGTTTGTTGAACGATCTCGGATATTTAAGTTCTTATCAGGATTGAATCCTGAATATGACCATGTTAGGGCTCAAATTCTTGGGAAGGAAAGACTTCCCTCTCTTTCTGAAGTCTTCTTCATTGTCCAAGGTGAGGAGGCTCGTCGAATGGTCATGATGAATGAGACCTCCACCGAAGGTGCTGCTATGTTTTCTGGAAAGACTTCCAAACATGGGAATTCAAATCTTGCAAATATTAAACTTAGCTTAAAAGGTAAGGAAGAGCGTTGGTGCTCTCATTGTAAGAAATCTGGTCACACCAAGGACACTTGCTTCAAGCTACATGGAAAGGAGAAAGCTCTCAATCGTCTAGCA